>LNFM01003971.1_pt1 | contig 29613 bp, 27 predicted proteins | sample 596031 | NCBI WGS metagenome assembly LNFM01 (sample SAMN04254537, study PRJNA301005) | activated carbon metagenome | isolation source: dual media filters at the Ann Arbor, Michigan drinking water treatment plant | place: USA: Ann Arbor
CACGAACACGGTGAAATGTTGTTGCAGTACCAGGTTCCGAACGGCAAGGTGCTCGCGCTCGGACCAACGGTCTGAGTACGCCGTAAGTTCAGGTCGTTTTTGGTGTTCACTGTAAGTGAGAGGGCGAAGCTGTGTTTGCCGGGTGCGCGACTAGCGTGACTTGCGAGAAAAGCGGGAAGAGCGAAACGCGGCGATGAGCGAATGACGGTTACACGGTTCGAGGATCTTAAGGTTTGGCAGGAGGCGGCTTCATTAGCCGTAGATATATACCTCGTTTCGAAACGCGAAAGCTTAGTCAAGGATTTCGGTTTGAGAGACCAGCTGCAAAGAGCGGCGGTATCAATAGCGTCCAATATTGCAGAAGGTAAGGAACGGGAGACAATCGCTGAATTTATTCGGTATTTGTATATTGCAAAGGGGTCTTCAGGCGAGCTCAAGACTCAGCTCATCATCGCCCAACGGATAGGATATATCGATGCGGGCAACGCAAAGAATCTGATCCTGAGTGTTGAGCAGATATCAGCGAAGCTCGGTGCCTTGATACGAACTCTCAAAAGAAAGTAGCGTCAGGTTCATGCTTGTGCAATTGACCGGTCTTTCCAGTCTCGCATTTCCCGCCGGTCTCGCTCGGCATGCACGGGGCCGTGCATGAACGAGGTCGTGCACGAGCCACGCTGGTATGCGCTTCGGACGAAGTCGCGCCACGAGAAGCTGGTGCGGGATCAGCTGGAAAAGCAGGGGATTGAACCGTTGCTGCCGACCGTCAGGCGACTCAGTCAGTGGAAAGATCGCAAGAAGGAGATCGAGGTCCCGCTTTTTTCAGGGTACTGCTTCGTACGGCTATCGCAGCAAAACAGACTCCCGGTGCAGAAGGTTGCGGGCGTGGTTGAAGTTGTGGGGAGTGGAAACCGTCCCGAACCGATTCCAGATGAAGAGATTGAAGCGTTGAAGACTCTCATGACCAGTGTCCTGCCATATGATCCCCATCCATACCTCCATGAGGGAATGATGGTGGAAGTAGTGCGGGGGCCATTGCAAGGTGTGCATGGCATCCTCTTGCGGAAGGAGAAGCGCCATCGGTTAGTGATTGGCGTTCGCTTGATTCAGCAGGCGGTCGGGGTGGAGATCAATGTGCAAGACGTTGTGCCGGCGTAAAATTCAGGCATGCGATGAAGAATCATTTGAGGCTCCGGTTGGCTGAATCTAACATGCCCCGGTGTCATTTACGTGCAAGTATGTTGTGGTCGCGCTTGACAGGAGGTAGTGGTCTGCTTGCGCTCAACTGGGCTTGTGCGATGCGCAATCGATGGGAAGTGGTCCTCGGGATGCATCAGCATACTGTTCAGCTCGCGGGAACGAACGCGTGTAGCCTCAATCTTCAGGATCCTACGCAGTTAGGGAGCCAACTTGATTCCCTTTCCCCGGATCTTGTGGTGCACACTGCCGGGCTGACGAGTGTTGATCGCTGTGAAGAGAATCGCGCACTGGCCAATGAGGCGAATGCCGTCATCGCGCGCAATATTGCTGAAGCGACTGCAAAGAGAAGCATTGCGTTGGTTCATATTTCCACAGATCACTTGTTCGCCGGGGAGAGATCCTGCTACTCCGAGCAAGAACCAGTGCAGCCGATCAACGAATATGGTCGATCAAAGGCGCTGGCAGAGGAGTGGGTTCAAGCCGCATACCCGAAGAGTCTGATCTTGCGCACCAACTTTTTTGGCTGGGGGCATCGGCATCGGCAATCATTCAGCGATTGGTTGATTTATAATCTTCGAGCCGGCAAGCCGCTCACTCTTTTTGACGATGTCTATTTCACTCCTATTCTGGCTGATCGATTGGCATTGGCCGCGCACGAGTTAGTCGAGAAGGGCGCCTCGGGCATCTTCAATTTGGTCGGGCCAGCTCGGCTCTCAAAGTACGAGTTTGGACTGAGGGTGTCGGCCTATTTCAGCCTGCCGACTAATTTGATCAATCGCGGACAACTTTCCCTTGCCACGTTGTTGGCCCCGCGTCCTCGGGATATGTCTCTGGATAGCAGTAAAGCGCAACAGGTGCTCGGACATGGGCTAGGGACGATTCACGAGTATCTACGGGAGTTGCAGGCACAGGAAGAAGAGGGGCGTCGCTCGGAGCTCCTTGAATCAATTGACGGATAGAGGAACGTCTATGTTAACAGGGGCATCCATTCTCATTACCGGTGGCACAGGATCATTCGGCCATACCTTCGTTCCCATGACATTGGCCAAGTTTAACCCTTCCCGTCTTGTGATCTTGTCCCGCGACGAGATGAAGCAATGGGAAATGGCCAAGTTGTTTCAGCATGATCGAAGAGTGCGCTTCTTTATCGGTGACGTTCGAGACAAAGACCGCCTTCATCGTGCCTTCAGCGGGGTCGACTACGTTGTGCATGCGGCTGCGACGAAAATTGTTCCGACAGCCGAGTACAATCCGTTTGAATGCATCAAAACCAACATCGATGGCGCAATGAATGTGATTGATGCTTGCATCAACCAGAAAGTTAAAGGCGTCATCGCACTTTCTACCGATAAGGCCAGCAGTCCGGCGAATTTGTACGGAGCGTCCAAGCTGGCATCGGATAAATTATTCGTAGCCAGCAATGCCTATTCCGGAATGCAGAGCACCCGTTTTGCGGTGGTCAGGTACGGAAACGTGATGGGGTCGCGCGGATCGGTCATCCCGTTTTTCATGTCTCTCGCTGATACCGGGAGCTTGCCGATCACCGATGTCCGGATGACGCGTTTTATGATCTCACTCGAGCAGGCCGTCGAGTTGGTTTGGCATGCGTTCGAGGATATGGTGGGAGGGGAAATCTATGTCAGGAAAATCCCTTCCATGACGATTACGGATATTGCAAAGGCCGTTGCACCGGAGGCGAAGTTCGACATTATCGGCATCCGTCCCGGAGAGAAGCTGCACGAGCAGATGATCAGTTCGGAGGATTCATTTTCTACATATGAATACTCGAGCTATTACAAAATCTTGCCTGCGCTGAATGCCTGGTGCGATGATCCCCAGCGCATCAAAGATGGTCGAAAGGTGCCGGAAGGATTCATGTACACCTCCGACACAAATCCAGAATGGATGCCCGTCTCCTCCCTGCAGGCCTGGATTAGGGGATATCAACAGAAGCCAGGGTTGCCCTAGCGATGGACATGATCTCGTACGGCCGGCAGCACATTGATGACGCCGATATTCAGGCGGTGGTGGAGTGTCTTCGGAGTGGCGCGCTCACTCAGGGGCCCAAAGTCGCTGAGTTTGAACAGGCCATCTCCGCATATGTAGGCGTTCGCTATGCCGTTGCGGTTTCCAATGGCACGGCGGCGCTGCATCTTGCGGCGATCGCGGCCGATGTCGGCTCTTCTTCTGCGGTGGTCACCTCTCCCATTACTTTTGTGGCGAGCGCCAATGCTGCGCTGTATGTCGGTGCGCGGCCTGTATTTTCCGATGTGGATCCCGAAACAATCAATCTTTCTCCATCTGGATTGGTGCATACGCTCAATCAGAATCCTGACGCGAAGGTCATCATCCCCGTGCATTTCGCTGGGCTCCCTTGTGACATGGTCGCAATCAGCGCGGCTGCACTCAACGCAGGGGCGGTAATCATTGAGGATGCAGCTCATGCCCTGGGTTCGCGCTACTCGGATGGGAGCATGGTTGGGTCCTGTGCGCACTCGCTTATGACTACATTCTCTTTCCATCCGGTGAAATCGATCACCACCGGGGAAGGCGGAATGGTCACGACGAATGATGAGCAGGTGTACAGGAGGCTGTTACGTCTTCGCAGTCACGGCATCAATAAGGGATCGGATGAGTTCTTGGACCAGGACGCTGCGTTCACAGACGGACGGCCCAACCCTTGGTACTATGAGATGCAAGAGCTGAGCTTTAATTATCGGATCACAGATATTCAATGTGCGTTGGGGATCACGCAATTAGCCAAGCTTGATAGGTTCGTTGCGCGGCGTCGGCAGTTAGTGGCTCGGTATGACAAAGCTTTCGCGGGCTCCAAGTTGATTCGGCCAATCCAATTAGGCCAGCGAGATCGGAGCGCCCACCATCTGTACGCAGTACGGATTGATTTCTCCGCTGCGGGGATCAGCCGGGCCGAATTCATGACTCGACTTCGAGAGAGCGGGGTCATCAGTCAGGTGCATTACATGCCGGTTCCGGCACATCCCTATTATCGCCGTTTAGGCTTCTGCGCTGATCACTATCCGAACGCACAGGCCTACTACCGCCAGGCCTTGAGCCTTCCGTTGTTCTATGATCTTACGGAAAAACAGCAGGATACGGTGGTCTCTCTTTTGAACGAGTTGCTGCGCCGATCTTAGTTCTTGGTATCGCTTAATCTTTGCCCCCTCATCAGGTCCACTCTTTACGCTGGTACGGATCCGGTCTAATTTGTTCCGATATGTCTCGTCCTCCGGAGTGTCTGGAGGCTGGACGAAATGGATGAATGATGTCAGCAGCGATTCGGTTCTTTCTCAAGCGGCACCAGGGAATCTACGCGTGGTTGGTCTGTGCCCTTGTGGTTTCGGCATTGCTTGAGGCTTTGAGCGTCGGAGCGCTGTTTCCTCTTGTTGCGGAGGTGCTTGGCTCCAAGCAAAATGACTCAGGTGGACGGGTGCTTTCGGCGCTGCACGCGGCTTTGACAGTCTCACCCGTGTCCGACCCTGTTTTAGGGGCGGTGTTTTTGCTGGTTGCATTGGTCACCCTCAAGGCTGTGACAACGCTTTGTCGTGATTATCTCACTGCTGCAGGAAGCGCACAGGTTGTGTGTGAGGTGAAGCAGGATTTATTTTTTCGTTTGCTCAGGGCGCCGTATCAGTATTTTTTTGATCATCGTCACGAGGAGTTGAGTTATCGGCTAACCTCGGCGCCACAAAGTCTTGGTCTCACACTCTTGCTCCTTTCATCACTCGTGTCGCAGGGCGTAATAATCCTGGCCATATGCGCACTCCTAATTACGATTAGCTGGCAATTAACGGGAGGACTGATGGTGATCGGAGGGCTTCTCTATCTGGCTCTCCGGAACATGGCAAAGCGTGTCTCTCATGTAGTCGGCCGTCAACGCACAAGTGCGTTAACAAGAGAGATCGGCGTGGTATCGGAGTATCTTGCCGGGATCAAGGAAATCATGACAGGGGGAAACGGGAGTCGATGGCTGGATTCCTACAGGAAAGAGGGGAATTTCTTACGGACCTTGTATGTAAAGGATGGACTCTGGCAATCGGTGCCTGGCGTGGCGATCGAATGGGTATTTTTTCTTCTTATTGGGGTTTTGGCGGGAGTTCAGCATGGGATGGGGCAGTCCGGGAGCACCGCTGCCTTTCCCGTCATGGCGGTATATTCATATGCGGTGTATCGTATGATACGAGCCCTGAGTCTCATGAGCGCTTACAAGCTGCGCCTTGCCAGCCAGTCTTCCGATATTGAATTGCTTTATCGTGCGCTCCAAGAGGAGTTCCCGGAACAGAAAACGTCGGGTAGAAAGCCGGTGTGTTTCTCCTCCAGCCTCGCATTTGACAACGTGTCGTTCCGTTACCCCAACCGGTCGGACTATGCGCTTCGGCAAGTTACGTTGGCCATTCAGCGAGGCACAACCACCGCCATCGTAGGGCAGTCCGGATCAGGTAAAACGACTCTCATGAACCTGTTGTTGTGTCTATATGCTCCGACAGAAGGGCGGCTCCTTCTTGATGGGGAAGATCTTTCTGACTATGACTCCAAAGAGTGGTTGATGACGGTGGGATATGTAAGCCAAGAGGCATTTCTTATAAATGACACGATAGCTGAGAATATTAGATTCGGTCATGCCGGTTGCTCAAGAGCTGATGTCGAGGCGGCGGGTCATGCAGCCTACGTGGACGAGTTCGTTCGAGATTTACCACAAGGATATGAAACAGTGGTGGGGGCAAGGGGCATGGCCTTGTCGGGAGGGCAGCGCCAGCGCATCGCGATTGCTCGAGCCTTGGTTCGCCGTCCTCAGATCTTGATTTTTGATGAAGCGACCAGTGCACTTGATGAAGTCTCCGAAGCAATGATCCAACGGGCGATGGACGAGCTTAAGAATGGTTACACCATGATTGTTATCGCGCATCGTGTTTCAACGGTCCGGAACGCGGACCGCATCATCGTTATGGAGGGTGGTCGTATTATCGAGATTGGAACCCATGATGAGTTGGTGGCAAGTAGGGGCCGCTATAGCTTTTTAATGGCATCATCTCTCGCCTAGAAGCTGATGAAGCCTGGCTTGTTATTTGTGGCAGTCCATTTAGGGCCCTATCTTTCGCTTGCGCCGCTTGAGCACGAGCTTGATTCGATGCAATGCTTATTTTTAGCAGAGGGCCCCTCCCTCCGATCACGCCAACATGACGCGCTCTCCTATTGGACCCATGATGGTGTGGCTTGTGCGCACGGAAATCTGCAAGGGTTCATGCGTGATAATGATGTGCGGGCGATTCTATGCGGAACGTCGGATGGGCTTCCTGACGGGAATCTTGAGGACTTAGTGAGGGAGGCTGCCACAGAGTGTGGCGTCCCGGTGTTTGTCGTAGAAGACTTTCCCGGCAACTACCGTGCTTGTCCTCGCACGCGACTGGATGGGCTGTTCGTCGAATACAACAGTTTGGAGCAGGTGTATCAGTCTCGTGGTGTGGAAGCCGACAGAATTCACAGCTTGGGTAATCCTCGGTATGATCAGCTGCGTTCGGTCGAACGAGATTACCTCCGCGAAACGACACGCGCGAGCCTCGATCTCGGAGATGGCTCAGTACTACTTTGGGCAGGACAGCCAGACGGTGAAAATTCATTTCTGACCTTGGAACGGATGCTTCCGAGTCTCAAAGCCCTTGAAACACAATTTGTATTCAAGGCCCATCCGCGGGATGAACTGTATAGCGCCGGAGCCTACACGCCGTTGCTTTCTCAATTAAGTGTCTGGCGTGATGTGACCTCATGGGTAGAAACGAGGGGCTTGTGTTGTGCCGCTGATCTTGTCCTTACCCAATTCTCTTCAGTGGGAGTCGAAGCAAGTTATCTGGGAACCCCCGCCCTGTTTGTGTTGTTCGACGATCTCGGGATGGCGTATCTACGGAGCCATAAGGGATACGACATAGTGCCCTGGGCGAGTGAGCATTGTGCGTTCCTGCTTCGTTCGTCCGACTCGATTTGTGAGAGGCTGGAAGCGGCGTTGTTTGATGACGTTAGGCGGTCTGACATTCGGCGACGATTTGACGATCGCTATGGCTTGAAGCCGCCGAGCGCTCCGGCAATCGCATCGATCGTAAATCGATGTTTATCAGTATCACATCAATAGGGAGGATAATCCGATGGCCGGTAACGGCACAGATAAATTGAGGATGTTTGGGCAAGGCGATCTCATGGAGGACGGCAGTGTCGCATGGAACGGATACGACCGAAGGGTTTTAGAAGAAGAGGCTAAGGAGGACCAGCCGTTCACGGCGTTGCGACACCAAGAGGTGCGCTATGAAGTGACCGACCATTGCAATGCGATCTGTATCATGTGTCCTCGAGAACAGCATGAAGATGCTCGTCCTCACGGTATCATGGACTTGGGGAAGTATAAGCGCAGCATTGATGAAGTCGTTTCGCTTGGAGCAAAAAAGATTGTATTGACCGGTTTTGGAGAACCCTTAATTGACAAGACTCTCGAACAGAAGATTGCATACGCGAAAGCGAAGAATCTCAATACCTACATCATTACGAATGGGTCGCTGATTACACGCGCCCGGGCCAAGAGCTTGATCGAATCGGGCTTGGATGAAATGCGTGTCAGTTTTTACGGTATGAGTCCAGAGACATACAACGTTGTGATGGAGAAGCTTGATTTTCATGTCGCAACGAACAATTTGTTGGGATTCTTGGAAGAACGATTTCAGAGAGGTTTAAAGAAGCCGAAATTAGAGCTCTCCTATCTGGTGATGAAGGAGAACGAGTCTGATGTCGAAGCGTTTCGTGCTTACTGGGAACCGCGTGCCGATGCTATCGAAATGTGGAAGCCCCATAACTTCGGCGACGGTCGATCCTATCGTGAACGGCATCAAGCTGTTGAACTGAAGACGACATGTGGGCGGCCAGAAAACGGTCCCCTTCAAATCCAATGGGACGGGGAAGTGATTCCCTGTTGCTATGACTATAACAACCAGATTGTGCTCGGGAACGCGTTCGAACAGCCGGTTCTTGACATTCTTAATGGTGAAAAGTATCGGTTTCTCCGGTGGGCTCACCGTACAAATAATTTCAGGCTATTCCCATACTGCGATCAGTGCGATCAGTTGCTCCCACATGCTGATGCCCTCGTCTATACCAACAGGCATAACCTGCCTCCTGAAGTTGCCGTGCGTCTTTCGAATACGGATCTATATGATCTTGTGGGTGACAAGGAAATTGATCCGGAGAATATCAACGTGAAGTATAAGCAGGGGTTAATTGGTGAAGAGTTGTGACTTGGTTTCATCGATGAGTAGCTACTCAAGGAATAGACCACCCTTTGCATTTAGCATTTTTGAACTCAAGTATCTCCCTCAATAGGCAAGTAGGAATGTTCTTCCGGCTTCCCATTCATGACGATGTTGCTATGAAACAGCACCGCCCTCATCATCTGTATTGTTGGCCAGAATGATTGGGCCGACGATTCGAACGGACAAATGCATAGCGAAGTGGTGATATCAAGACTTGCTTTGGGTACGGTCCAATTCGGCCTACCCTACGGGATTGCCAATCGGAACGGGCAAGTCGCCCGTTCGGAGGTAAAAGCAATGCTGCAATTGGCCGCGGCCAAAGGGATTGATACGCTTGATACCGCAATCGCCTATGGCGAGAGCGAAGCATGTTTAGGTGATGTGGGAACTCAAGGGTTTAAGTTAGTCACGAAACTACCCGCAGTCCCCGATGGTTGTAGGGATATTTCGATATGGGTTAGGCAGCAGGTTCATGCGTCGCTTTCCCGTTTACAAGTCAGCCGTTTATACGGCTTGTTGTTGCATCGCCCGGAACAGCTGTTGGGAAAATTGGGGAAAGCGCTTTACCGAGCTTTGGGCGACCTTAAATCGCAAGGCTTGGTGGGGAAGATAGGCGTTTCAATCTACGCGCCGGATGAGTTGGGGGCGCTATGTGACGGCTATACATTTGATCTAGTTCAGACGCCCTTCAATGTGCTGGATCGTCGGCTAGCTGATACGGGCTGGCTGGCGCGTCTCTTTAGGCAGGGGGTTGAAATTCATGTGCGCTCCATTTTTTTGCAAGGACTGCTGTTGATGCCAGCTGATCAGCGACCGCCGTATTTTGCCCGCTGGCAGCAACTGCTGGATGTTTGGGATCGCTGGCTGGTTGATCATCAGCTTACGTCCGTGCAGGCTTGTCTGCGGCACGTTCTTGCCTTTCCCGAGATTTCGAAGGTGGTAGTTGGTGCCGACAGCAAGGCGCAACTGCAGGAAATCATTTTGTGTGCCAAGGGGGCATTGCCGTTATTGCCATCAAGTTTGCATGCGAGTGACTTGGATTTACTGAATCCTGCCCGCTGGGAGCGAAGCTGAGAGCTGCGCTGTCAATATTCAAATATTTAGATGTTAGTTCGAGTTGGTATCTAGGGAGGCGGCAGTTTAACGTAGCCTCCATGTGTTGATCCGTTAGCGGGGGTGCGTTGGTTGTGCCTATCTCTTTATGATTTGGGGTGGCTTCAGGCGCTCGGTTGCTTCTGTTCATTTCTGAAAATTGTCTTGGACGGACAGCTGTTGTTCGGCAATTCTCTCAACGCGGATATTGAGCTATGAAAAAGAAGACGTTGACGTATGAGTTGACAAAGATTTGTGCTGATAGAGCAAGACTGCTGATACCAGGAGGGGCGCATACATACAGTAAAGGCGATGATCAGTTTCCGGAAAATGCTCCCAGGGTCATTGATCGAGGATTGGGTTGTACTCTATGGGATGTCGATGGAAACGAATTCGTCGATTTGGCTATGTCGCTTGGCACAGTTATTCTTGGCCACGCGTACGAGCCCGTTCTTAATGCTGTTCGGAAAGAACTCACACGGGGAGTGAATTTCTGTCGTCCGTCAGTAATCGAAGGGGAGCTCGCAGAGCTTCTTGTGGAAATTATCCCTTCCGCTGAGATGGTTAAGTTTGGGAAAAATGGATCTGATGCCGTTACTGCCGCGGTAAAACTTGCTCGTGCCTACACAGAGCGGAAATATATTGCCCGGTGTTCGTCCGACGCATTTAACGCGATTCATGATTGGTTCATAGGTTCAACGGTAATTCCTCGGGGTATTCCCAGGGAGATACAGGCACTTACCCTTAAATTTAATTACAACGATCTTGGGAGCTGCCAAAAACTTTTTGATGAGTACCCTGGGCAGATCGCTTGTTTTATTCTCGAACCCGTCTCATTGGAGGCGCCTAGAGAAGGGTTTCTCGAAAACCTCAAGGCGCTTTGTGAGAAAAACGGTACACTCTTGATTTTTGATGAAATCGTTTCCGGCTTTCGGTTTGCACTGGGTGGAGCCCAAGAAATGGTGGGGGTTACGCCTCATCTGAGTGCGTTTGGCAAGGGAATGGCGAATGGCTTCTCGGTAAGTGCCCTTGTGGGGCAGCGCGAATTTATGCGTATCGGTGGAATTGATCATGACCAAGAACGTGTGTTTTTACTCTCGACGACACACGGTGGAGAGACGCATTGCCTTGCGGCTGCCATCGCCTGTGTCAACGAGATCCGTCGGCACAATATCGTAGCGCATTTCTGGGAAACGGGTAAGGCCCTGATGGATGGTGTGCGTGCAGCGGCAAAAGATGTTGGCGCTGAGCGATATATTGACATTGTTGGATACAGTGTAAAGCCGGGGTTCGCGTTTAGGGATGAGACGGGGCAGGTTTCAATGCTGGCGCGCACGCTGTTTTTGCAGGAAACGATTGCGCGTGGTCTATTGATGCCCTACGTGGTTCCTTCCTATGCGCATAAGAGAGAAACCATCGAATTTGCCGTTGAATGCGTCCGCGATGCTCTCGAAGTCATGAAAAAGTCAGCCGAGGGGGCGGGGATGAGGGCTGCACTCAAAGGCGAAGTAGTCAAGCCAGTCTTTCGCAAATTCAACTAGAAGCTTGAGTATGCAAATACGCATTGGTAGGCACACTCTGGGCCCCGGGCATCCAACTTTTATTGTCGCCGAAATGTCCGGCAATCACGGGGGAAGTCTTGAGCGTGGCATTGCCATCGTTCAGGCGGCCAAACGTGCTGGTGCCGACGCGATCAAGCTGCAAACCTATACCGCGGACACCATTACACTCAAGTGTGACCGTGAAGACTTTTCTATTCCGGCAGAGAACCCTTGGGCTAACCATTCAACCCTATGGGACCTGTACGATAAGGCTCACACTCCCTGGGAGTGGCATGAGGCGATTTTTCGTGAGGCTAGAGGGTTAGGTTTGGAGGTATTTTCGAGCCCGTTTGATGAGTCAGCAGTCGACCTACTAGAGCAGCTGCAGGCTCCAGCCTATAAGATCGCATCTCCTGAAATCACCCACCTCCCTCTCCTTGAGAAAGTTGCTCGGACCGGGAAGCCGGTTATCATCTCCACAGGCATCGCGACACTAGCTGATATCGAACTTGCCTTGGCAACTCTTCGTGCGGCTGGTGCCCATGAAATTGTCGTGCTGAAATGCACGACGGCTTATCCCGCCCCTCCAGAGGAGTCTAATTTGCGCACGATTTCGGATATGGCGACTCGCTTTGGTGTGATTCCCGGGCTATCGGATCATACCGTGGGTACTGCCGCAGCGGTGGCATCGGTCGCTCTTGGAGCCTACTTTATCGAAAAACATTTCACCCTTGATGACGGAATGGAGACTGTCGATTCGTTTTTTTCTTCTGGGGAAGGCGAGTTTTTCCGTTTGGTCAGAGAGGTTCGCCTTGTCGAGAAGGCGCTTGGGCGCGTTAGTTATGAGATCGCGCCGTGTGCCTTGCAAAGTCTTCGTGGCCGGCGCTCTCTCTATGCCTCAGCAGCCATTAGGGCAGGGGAACGGCTTACGGAGTTTAATATCAAGTCAGTGCGACCATCCTTCGGCTTGCATCCGAAGCACTACAAGGATCTCCTGGGCCGTAAGGCTTTGCGCGATCTGCAGCTTGGCGATCGTCTTAGCTGGGATGTGGTGGAATGACCCAATGTCCCGTCGCAGAGATTTTCTGTGATGGCAATGAAAAAGTTGGCTGGGGGCATATACGGCGGTCCTCCGCGCTGGCAGCTCGCTTGGAAAAAGAGGGAATTGGTGTTCGTGTTTCCGGACTTTCCGAGTCCGCGAGCCGGATGTTACCGACGCCGAAGTATTTGGGGGGGCCTGCAAGGGTAGCGGTATTTGACTCTCATGTGGGAATAGATCATCAAATCCGTGCAGCGCATGAAGGTGGGCAGACAACTGTGGCGCTTGATTGGTTTGGTGAAACGATTCCGAATATTAATATTGCGGTTTATCCTCACGGAGAGGTACGCGCCACTCGACAAGCGTATGTCGGATTTCAATATATCCTCATACGTGAAGAAATAGCTGTACTCCATCGTACCCCCCCTACCGGGAGGGCTAAGCGTGTGCTCGTTGTCATCGGTGGGAGCGACCTTCTTGGGCAAGGACCAGAAGCTGCGCGGCGATTGAGGGATGAAGGCCATGACGTCACCCTCATCCGGGGGCCTTTGGCGAAAGGCATCGTGGCGGATGTTGGTTATCGCGTCCTCGTCAATCCGCCGGAGCTTCCCCAACTTCTGGCCTCCTGCGATTGGGCGGTCACAAATGGGGGCGGCTGTCTGTTTGAGGCGCTTTGCGTGGGTAAGGCGGCGTTCGTATTACCACAGACGAGTGAGGAATTGAAGATCGCTCGTTTTGCCGAAGAACATGGTGCCGTTCTCGGGATTGGGCTTGAACGACTTCGCAGTTTCCAGCCAGGCGAAGTGAGGGTGGTCTCGGAATGTGGTCTGGAATTAGTTGATGGCCGTGGCGTGGAGAGAGTGTCGTCGATCATTCGAGGTTTGCTGTGAGAAATGAAGAGAACTGGCTCATCGCCGTGACTGCAGGGAAGTGGCAGAAGCATGGAATTCATGAGGCTCGTGTAGCCGGGTTGAAAGTGCTCGCGCTTGATGCGGATCCCAATGCGGAAGGGTTTATGGAGGCCGATCAGATCCTAAATATGGATTTGAGCGACCATGAGGCAATTATTCAGAGAGTAAAAGGTCTCGGCAAGAATATTCGAGGGGCGGTGAGCATTGTTTCTGAAGCTGGGATGATGCTTGCAGCTCGATTGCGTGAAGAGTTCAGTCTTCCTGGCCCTCACACAGATCTTGTGCTCCGACTTCTTGATAAAGCGGTTCAGCGTCAAATCTGGACTGAGAAAGGGGTGCCCGGACCAAGGTGGCAGCTCTTTAGGCAGGCAGAGGATGTCCTGGCTGCTCTCCCCGTGTTCGGTTTTCCGTTGATTCTCAAGCCAGCGGATTCGTCTGGAAGTCGCGGGGTGACAAAGCTGGAGTCTTCAGAGGACGACCTATCTGGTGCTGTGGGCAGGGCGTTTCAGTTCTCGAAGTCCGGAAAGGTCCTTATGGAGTCCTACATGGATGGGACTGAGTTTACGGTGGAAGTCTTTGCTGAAGATGGCAACGTCCATGTCTTGGCTGTAACAGAAAAGAAGAAAGTTGAGGGCACCCGAGGAACGGTCGCATGCGAACTTGCTACACCTGATCGCCCGGCCGACGTCGTCGCCCGTATCGCAGAGACGGTTGTGGCTGCATACAGTGCTCTTGGCTATGTGGATGGACCGGGTCACGCGGAGGCAATCTTAATGAAGGATGGTAGCGTCGGGATAGTTGAAGTCGCCGGTCGTGGTGGGGGGTTCATGGTTTTCGACGGGCTCGTTCCTGCGGTGAGCGGTGTGAATATCGCGCGGCTGACGGCCTTGCAGGCTGTAGGGAAAAAAGTTAGCGCCGTAGCCAAGTATAAAAATGCGGCTGTCCTGCGATTTTTCCCTTCCCGGCCCGGTGTGCTGCGGAAGATTTCTGGATTCGAGGCGGCCAATTTGCTGGAAGGGGTTGAAGCAGACGCGTTTGCGAAGGTTGGTGATCGATTCCATCAAGCGACGGTAGACGGCGATCGCCTGGGCTACATTCTGAGTCATGCATCAACGCCTCCGTTAGCCAGGGCACTTGCGGACAATGCAGAATCTCTTATCCGTTTTGATATAGAGGCCTACCCATGATTATCGATGCGCATCTTCATCTTGACGATAAGGTCGACGGCACGGCGATAGGCGCTGTAAGAGAATTAGATCGTCAACTTGAAGAGGCAGCCGTAGATCGCGCGATTGCGTTGCATCTCGATGTTCAGCCGTGGTCTGCAGCCGAAGTGGCGGAGGCAATTTCGAAGTTCCCGAGAATTCGCGCGTTTATCAATGTTCATCCTCATGGGGCCGACCCAGAGCGGTGTCTGCGTGATGGAATAGAGGGGCTTGGGTACATTGGGTTAAAGCTGCACCCGCGCCTTCAACAGTTTGGCGTCGATGACAGCCAAACTGTGCGACTGGTCAGAGCTGCTGGTGAGATGAACATACCGGTCCTGATCGATGCCTTCCCGGATGGCACGCACCTGATGCAGGGATTTTCCCCGCTAAGATATGCATCTTTGGCTAAGCAGTGTCCGGACACTCGCATCATCTGGGCGCACATGGGAGGACATTATGTGATGGATTTCATGATGTTGGCTAAGCGTCTGCCGAATGTATATTTCGATATCTCCTACTCGCTGCTGTATTACCAGACGAGTTCCATCCCCGGCGACATGATTTATGCGATGCGAAGCATGAAGTTTGACCGAATCTTCTATGGTTCTGACTATCCAGATAGGTCCGTCGGTGTCACGCTGGACCTATCCCGTCAATTCATGCGGAGTCAAGGGTTGCCCGAAGAAGCCATGGCTAAGGTCTTGGGCCTCAATGCACAGAAGTTTTTTGGGTGGGATGATTTGTGAAGGATTCTGAGCAGAGCCTCGATCTTGCGAAAGTGGCCAGCCTATACAATGCCCGTTTCGACGAATATGGGAGCGATGTTAAGACAGTTGGTTGGGGTAATGAGAGTTCGCAACATCTGCGATTCCAGGTCCTGTTTAGGGGGCTTGATCCTAAGGGGAAAACGATTCTTGACGTCGGCTGCGGGCTAGGTGGGCTGATTCCCTACTTGGAGCGTCATACAGGGGACGACTTTCGCTATATCGGTGTTGATATAGCTGAGAAACTGATTGGGGAAGCGGTTGCTAAGTATGGTAAAGACGGAAGGGAGTTCCATGTAGGCGACATCCATTCAGTCACCCTCCCTCCTGTTGATATCGCAGTGTTGTCAGGCGCGTTATCGTTAAAAGCTGTCGGAATAGAGGCGTACACCTACGCCACAATGGAGCGCATGTACGACTTGGCGCGAGAGGCTGCCTGTCTAAACTTCCTGACAAAATATGTTGATTATGAACTCGATAAGAATCAACACTATCAGCCGGAGATGATTTTTTCCAAGGCGAGGCAGATTGCTCGGTATGTAAATCTCATCCACGATTATCCCCTCTATGAGTTTACGGTGCAGCTTCTAAAGTCCGTATGATTCTCCTGCCAGAAAATGAAACGGGGGCTTCATGACATACCGAGATCAGATACGGGAATTTTGTCTTGCCAATCGGGTATCGACAACCGAGGTTGCCGATGCCCTTGGGAAAGCAGGTGTGCTTTCGAAGGTACTCCCGATCAACTTGAATCAGTTTCGTGTGGGGCCAGTGCGGACTGTCTTCACGGCAAATAATTCAAACTTTTCAGTTCACGATCAGATCCGGCTTGTGGAAAAGGGCGAAGTTGTCATCATTTTTGCCCATAATTGTGAGAATCGGGCAATTATCGGTGATCTGGTCTGCAAATATTTGCTCTTATACAAAGGCGCGGCGGCTGTTGTTGTAAAAGGGTTGGTCCGTGATACTGCGCGTCTTCGTCGCGAGGGGTATGCTGTTTGGGCGGAAGGGGTTAGCCCGTTGGGTTGTTATAACACACTGTCTGCGCCGTATCCGGCAGAGCTCGAGGGGCAACTCCGGCAATCCTACGAAGGTGGACTTGCCGTCTGCGACGATGGCGGAGTCACGGTTATCGGCCAGAGCTTGCTGACAGAAGAGATGCTCAACCGCCTACGGCGGATTGAGATGCAAGAGGATATCTGGTTGTTTTGTCTTGATACGCTCAAGTGGGATACCAAGAAGATTGTCTGTGACAGGGCTTATCTTACGGAGCAAGGGCTTCTCTCGAGCGTTCATGTTGAGCAACTGAAAGAGCTCGAGAAGTCGCTCGACGGCAGAGAGGGGAAAGAGGGGGAGATAGGAAAATGATCACTCCTGACACCTTGTCGAGAGAGGTAAGTCTTGCCGAACATGATCAGGCCCTGAAGGAATTGGAGTGCTACGGGTACTGCTGTGTTAGAAACTTCCTGAACCCGGGGACAATCAACACGTTGCTGGCGAAGACGAATCAGTATTATACGGCAGCAAACCTGCAAGCGAAGGTTGAATATGCGGGGACGCCTGCTCGCGACAAGGACGACAAGATTTTATACAGTTTGCACAATCTCGACCGCATATTCCTGGATATCTTAGTGACACCATTGATACGCGCCATTGCGCTAGAGAAGTTGAACGATCCGTATTATCGCTTTCTGCCGCCAGAAGTCCCCAATTATGTGTTGCTGTACTACAACGCCAGATCGAGCGGAGGCAAGCTTGACCTGCACATTGACTCCCATATTCCGTTTGTTGGGAGTCGCACAATCATGATGCAATTTGTAGTCTTGCTGGAGGACTCTGATGAGGGTAATGGTTGCACGGTCGTAGTACCGGGATCACACAAGTCTGGTTCGTATACGGACAGGGAGCTTGAGAAAATCTATCCGCTGGTGGGGAAGGCCGGGGATTTGATTTGCTGGGACAGTCGTCTTTGGCATGGGACCCTTGAGAATACCTCAAGGCGATCTCGATGGGCGCTGGTGGCCACATTGGGTATGTGGTGGATTAAGCCTTCGATGGACATAGTTCGAGGAATGAACGATAGCATTTATCAGAGGTGCTCCAATGAACAGAAGCAGTTGCTGGGGTTCTGCTCCATACCACCAATTAGTCCCCTTGACCGTGTTAATACCAAATGTGGGTATGATTTCCTCAAGCCTTCAATAAAGGATTACGGATTTTAGGCTTGGGGCGCAATGGCCTTACTTGGCTAAAGTACGAAGGGACAGGCTGTGGATCAAAGGCTGACTAAAACGCGCTACGGGTTTTGGGAAATAAGCGACAAGCCAACTCCTCAGGAGTTGCAGCAGTATTATTCGGAAAAGTATTACCAGGAGGGTAAAGGCGGGGCACTGGAGTACAGCAAGGATGAGATCCTGCATATTCAAGGCAAGCTAGAAGAGTATTGGCATATCCTTCAAAGATGCCTTCCCCACTTATCGGGAACAAGATCCTTACTTGATGTGGGCTGCGGGGAAGGCCATGCGTTGTCTTTTTTTCGTTCTCGGGGTTGGTCGGTCAAGGGGTTGGACTTCAGTATCGCTGGTGTTCAATCTAAGCATCCGGAATGTCTCGATCATCTCCTTGTAGGCGATATCTATGAATCATTAAAGAAGGAGATGGCGGCAGGAAAAGTCTACGACGTCGTGTGGCTGGAGAATGTTCTTGAGCATGTTCTCGATCCCATTGATCTTCTGCAGTCCTTGCACAGACTGGTCGCAGTGGACGGTATGGCAGTAGTGTCGGTGCCGAATGACTGTTCCATCACGCAGCTCGCTGCGATGACACACGGACATATCGATAATGCTTTCTGGGTTTCCCCGCCCGATCACTTAAACTATTTCGACCATGATAGCTTGGTAAGCATCGCGCAGATTACTGGCTGGGGATGCGTAGAGATATTAGCGAATTTTCCAATTGACTGGTTTTTGTTCCACCATGGCTCCAATTATGTTCGGGACAAAGCGGTGGGAAAGGCAGCACACAAGGCCCGGATACAAATTGAGAATCTGATTCACAAGCGACCAGTAGAAGATGGGGTTCGGTTCTGGTCGGCGCTTGCCAAGCTAGGGTTTGGGCGAAACCTGACCGCATTTCTTCGGCCATCTAATGAAAACGGTGTGGGAATAAGCCCAAGGTTGGAACGATGAATAAACGTCTTGCCATAGTTCCTGCACGTGGCGGTTCGAAGCGCATACCGAACAAGAATGTGCGCGAGTTTTGCGGCAAACCCATGATTGCATATATCTTAAATGCGGCCCGTGCTAGCGGTCTATTTGATGTCATCCATGTGTCCACCGACAGTCAGGCGATTAGAGCTGTGATTTCGGGGCTTGGGTTCGAGCCTGATTTCCCCAGGCCGGATGAACTCGCCGATGATCACACTCCGATCATGCCGGTGCTGAAATATGTTGCCGGAGAGTATGCGCGGCGTGGTCGGACATTTACCCAGGTCTGGCTGTTGATGGCTTGTTCACCGCTGATAGACAGTAAGGACTTGGTTGAGGCCGAGAAACTGTTTATTCAGGCGGGCGGACACGAGCCGTTGTTGGCGATCAGCGAATATCAGGCCCCAATCGAATGGGCATTTTGCCGGCAAGAGGATGGTCGATTGAAGCCGGTACAGCCGGGAATGTTCACGGTGCGTTCTCAGGACTTAGAGAAGAAGTACTTCGATGCGGGAACGTTTGTCGCATACCCTGCTGATCTTGTTCTCGGTGCAGAAGGTGCTGGCAGCGACACAGGCTTTATCGGGAAGATCTTGCCGAAGTACAAGGCGATTGACATCGATACGCCGGAAGATTGGGCGTTGGCTGAAGCAGTCTATCGTGGGATGCGACAGTCCGTAGAATCCTAGCGCTATGCTTATTGTTCGCGCTAGCGATCCTCGTTTCCTCTCATACTGGAAATCTCTGACATCGGTATGTTCACAGTGGTATCTCGCCCTCTATGGCGAGGCCAATTTGGCATACTATCGGGAGTACGTCGGCAACGATAGGCAGGTTGACCACTCGTTCATGGTCGTAGAGGGGGAAAAACCTGTGGCTGGAATGCGAATGTTCTTGCGTAAGACCGAAGGTGGAGACAGCGAGCTTTCGTGCTGCGGTCTTCCCGTGTGCTACCTTGAAAGCGCTGAGAATATGTCGGCGTTTCGTGCGGGGGCTCATAAACTCGTAAAGGGAGAATTGCTTCGTCTTATGGATTCTCCCGAATGTCCCGATCTCGTGTTGTATCGAGACCTGCTTGAACAGGGGGAGCTGTCATATCCGAGTCGAGTCCTGCTGGATCTGGGCGCGCAGGTTACCCCTGGATTCACCCAAGTCATAGATTTGAGCCGGCCAGATGACGAGCTTCATCGGTCGATGACAAAGGCGTTCAAGTGGGGGGTCAACTGGGGTGTGAAGAATCTTGACTTAACCATCATGAGCAGTGACAACATTTCTGTTGAGCATGTAGAGGCATTCAGGTTGCTCCATCTGGATGCGGCAGGACGAGAAACGCGCTCTCGCCGAAGTTGGGAGATGCAGCACGCTATGATCGTTGCCAATGAGGCTTTTTGTGGTTTTGGATGGCTTGAGGGACAACTCGTAACTGCTGCTTTGTTTCCCTACTCACCGGTCCATTGCTTTTACGGGGTTAGCGCGTCCCGTCGAGAGTTATTTGATAAGCCTTTGTCGCATGCCGTGATATGGACTGCAATGCTGCACGCCAAGAAGATGGGAATCAAGTGTTTTGAGATGGGTGAGCAGGTGTTTCCATCGACAGGCAGCCGGCAACCCACCGCAAAGGAGTTGAGTATCAGTTTTTTTAAACGGGCATTCGGGGGAGCAACAAAAGCATATTTGGATATTCGTTTGTCGAAGCGTGAAGTCGGGCGGTCCGTTTCTACTTCGGCGGAGTCCTGCGCATCTTGAGCGAGAGCCATTTTCTTTGGCCGCAGGGCAGCGCTGTCCGTGCTATTACTCGCTCATTCCGACTGGATCCCGTTACATCGGTGGAAGCAAGGCTCGCCTCCATGTTTTATGGCGGGCATCCTGTCCTGTGTTCTTCTGGTCGGTCGGCAATAGTGCTTGCTCTCATAGGTAGCGGGTTGAGCCGTGCTGACACTGTAAACGTGTTTCCATATGCCAATCATTGTGTTTTGGACGCCGTTTCTCGGATTGCTACACCATCTGCAGGCAGTGTGACTGCACAGGCTCGAGTAAGGATTTTTTTTCACCAGTGGGGTTATGTGCAGAGGCATGATCTTCAGGCCGATGACATTGAGGACTGTGCTGATACTCTTGCCGTCCCTGGGTGCAGGTTATTCCCCGGTGGAGGGGCATTCGAGATCTGGTCGCTCCCCAAAATTCTTGGAACGATGGGTGGAGGGGTCCTGTGGTGCAAAAGCCCCGAGGTTGCCGATCGAATAAGGTATGTGCGGGATGCTCGTCGAGGAGCTACCATGCAGTGGGTTCTTCGCCTTCTTGGCAGCGCGTCGCCGATCCTTCATGCATGGTGGCAAGGTGGTGAAGGAGTCTGCGGGAGGGTCAGCCGGCTACAGACGGGAGAAATTGGAGCAGCTTTGGGCGAATGGCCGGCCATCGTGGCTGACAGGCGACAGAAGGTTGAGCTGGCCTGGTCGTTGGCGCCATCCTGGCTATCACGTTCTGCGGATAGACTACCTTGTGCTGTACCCGCGCTGGTTGATGTAGGGCATGGATTTGTAGAGGAGTTTGGTTTGACTGCCGGAATGCGTACGATGGAGAAGGTTGAAGAAAATGGGATGCGTACCCTAGTGAAGTTGTTGCCGATCCCGATTCATCAGGATGTTTCATTGGTCTGGCTCCGCCGGGTTTTAGCCCAGATAGCCAAACAGCCGGCTCGTAGCTAGGAGTTGCCCATACATGCTTTATGCGGGACCGGCAAGAAACGAAAATGAGGTGGAGTGTGCGGTAGTCTTGGCCGGGCAAGTGTTTGATCAGACGACCGGTAACGTGAGTTCATCTGTCGAGCGAAAGCATTTCCAGGTTCGTGAGCATCCAGGCGCAGGGAAGGACTCGGTTATTGTCGTGTCCCTCGATGGTAAAGGGGTTATTGGTACTACGTTCTTGATCGACCGGATATTTCCTCGCGGTCAGGCGTCCATTCGAGGTACCTTTCTTTCCTCTTTTTGCGTGGATCCGAGTCTTCGCGCTCAAGGCTACTCCAGAGTCTTGATGGCAGCAGCTCTTCAGGCTTGCAGTACGAGAAGTACTGCGATTGCCTTGGTCATTGCCCGTCGAGCAGTCGACCGCTTCTATACTAAGTTCGGTTTTTGGGGTCTCTCGCAATACAGTAAGCTCACAGTGGAGGCAGCTGCCCTCGCCGAGATCAGCGTGGCCGGGTTTCGCTTGAGGCGGGCTTCGCCCGCTGACATACCTCAGTGTAATGATAAATATGCGTTCGCCTACAAAGATTCATTTGGCCACTGTGTGCGCGATCGACAGACCTGGGAATACATACTCAAGAAATGTGGCTATTTGTGTGTGCCGGTAAGTGTTATTGAGAAAGAGGCAGTTATCATTGGGTATGCCGTTCATGACGAGAGCGGGAATATTCACGAAATAGGTTGCGATAACACTCCAGATGCCCGAACGGCTTTGGCTGTGCTGGCAAGGTCTGCAGCGGCGAAACTGCTGACTGTGCATATTCCTCCGATTCATCCTGCGGTTCGCGCTCTGGAAGGATTTGATGTGACGTTGGCCACGCGGGAGTGTCCCTTTGGGGGGCATATGGTGAAAGTAGTCGATCCGGTGCAATTGGTAGACGCAGCGGTATGTCGCATTGAACAGCTTGCGCGCTCAAAAAACACTCCTCCTGGAACGGAAGATGCTGACGGCGTTTGCCTGGCCTGGGATGGAGAGAAGGCGTGTGTTTCCCTACATAGCCACATGGACAGTGTCGCTTCTGTTGCACGGCTTCTCGGCGTGGCACGTGTCTCTTCCGCCGGCAGGCCTCTCACATTCGATCCCCCGGTTTCCTTCAATATCCCCTTGGTAGACCAGATTTGAATGGCTAGTACCGCGCATAGTTATGCTGCTCTCTCGAGACGACTCGATGGTATGACCAAGCTGTCGGATGGCTGGGCGTTAGGCTTTTGTGGATATTCAACTAAAGACGTGGCCTGGCGATTTTTGCAGCGCTGTACGGAGATCGGGGTATTTCAATATACGAGGATTAGTGCGGAGCAGTTTCTGGAAACCGGTTCGTTTCCGAGTGATTCCAGCATGGTTGACTGTGGGGGAGTGAGGTTTGTCTCCGACCAGCGGATTAGCATTTCGGCGAGCCTCTTCCTTCGTGCTCTGCTTGAATATCTTGTCCACTGGGCGCATGCATTCATAGCCCTTGTACTTGCGTTGAGATTCCATCAGAGCCATTCCCGGTTCACGTTGCTTTACGGGGTGGGCATTGCTGATCTAACAGCCGAGGGTAGCGATCAGCGGTTTCTTAATTTCTGTTGTAACGGGACCGTCGAGCCGCTGATGCACTATGACAAAATGGCTGTGCAGGCGACTCAGCCAATCAGAGGAACTTGCCCAAGTCGAGTGCGGTATGGCCGGTTCCCGCTTTTTCTCGCGTTAGGCTGGCGGGGGCTTCCAATGCGAGAGTGGATGCGTGCGCTTTGGAATCACCTCGTAGCTATGGGGTCATTTGTGAGCGCAGTCATCCGTTTTCCAGGGTTGATCCTGCTGGGCAGGGATGCGGCCTACCATGCCGCTGCGGAGTCGCTCAACCGTGTCGAGGCGTTGCAAGACATTGTACTGACCAACTCAAACTATTTCTCCCAGGCGTTGTGGATGTGGGCATTGGGGGATCGCAAGCACCTGCTTCATCTGGTTTGGTATTCGCAGAACAACTTTCCGGTTGTATATGCGGACGACCCGGTATGTGCTCCAATTCCAAATCTCCGTTTCGTCAAGGCTGACACGCAATGGGTCTGGACTACTGCCTTCAAGAGATTTCTGGTTGGACTCGGTTGCGATTCCGATTTTAAGGTCATCGGTCCCATCTTGTGGCAGTTGCCCGGCAGTCCTATGAAGATATCTCGGAATGGATTGAGGGTGGCGGTATTTGATGTTACTCCCATTGATATGGCTACGGAACGCGGCTTGGGGTTGATACGTAATTTTTATACGGATCAGATTATGACTCAGTTCATCAGGGATGTTGTGGCGGTCTCACAGCGGCTTGAAGGTGAACTGGGACTAAAGATTGAAATCGTTCTGAAACACAAGCGTATCCATGCTTCAATTCATGCAGATGGCTACCTGAACGTTGTGAGGAACTTGGAGGAAACGAAACGGATCAGAATAGTTCCGCCAACGACCAATTTGTATGATCTCATCGATAGCAGTGATGTAGTTGTTGCGGCCCCTTTTTCCTCCCCGGCATATGTAGGGCATGCCAGGGGGCGGGCTGCTGCATGGTATGATCCGACCTGTTCGCTCCGTCCCATGGAAGGCAATGAGGGCATATGCCATGTTTCTGGATGTGATGCCTTGGAAGAGTTTGTCCGCGGAGTTTATAGAGAGAAATTTGTGTGCGCTGGATAAATGGTCGGGTTGCTCTGATGGGCGGACTCAGCGAAATTCAGTCAAAGACGGTGGTATCTGTCGAACTGAGGCTGAGCCTCTCTGGTGTTACATGTAAATCGAAAGCCGAGGCCGTCTGATCGAGTGCGGTGAGTTGGGCAAGGCAATGCGTCGAAATTGTTATTGTAGACGGATCGTTTACGTTTTTCTGTGATTGCATCTCCGTTCGCCCTCTTAAGTATTGAGCAGTTTGGTCAAACCCCGGCATAGGCGAGGGGGTAGGGGCGCGAGCGGCATGGCTGTTGGTCTTATAGTTGAGGAGGCTCATAGGTTTGCAGTCAAAGATACAAGACGCCTTCAAGTCTCTCCAAGAAAGAGGGCTCGGTATTGTCGATATCGGTTCAAGGGGTGGGCTTCATCCCATGTTTAATGAGGTTGCCTCTCTTGTCGAAGCAGTCGGATTTGAACCGGACATTGAAGAGTGCGCGCGGCTTAATCAGCAAGTTTTGTCAGGCAGTGTATATCGCTCTCTTAAGTTATTTCCCTTCGGGCTTGGCCGGAAGCAGGTTAAACAAGAGCTGCATCTTTGTAGGTCGAGAGGTGCGAGTTCTGTCTATCGCCCCAATCGGTCATTGCTGGATCGATTTCCTGATGCCGGACGGTTTGACGTAAGCGAAACGCGACAGATCCCTGTCAGGGATCTTGATGGGTTCTTGCAGGAATCTCGTGAAAGCTTGCCTGCCAGTATCGATTTCATGAAGATTGATACGCAGGGCTCTGAGTTGGATATTCTTGAGGGAGCAAAAGAGACACTGCTAGGGCATGTAGTGGCTGTAGAAGTAGAGGTGGAGTTTGCCCAATTGTATGAGTCTCAGCCACTATTCCGCGATGTCGATTTGTTTCTCTCTAAATGTGGCTTTACCCTCTTCAAGCTCAGGCGTGCTGAATGGGTTAAGCGAGATTACGAACTTCGGCCGCATGCCAGTGCAGGGCAGTTAATATTCGGCGACGCTCTATATCTGCGAGATCCGCTAGACCCTCGAATATCTTGGGCTCCGGGAGACGCTCGTCAAGCAGAGGCTCTTATACTCATTAGCATCTTGTACGATCTGCACGACTTTGCCATTGAAATTAGCTCAAGCCCAAAAATCTCATCCATGGTGGATTCCGAGAAAATACGGCAGTGCGTGCATGAGCGATGTGCCATTTTGAGCAGGCCGTGGGGTCATATTCATTCCACTAGAGACTTATTGCGATGGTGTAGAGATGCGTTGGGTATGGTGAGGCGATACAAATCGCATTGGAGTCGGGGCGATGGAAACTTCTACTCAAGATATTGACTGAGCGGTCCGGGCAGATTCCGATAGACAGCATGCCCGTTAGCGGGGTGCAGGCCCTACAGTTTCTTAGGGGTATCACAAAGGGAGTCGAAGAATGGACATCCTGGCTGAGATCAACCGAGTTGTTGAGCTCGAAGGCCTTACTGTGGATCGGCTGCGAAAGTCTGTCGGGTGTGGATATAAGGAAGCGGTTCTTCTGATATTCAAATCCCCCGGGAAAGTCGTTATCACTGGTATAGGAAAATCAGGCCTTATTGCGCAAAAGATTGCATCGACGATGGTGTCGACAGGGACACCTGCCATCTTTCTTCATCCGGCTGAAGGAATGCATGGTGATATTGGGATTGTCCACAAGGACGATATCGTGATCGCTATTAGTAAATCAGGAGAAAGCGATGAGCTGATTGCTTTGCTGCCAAGCATCCGGAAGATTGGGGCTAAGTTGATCGCCATTACCGCAAAGCAAGGGTCGATGCTTGCGAAGAATGCAGAAATTGTTCTCGTGACTCCGATTGAGGAAGAGGCCTGCCCCCTGAATATGGCGCCGACGTGCAGTACCACCGCGGCGCTTGTCGTAGGCGATGCACTGGCGATCACCTTGATGAAGTTGCGAAATTTTCAGCCGGAGGATTTCGCACTCTATCATCCCGGTGGTCAGCTTGGAAAAAGGCTTTTACTCAATGTGAAAGACGTGATGCGCGCGGGGGACGCCAATCCCGTTATTGAGTCGACGGTGAGCATCAAAGAGATGTTGTTTGAGATCACCAACAAACGGGCGGGTGCTGTATCTGTGGTCGATGGAAACGGGCGATTGCTCGGGCTTGTGACGGATTACGACATTCGCAGAACGCTCGAACAGCGAGGAGATGTGTTTGCCCTTAAGGTGACGGATCTCATGAATAAGACGCCGACCTTTGTCTATGAGGATGAGAAGGCCATGCGAGCACTTGAGATCATGGAGAATAGGGATAAGCCTTTTCTTGTCCTGCCGGTGCTGAATCGCCAAGAGGAGGTCATCGGTATGATCCATTTGCATGATCTTGTCGCCAAGGGGTTATGAAATTTGTCTTGTTGTGTTCCGATCTCGCCTCTCTGAATGCGTCCCTGCCGGCCGAGAGACCTTCCCTACAGTTTCTTATTCTGCATGAGGGCAAGCAGTCTCGCGCTATTCGATCAGCACTCAAGCAAGGCAGCTATGCTAAGGAGCTGCCCAGGATGGAGCTGTTTCGTGAGCGGTCCGCCGCCTTTCGATCGGCTTACGTGGAAGTGCTTGGAGGTCTCAATGCGCAATGCGGATCGGCTAAGTGGTGGGCGATGCCGTTTACTACGAAGAATCCGATTTCAACGAGTCTTTGTCGCGATGCGTTTGAGTTTCTCCTGATTGCCGAGTTGGCGAGTACTGCAACTGCCGGGCTTATTGTGGTCACAGAGAATGTCTGTGTAGCCGGCGAGGTGTCCCGCTGGGGAGCGGCCCAGCAGATTCCCGTCATTAACAAGGTCAAGTCGTTTCCGGGTTTGCAGAAACGCTTCATGGGAATTGGGCCGGTTGCAATCGTGCTGCTGACGATGCGTGCCCTGTGGTTCAGACTGACTGTACGCGGCCTCGATCCTTCCGCTCTGCTTCATCGTGCCGATCTAGTCGTCATGGTTACGCTCGTGCATCCGCATTCTTTTTCCCCGGAAGGTGAATTTCGGGACAGTTATTTTGGTCGCCTTGCCGAGCAGCTCTGCGCGTGGAATGTTCCAGTTGTGGTGGTGGGGCAGATTCAAGGGCTCTCGCGCCGATTGACTGAGCAGTTCAGGAGGAAGGCCTGTTTCAAGACAATTGCCTGTGAAGCGCTGCTGAGCGTGGGACAAATCCTGCGTTGCGGATGGGACGCCTTGGGGCAATGGTGGCAAAGCGATCGCGAATGGGAAAAAGGGCGGCTCATGCTGCAAGGCGTCACTCTGACAGGATTGCTTCGGTCGGCCATTCAGCAAGCCCATTCGAGCGGGGATGTGCTCAGAAGTCTGGTGGCGTTCAAGAGTGCAGAAAGGTGGGCGTGCCTCTTACGACCTGTCAGATGTTTTTACCCGTATGAAAACCGTGCCTGGGAAAAAATGCTTCTCCTGGGAGCGCGTCGAGGGTCTCCTCTCACCCAAATGATTGGCTACAATCATGCGTCTATTACGGAAAGCCATTTGAATTTCATGCTGAACAATGATGAGCGGGAGAAAATGCCGCTACCGGACAGGGTCATTACGATGGGTGCGGTAACGATGAGCTGGTTGGAGAAGCAAGGGGGGCACCCTCCCCAGCTGTTAAAGCTCGGGTGTGCCCTCCGCCAGTCGTCGCCTGTTTGTGCTCGCCCTTTGAAGGCTCGTCGTAAGGAGAGTGGTTGCCAACTGCTGATTGCGCTGGCTACAAGCCAATTGGAATACATTAATACGTTACTGTACTTGCAAGAGGCGTTGGAGCCCAAGCTGATTGACGGTCTAGGCGGAATCACCGTAAGAATTCGGCCACATCCGACTTTGCGTCTGGAGCAGGCACTTGAAGTGCTTGATAGCGCGGTCACTTTCCCCTTTGAAGTATCGGACGGCTCTGTCGAGCAAGATCTAGAGTGGGCAGATGTCGTACTGTATGCGTCTTCCACTATTGGGATCGAGACGGTAAGAGCCGGCATCCCAGCGGTTTATATGGATCTTGGGGACATTCTCAATTCTGATCCTATGGAGGGCTGGATGGAATTCAAATGGATCGCCAAGCGTCCGTCGGATTTGTTGCCCGTACTATCCGATATCCGGATGCTCGGAGAGGCGGAATTTACTTCGCGGCAGCGTCGTGGGCGTGAGTATGCTGAAGCCTATTTGGCAGCGGTCACGGACGAACGGTTACAAGTCTTTCAAGAGATCTGAACAGTGTTGCAGAAACGCTCAATTGTTTGTCTCGCCGGATGTGAGTGGGATTTTACCTGGCAGCCCACGCAAGAAATCATGCTTCGGCTGGCCAAGGCCGGCAATCGAGTGCTGTACGTACAGCCGACTGGGACTCGCACGATGCGAGTATCGGACTGGCGGCGAATTTGGGAACGGGTGAGGGGAAAAGTTGCCGGCGTGCAGCGGTCCTCGCCGTTACCGTCTGGACTCACAATTTACTCCCCGCTGGTGCTCCCATTTCCGTACTCTCGCGTTGCCCGTTTTATCAATCGCTGGATCTTATTCCGGAAAATAGAAGGATGGCTTGGGAAGCGGATTGACCTGGATGTCATTTTCTGGTTCTACTTCCCGTCCCCTCTCAATGCCGATGTGATGCGACGCGCGAAGGCGAGTCTCTCGATCTATCAGATCATGTCTTCCGCCGAAGCTGTTCGTCCGCATCCTGCATTCATCGAGGCGAATGATGCCATGCTGGAAGGATGCGACCTGGTTTTGGCCAATAGCGGACGATTGCGAGTGCAGGCCAGCCGGCACAATCCCTCTGCACATTTGTTTCGGGCGGGCGTCAATCTTGAATTATTCGAGACGGCGCGAACACTTGAAAAACCGGACGATCTTCAAGAGATCGACGGACCGATCGTCGGGTATGTCGGCGCGCTTCACGAGTGGGTAGATCTGGAACTGATTCAGGCTGTAGCCACATCGATGCCTGACTTTCAATTTGTATTCGTGGGGCCGATTGTGCGGGATGTCGAGGTTCTTCGAGGCCTTCCCAACGTTCGATTTCTGGGACAGAAGCCCCATGGAGAAGTGCCTCGGTATATTCGTTTTTTCGATGTGTGCATCATCCCCTACGTCCGTGACGCCTATACGGAAACGACCTATCCTGCCAAGCTGAACGAATATCTGGCGCTGGGTAAACCTGTTGTAGCCACTCCACTTCCTGAGTTGGTGGATTACAACAAAGAGTTCGACGGAGTACTGCGCCTGGCAGGGGATGCCCCAACATTTGCATCGGCGCTGCGCGAGGTTGTCGAAGGCAATGCTCCGGAACGGCAAGAACACTTCCGCTCTGTGGCGGGAAAGAACGCCTGGACGACGATTGTGGAAGCCATGTCCGGGCTCATTGAAGAAAAGCTCCGGACTCGACGCAATGCAGGAAAGCATGCCTGAGATTTAGCCATGGTCGTCTTAGTCACGGGCGCCACCCGAAAATCCTTGAGCAGCACGCATCGATCAGGGTGGTGACGCGTGACCCGACCCGGCTGCCGGTAGAGTGGCGAGGTCTGGTCGAGGTAGTGGTCGGCAGTCTGACAGAGCTGAGGGTTCAGGCCGCCGCGACGAAGGGAGTCGGCCTCATTTATAGCTTGGCGGCGGAGCTGCGTGACTCCTCCTTGATGAGAGCCATCAATATTGAGGCTGTGCGAGGATTGATGGAGCAGGCTGCGCAGGCCGGCGTCAAGCGCGTCGTTTATTTAAGCAGCGTCGGGGTTATCGGAGCGAAAGAGGCAGGGGTTGTGACGGAAGGCACGCCATGTCACCCCCGGTCGCTCTATGAACAAACCAAGCTTGAAGGTGAGCGAATCGTTCAAGAGTATGCAGGATCGGGAAAGATTGAGGGTGTGATACTTCGTCCCACCATTGTCTTTGGCGATCGGAAAGAGGGGGAAGACGACAGCCTGTTAGGTTGGTTGCGAGTCGTAC
>LNFM01003704.1_pt1 | contig 29612 bp, 26 predicted proteins | sample 596031 | NCBI WGS metagenome assembly LNFM01 (sample SAMN04254537, study PRJNA301005) | activated carbon metagenome | isolation source: dual media filters at the Ann Arbor, Michigan drinking water treatment plant | place: USA: Ann Arbor
ATATGCACGTCGTTCTCCACGGCCTGCCGTGCGGCCTCGTCGGCGGTGGCAAACAGCGGCCCGATATCGACGTCGAAGCCGACATCGGCAAAGGCCGACGCGATCACCTTCTGGCCGCGGTCGTGGCCGTCCTGGCCGATCTTGGCAACCAGGATGCGGGGGCGGCGGCCCTCGGCATTCTCGAACGCGTCGATCAGCTCCTGGACTTTCTCAACCCGGTTGGACATGGCGGACGCCTCCCGCTTGTAGACGCCGGTGATGGATTTGATTTCGGCGCGGTGCCGCCCGAAAACCTTCTCCATCGCGTCCGAAATTTCGCCGACGGTGGCTTTCGCCCGCGCCGCGTCGATGGCCAGTGCCAGCAGGTTGCCGTTGCCTTCACCGGCGCTGCGCGTCAGTGCCGCGAGCGCAGCATCGACTTCCTTCTGGTCGCGCTCGGAGCGCAGCCGCTTCAGCTTGTCGATCTGCAGCCGCCGCACGGTGGAGTTTTCCACCTTGAGCACGTCGATTGCGGCCTCGTTGACCGGCTTGTACTTGTTGACGCCGATCACGGCCTGCCGTCCGGCGTCGATCCGCGCCTGCGTCTTGGCGGAAGCTTCCTCGATCCGCAGTTTCGGCACGCCGGCCTCGATCGCCTTCGCCATGCCGCCGAGCGCTTCGACTTCCTGGATGTGGCCCCAGGCTTTCGCCGCGAGATCGCGGGTCAGCCGTTCGACATAGTAGGAACCGCCCCAGGGATCGATGATGCGGTTGGTGCCGCTTTCCTGCTGCAGGAACAGTTGCGTGTTGCGCGCGATCCGGGCCGAAAAATCCGTCGGCAGCGCCAGCGCCTCGTCGAGCGCGTTGGTGTGCAGCGACTGCGTATGGCCCTGCGTCGCCGCCATCGCCTCGATGGTGGTACGCATCACGTTGTTGAAGACGTCCTGTGCCGTCAGCGACCAGCCGGAAGTCTGGCAATGCGTGCGCAGCGACAGCGAGCGCGGGTCCTTCGGATTGAACTGCGTCAGCAGCTTGGCCCACAACAGCCGCGCGGCGCGCATCTTGGCGACTTCCATGAAGAAGTTCATGCCGATCGCCCAGAAGAACGACAGCCGCGGCGCGAAGCGGTCGACGTCGAGCCCGGCGGCAAGTCCGGCGCGCAGATATTCTACGCCGTCGGCGAGCGTATAGGCGAGTTCGAGGTCCTGCGTCGCGCCGGCTTCCTGCATGTGATAGCCGGAAATCGAGATGGAGTTGTACTTCGGCATCTTCTGCGAGGTGTACGCAAAAATGTCGGAGATGATCCGCATCGAAGGCGTTGGCGGATAGATGTAGGTGTTGCGCACCATGAACTCTTTCAGAATGTCGTTCTGAATGGTGCCTGATAACTTCTCCGGCGGGACGCCCTGTTCCTGGGCGGCTGCGACGAACAGCGCGAGGATCGGCAGCACCGCGCCGTTCATGGTCATCGACACGCTCATCTGGTCGAGCGGAATGCCCGCAAACAGCGTGCGCATGTCGTAGATCGAGTCGATCGCCACGCCGGCCATGCCGACGTCGCCGGACACGCGGGGATGATCGCTGTCGTAGCCGCGGTGGGTGGCAAGGTCGAACGCGACCGAAAGGCCCTTCTGACCGGCGGCGAGGTTACGGCGGTAGAACGCGTTGGAATCTTCCGCCGTGGAGAAGCCGGCATATTGCCTGATCGTCCAGGGCTGGTTGACGTACATGGTCGGGTAGGGGCCGCGCAGATAGGGCGCGATGCCCGGCCAGGTCTCCAGGAAATCGATGCCCTCGAGATCGGCCTCGCTGTAACCGGGCTTGACCGGGATACCCTCGGGCGTCAGCCACGGCTCGGCGTGGCCTGCGGGCTGCGCGGGTGCGGTGGCTTCAAAGGCGATATCTGCAAAGTTCGGAATGCGGCTCATGTTACCCATCATAGCACATGTGGCGAGCGGAGATCGCCACTCCTAGTCATGATCCGGATGCTGGTGGCTGGTGATGGTCGCCATCTTCTCCGGTCCGTAATTCTGTTGCGTGGTCTGGCTCGGCAGATTGGCGATGCCGACCACCCAGCCGAGCCGGGATTCGGTTCCATATTGCCGCGTCGGCACCACGCGGTCGGGCCTGTCGAAGGTGCCGGTCATGATCTCGATCCGGGGGCCGCCGATCAGCCGGTAGGTGAGGGGCGTGCCGCAGGCGGCGCAGAAATCGCGCTCGGCGATCGATGAGGACTGGAACGTCGCCGGCTTGCCGCGGGTCCAGGTGAAATGTTCGTGGTCGATGTCTGCGAGGGAGGCGAACGGCGCGCCCGAAGCCTTCTGGCACATCCGGCAATGGCAGATGCCGACCTTGGGCGGCACTTTCGACACCGCAAAGCGGACGGCACCGCACTGGCAGCCGCCGGTCAACACCGGTTTGCTGGTCTCCGCCATGCTCACTCCATTCGCCGCCAGGCATCCTGCAGCATCGCCAACGCGTCCCCGCCGGCAAAGATGAAGTCACCGACGCCGGCTGCGCGCAGCGCGGCCTCCTGTTCGCCGGGCCGCCCTGCCAGATAGATATGGCTGGCACCGGCGGCTTGAAGGGCTTTTGCCGCGGCGGCTGCGTGTTCCGCATAGACCTTGTCGGACGAGCACAGGCAGGCGATCGTCGCGCCGGAGGCCTTGAACGCGGCGGCAAGCGATGCCGGGTCGGCAAACCCTTGCGTGTCCAGCGCCTCGATGCCGCCGGTCTCGAAGAAGCTTTTTGCGAAGGTGGCGCGCGCCGTGAAATCGGCGGGTGTCCCGAGATTGGCGAGGAATATCTTCGGCCGGTCTCCCGATGCCTTGAGCGTGTCGTCCGACTTGTCGCGCAGCGCCTCGAACGGTGCGGCGAGGCGGATCGGCGGCAAGGAATCGAATGTGAACTTCGCCTCGCCATAGGCCGGTAGCACCGCCGGCCTTGCATCGAGCACGGCGACATCGGCCTCGTGCAGGTTCGGGAATTCGCTGGCGCCGGTCAGCACGTCTCTTCGTTTGGCGATGTTCGCCTCGCGCACAGCCCGGGTCGCGGCGACCTTCTTCTGGATCAGGTTTTGTTCGAGCGCAGCAAAGATACCGCCGGCCTTCTCGATCTCCTGGAACAGCGACCATGCGGCTTCGCCAAGCTGCCTGGTCAGCGTTTCGATGCCGCCGGAGCCGGCCGCGGGATCGGAGACTTTGGCGAGGTTGGATTCTTCCAGCAGCACCAGTTGCGTGTTGCGGGCGGCGCGGCGGGCGAATGGATCGGGCAATCCCAAGGCCAGCGTGTGCGGCAACACGGTGATGGCGTTGGCGCCGCCGAGGCCGGCGGAGAAGGTCGCCATCGTCGCGCGCAGCATGTTCACGTAGGCGTCGCGCTGCGTCAGCATGCGCCACGCGGTATCGGCCGCAATGAACAGCGGCTTCGGTGTCAGGCCGCAAGCCTGTTCGATCCGCGCCCACAACAGCCGCAGCGCGCGGAATTTTGCCAGCGTCAGAAACTGATCGGCATCGGCGGCGAGCCGCGCATAGACCATGCCTTGCGCATCTTCGAGCGCGACACCCGACTGCTCGATCGCGCGCAGATAGGCGACACCGCAAGCCAGCACGAAGGCGAGTTCCTGCACCTCGGATCCACCGGCGTCATGGATCACGCGCCCATCGGCGACGGCGAACGGGCCCTTGAAGCCCATCGCGGCAAGATCCTGGATTGCGCCGGTGACGGCGGGCACGATCTCGGCCCAGCTATAGGGGCTGCCCCCCCACACCGCGCAGGCCCCGAGCGGGTCGAGCCCGAAGCGGATATCGCAGGCGGCGGGATCGATGCCTTTGCCCTTGATATATTCGGCGATGTGAATGGCGGCGATCCGCGACTGCGGGCCGATCTGAAGCTCGATGCCGATGCCGGCGTCGAGATAGATGCCGTCGATAACCGTTGCTACGGCTTCAGCCGACGGATCCAGCCCATAGCCGTGGGCGCTGGTGGCGCCTGAAAACACCAGGCTCAGCCCCGTCGCGCCGTTCTCCAGGTCGTGCAGCGCCTGCGCGTTGGCTGCTTTCGCATCGGGATGGTCGATCCGCTGCATGATCTGCCAGGGCGCGGCGGCGGGGCGGCCGGCGACCGGCGCAGCACCTCGCGCGCGGCGATAGATCGGGTCGATCTTCAATCCATCGGATGTCTTGCTGACCAGCTTCTCGAACGGCGCGCCTTTCAGCACCCCGTCGACCAGCTTGCGCCAGTCCTCGTAGGTGGCCGGGGCGAAGTCCTTCGCCAGTGTCAGTTCGTCGGTATCGGTGGGGGTCATCCAGCCTGCTGTTCCCTGATCGTCTCTTTATGTTTGGACCGAAATTGCCACGGCATGGCCGCCAAGCCAAACGGTTGTTTTGGGTCGTTTTCCGGTCAATCCAGTTCGGGCAGCAGCTTTATACCCTCGGTGGAAAGCTGTGCCAGCGCGTCAGTGACGCGGCGTCCCGCAATGACACGGTCGGGCACGATCTCGGCCAGCGGCACCAGCACGAAGGCGCGCTCGAACAGACGGGGGTGCGGCAGCGTCAGTTCCGGCTTGTCGAGCCGGACATCGTCGTAGGCGATCAAATCGAGGTCGAGGGTGCGCGGACCCCAGCGGGTCTCACGGGCGCGGTCGCGGCCGAATTTCTTCTCGATCTTGTGCAGCGTGAACAGCAGCGCGTGCGGATCGAGGCTGGTCTCGATCTCGATGCAGGCATTGGTGAAGGGCGCCTGGTCTTCCTCCCCCCAGGGCGGGGTGGCGTAATCCGACGACCGCGCCAGCAGGGCCGCCTGCGTCATGCCGCAGATATGGGAGATGGCCTTGTTGAATGTCGCGCGGACGTCGCCGACATTGCCGCCGAGCGCGATCAGCACGTCGGCCATGTCAGGGCGATTGCCGCTTGCGCGTCAGCACTACGCCGACATCCTCGAAGATCGCAGCGATCGGTGCATGCGGCTTGTGGACGGTGACCTTGACCGCGTCGATGCGCGCGAACGCCGCGAAGATCGCGTCGGCGACGGCGCCGGCGGCGCGCTCCAGCAGTTTGTAATTGGTGTTCTTGAATGCCGCCGTCGCGGTCGAAACCACGCTGGCATAGGACACGGTATCGGACAAATGATCGGTGCGCGACGCTTCCGACAGGTCGGCGGAAAGTTCGAGGTCGATGACGAAACGTTGCCCGACTTCGGTCTCGTGCTCCATCACGCCATGGCGGGCATGGATGACGACGCCGGTGATGAAGATCGTATCGTTCATTCCTGTTCCCTGATTGCGGCCGCCACGCGCAGCGCCTGTACGGTCTCGGTGACGTCATGGGCCCGGATGATGCGCGCGCCGCGTTGCGCCGCCAACAGATGAGCCGCGATCGAGCCGCCCAGGCGTTGATGCGGCTCCGACGGCGTCACCATACTGATGAAGCGCTTCCGCGATGCGCCGACCAGCAGCGGCAGTCCGAACGACTCCAGCTCAGCGAGCCGCGCCAGCGCCGTCATGCTCTGCTCGGGCGTCTTGCCGAAGCCGATGCCGGGATCGAGCACGATGTTGTCGGGTTCAATTCCGGCGCCGGCGGCGATATCGAGCGAACGCGCGAAGAAATCGGCGATGTCCTGCATGATGTCGATGCCGGGATCGGCGCGCTCGCGGTTGTGCATGATGATGACGGGGACGCAGCGCTCGGCGACAAGTCCGGCCATGCCGGGATCGCGCTGCAGCCCCCAGACGTCGTTGGCGATGGCGGCGCCATGATCGAGCGCCCAGGCGACGACGGTCGATTTCATGCTATCGATCGAAACCGGAATGCCGAGCGCCACGACCTCAGGCAGCACCGCCTGCAGGCGCTTCAATTCCTGGTCCGCGGAGATCGGCTCGGAGCCGTAAGGCCGGGTGGATTCCGCGCCGATGTCGATGATGTCGGCACCCTCGGCGATCATCCGCCGGGCCTGCGCCAGCGCGCGCTCCGGGGCGGCAAACTGCCCGCCGTCCGAGAAGGAATCCGGCGTCACATTGAGCACGCCCATCACGGCCGGGTAAGGCCTGGACAAGAGCCCCGACAGCACCGAATGACCGGCCGGACCGGGGGCCGCAGTCGGGCTGGGCTTGGTTGCGATCATGCGGTGGCTTTGCGCGGTCCGCGCTGGCGAGTCAAGGCGGCATCCGCTGGCAACCAGGCGGTTGGCTGGCCAGTCGAAGGCATTCGATCGAGACGCCTAGTAGCTGATCTTGGGCTGAAGCTTGCGCGCCTGTTCGATCAGTTGCTCGACCGATCTTTCCGATGGCAGAACCCGGACAAGTTTGCGCCGGTTGTTGACGTCCTTCATGTTCTGCGCCAGCCGCGCCGGATTGCGCAGCGCGAGTTCGCGCACGGTGGTGACGCCGGCCGCGCGCACCAGACCTACCTTGGCCTTGCCCATTCCCGGAATGCGCATGTAATCGGAAAAATTGGCCCATTCGAGCAGCTGCTGCTCGCTTATCCCGGTCTTCGCCGCCAGCGCCTTGCGCCCCTTGACCGTCCGGGCGGCTTCCAGCAGCGCGGCCGTGGTGCGAATGCCTTGCGACTTTAGTTTGGATGCGGAGATGGCGGTCAAGCCATCAATCGCGGAGAGTGGATATGTCATGACAATCGATTAAAAATGAATGTGCTTAGATGGTTTTTTTCGCAACAGCACTGCCGATGCCGGCCCTTGAGGCCAGCCGCCCAACCAAATCGTCCATGTATTGCCCCGCCCTCAACCGGTTATACCGGGTCGCCTAATTGCAAACTTCATCTTGAGCGCCTGCGATTTGAAATTCAAGCGATCAGCGCACGTCAGGGCGGTTCGGTTCTTGATTCGCGCGGCGAGTGTTGCAGCATTGCAAGAGTGCGTGCTGGATTCTCACGGACTTTTCACGCCTCGTTCTGGTTTTTTCTGCCGGAAGTCGAAAAAGGTATAAGAACCGCGATGACGAGGCGGGTGGACTGGCGCGTGTAAGCATGCGCTGACGGTTTCAATCGAAGGGCGGGATGCGATATGATGGTGCCGCTTGGCAACCAAACTCGCCCGATGGGCGCGAAGAGGCGATGTGATGGCGACCCCCGATAGCAAGATGGACGATACCGACGAGAGAATTCTTATCGGGAAGGGCGAACACGCCGCCTGGTTATCGCTCGCACTCGCCAATCGGCACGGTCTCGTCACCGGGGCAACCGGAACAGGCAAGACCGTATCGTTGCAGGTGATGGCGGAAGGGTTTGCGCGCGCCGGTGTTCCCGTATTCGCGGCCGACATCAAGGGCGACCTGTCCGGGATCGCCGAAGTCGGCGAGGCCAAGGATTTCATCCTCAAGCGCGCCGGCGAGATGGGTCTCAAGTTCCAGCCGGACCAGTTCTCGACCGTGTTCTGGGACGTGTTCGGCGAGCAGGGACATCCGGTCCGCGCCACCGTCACTGAAATGGGACCGCTGCTGCTGGCGCGGATGCTCGATCTGAACGATGTGCAGGAAGGTGTTCTCAACGTCGCGTTCCGCGTGGCCGACGAAAATGGCCTGACGCTGATCGACATGAAGGATCTCCGGTCGCTGTTGGAGGCGATCGTTCCGGTCGGCGGCAAGAAGGGAGCGGATGCCGAGGAAGATCCATTGGCCGAGATCCGCAAGGCCGCGCAGAGCTTCGGCAATGTCAGCAAGGCGACGGTTGGAACCATTCAACGTCAGCTCCTGGTGCTGGAAAACCAGGGCGCAGCGAAATTCTTCGGCGAGCCGGCGCTGGCGCTGACGGATTTCATGAAGACCGACAGCGATGGTCGCGGCATGGTCAACATCCTGGTCGCCGACAAGCTGATGGAGAGCCCGAGGCTCTACTCCACCTTCCTGTTGTGGCTGCTATCGGAACTTTTCGAAGAGTTGCCGGAGGCAGGCGATCTGCCGAAGCCGAAACTGGTGTTCTTCTTCGACGAAGCCCATCTGTTGTTCAACGATGCGCCGAAGGCGCTGATGGACAAGATCGAGCAGGTGGTCCGCCTGATCCGCTCCAAGGGCGTCGGCGTCTATTTCGTCACGCAGAATCCGATCGACGTGCCGGAAAAGGTGTTGGCCCAGTTGGGCGGCCGCGTTCAGCACGCGTTGCGCGCCTTCACGCCGCGTGACCAGAAAGCCGTGAAAGCGGCGGCGCAGACTTTTCGGCCCAACCCCAAGCTCGACACCGCCCGCGTCATCATGGAACTCGGCAAGGGCGAGGCGCTGGTGTCATTCCTCGAAGGCGGCGGTACGCCGACCATGGTGGAGCGCGTCATGATCCGGCCACCGACGGCACGGATCGGGCCGATCACGCCCGGGGAGCGCAAGGCGATCATGAGCAAGAGCCCCGTGAAGGGCAAATACGATACCGCGGTCGACGCTGAATCCGCCTATGAGATGCTGCAGAAGCGCGTGGCTGGCACGGCTGCGCCTTCGGACGTACAAGATGGTGGCGCCGGTGGCGGCGGCGGAATCCTTGGGCAAGTGGGTGCGATCGTCGGCACCATCTTCGGCACCAACGGCAAGCGCGGCCGGCTCTCGACCGGCCAGGTCATCGCGCGAGACGTCACCCGCTCGGTTACCAACAAGGTGATCGGCGGCATCGTTGCCGATGTCGGCAAATCGGTGGGCGGGTCGTTCGGTGCTTCGGTCGGCCGCTCGCTGGTGCGCGGCGCGCTCGGCGGATTGTTGCGGCGATAACACTACGAACTCCCTCTGACTTCCGGAACGAGCGTGTGCTGAGATATCCGTCGTTGCGAGCGCCCCTCGATCTCCTGTTCCTGGTCTGCTGCATCGCGCTGACGGCGGACGTGCTGGTCCCGGAAATCTGGGGTGGCGGCAAGACCAAGGACTACCCGCTCTGGTTCTGGGCGGGGCAGCAGGTATTGCAGGGCAAGGACCTCTATCCCGGCAATCCAAACACCTATTTCGATTTCATCTATCCACCGCTCTCGGCGGTGCTGCTGGCGATCCCGAGTTTCTTCGGCAAGATCCCGCTTTATGTCTGCCTGGCGCTACTCAACGTCGTGGCGTGGTGGATGACGGCGCAATTCTCCCACGCGATGACGGGATCCGGACGCAAGCCCGGGCCGTGGCTGGAAGCGCTGCCGGGTCTTGTCACCGTCACCTTCGTGTTCGACATGTTCGACCTCGGCCAGCCGAATCTGGTGCTGCTGGCGCTGATGCTTTACGGATTTTGGCTGCTGCGTGACCAGCGCGGATGGATGGCCGGATGCATGTTTGCGCTCGCCACCGCCATCAAGGTGTTTCCGGTGGCAGTGCTTCCCTATCTGGTGTGGCGACGACAATGGGCTGCTGCCGCCAGCATGCTGGTTTTTGTCGGCGTGTTTCTGTTCGTGCTGCCGGCGCCGTTTCGCGGCTTCCAGCACAATGCCGCGGAACTGAAGACCTGGTACCAGGGCATGGTGGGGACGAGTTCGGAAAAGGGGTTCGGACAGCGCGACGAGCAGAACTGGTCGTGGGTCAACCAGTCCATCATCGCCATGACACACCGGCTGACGCGACCGGTGAACTACAATCAGGATAGGCCGGCCAAACCGGCGCGAACCATGAATATCGCCGATCTCGATTTCAAGACGGCAAACTGGATCGTGCTGGCTGTGTCGCTGCTGATCGGGCTTGGCTATCTCGCCGTCATGCCGCCGGCGTCGCGCCGGACCGAACGCTCCGATGCCGAGGAAATCGGCATACTCTTCTGCCTGATGACGGTGGCTTCGCCGCTGGCCCGGCAATACTACTTCATATGGCTGTTCTTCCCGATGACCGTGCTGATGCATCGCGCCGCCTATGACCCGCGGCCCGCGGTCAAGGCCGGCACATGGACGTTGCTCGCTATCGCGGGCGGCCTGCTGTGCCTGTCGCTTCCGGTTTTTCCGAACGACCTGCAGGCTTATGGCAACAACCTTGCGGCCACCATCCTGCTTGTGGCGGGGCTGGCCTGGCACATGCGCCATCCGCCTGGCGTCGAAGCCGCCTTGCCTCAGGCCACCGGCGGGCTACAACTTCACGAAGACAACAAGGCCCACAGCCAGGGATAATCAGCATGTCCAACGCGCAAATGCAGCCGGTCCTTGATCACATCGACGCCGATTTCGACAACAGCCTCGAACGGCTGTTCGCGCTGCTGCGGATCAAGTCGATCTCGGCCGATCCGGCCTTCGCCGGCGACTGCAAGGCGGCCGCCGACCATCTCGCCAGGGACATCGCGACGCTGGGCTTTTCCGCGGAGGTGAGGCCGACGGCGGGCCATCCTGCGATCGTGGCCAAGAACAACGACAAGGCCAACGGCAGTACCGACGGCCGTCCGCACGTCCTGTTCTATGGGCACTATGACGTGCAGCCGGTCGATCCACTCAATCTATGGCACCGTCCGCCGTTCGAACCTGTCGTCACCGATCATGCCGATGGCCGCAAGATCATCGTGGCGCGCGGCGCCGAGGACGACAAGGGGCAGTTGATGACCTTCATCGAGGCCTGCCGTGCCTGGAAGAAGGTCACGGGATCGCTGCCGGTCGATGTCACGATCCTGATCGAAGGCGAAGAGGAAGTTGGTTCGAAGAATTTCGTGCCGTTCATGGAGGCGATCAAGGACGAGTTGAAGGCCGATTTCGCACTGGTCTGCGACACCGGCATGTGGGACCCGAACACGCCCGCCATCACGACCTCGCTGCGCGGCCTGATGTATGACGAGGTCACCATCAAGGCCGCCAACCGCGACCTGCATTCCGGTGTGTTCGGCGGCGGCGCGCGCAACCCGATCCGCGTGCTGACCAAAATCCTCGGCGGCCTGTTCGACGACAACGGCCGCATCACCATTCCCGGCTTCTACGACGGTGTGAACGATCTGCCGCCGGATATCCTGGCGCAGTGGAAGAACCTGAACCTCACGCCCGAGTCGTTCCTGAAGCCGATCGGCCTCTCGATCCCGGCCGGCGAAAAGGATCGCCTGCTGATCGAGCAGATATCCTCGCGTCCGACCTGCGACATCAACGGCATCATCGGCGGCTATACCGGCGAGGGCTCGAAGACCGTGATCCCGGCGGAGGCTTCCGCAAAGGTCTCCTTCCGTCTGGTCGAAGGCCAGGACCCCCAAAAGATCAAGAAGGCGTTCCGCGACTACGTCACCGCGCGGCTTCCGGGCGACTGCAAGGCCGTCTTTACCGAGCACTCCAGTGGCGCCGCCATCGCGCTCGACTGGAACATGAAGCCGCTGGCGGCCGCCAGGCGCGCGCTGACCGAGGAATGGGGCAGGGAGGCGCTGCTGGTCGGCTCCGGCGCCTCGATTCCGATCGTCGCGGATTTCAAGCGTACGCTCGGCCTCGACAGCCTGCTGATCGGCTTCGGTCTCGACGACGACAACATTCACTCACCGAACGAGAAGTACGACCTGAAGAGTTTTCACAAGGGCATCCGCTCATGGGCGCGGATTCTGGCTGCGCTCGCAGAGGCGCCGCGTTAAGCGGCGGCATGACCGGGCGTTGGATCTGGAAGGCGGCCGTCGCAGGCTTCTGCGGAAGCGCCGCACATACTCTCTTGATGTATCTGAAATCGCGGAGCGGACTGCTCCCCACGTTTCAACCTTATGAGAGCCTTCAGGCTACGCTTGGTCATCTGACGGGTGGCGAGATCCATCCAATCGTTCCATGGGCGATGTCGTTCCTGAACGGCTCGACGATCCTCGGCCTTTGCTTCGGGCGGTTCTACTCCTCGCTGCCCGGGAACAGCGGCGCGGCAAAGGGAGTGACTTTCGGAATCTTCGGCTGGCTGCTGATGGGATTTGTGTTCTTTCCGCTGGTAGGATTGGGACTGTTCGCCGGCGAGCTGGATCTCGCCGTCTGGCCTGCCGTGTTTTCGCTTGCGATGATTCTTGCTTATAGTGTCGTTCTCGGCGTTGTTTACGCCGCGCTCAATTCATGGGGCGAGGTGGTTCCCCCGCGCGCGGGCATCAAATAAACAAATGAAAACGCCGCCCGGGATTGGGCGGCGTTCTTGTTCGGTAGTGCAGAGGTCGTTAAGAACGATCTTACACTAAAATTGTGAAAACTCAATTTCGGTAGCTCGCATCAATCCGATCGAGTTTCCGCAGCAGCGGCGGCCACACCAGGTTGGTCGAGCGCAGTTCCGCAAAATCCGGGTTGTGAAACAGCCGCTCGTTCTTGTCGATCACGGCCTGCTCGACCGGATAGGCGGTCGGCCCCAGCATGCGGGTGCGCACCTGCATCGTGCAGGCCCGCTCCAGGTGATACATGCGCTCGAAGGCGGAGGCGACGGAGCGGCCCACCGTCAGCGTGCCGTGATTGCGCAGCAGCATGTGGTTCTTGTCGCCGAGGTCCTTCTGCAGCCGCGGGCGTTCGTCGTGGTCCAGCGCCACGCCTTCGTAATCGTGATAGGCGAGGTCGTGGGTGACGAACTGCGCCGTCTGGTTCATCGGCAGCAGGCCTTCCATGCAACTCGCGACCGCCGTTCCGTCCGGGGTGTGCAGGTGAAGCACGCAGCCGGCGTCCTCGCGCACTTCGTGGATCGCCGAGTGGATGGTGAAGCCTGCCGGGTTGATGCTGTATTCGCTCTCGCTGAGCTGGTTGCCGTGCAGATCGACCTTGACCAGGCTCGATGCGGTGATCTCCTCGAACATCAGGCCGTAGGGGTTGATCAGGAAATGATGGTCGGGGCCCGGTACGCGCGCCGAGATGTGGGTGTCGACCAGGTCGTCCCAGCCATACAAGGCTACGAGGCGATAGCAGGCGGCAAGGTTGACACGCTGGCCCCACTCGGCATCCGTCATGCCGGAGGGGACTTGCTTCAGGCGGGCTTCGGCTGGGGACATGACGGTTCTCCCGTGAATTGTTGATTTTCGAAAGCGAGCCTAGCCCTGCGCCGGGTCGCCAGCAAGGCAGCCGCCGCAAATGGCAGTCATGCTGCCGCAGGCTTGCGCGACGTTATGGCGCCGGAATCGCCAGCAGCGTCGAGATACCGCGACCGCGGATATCGTAGACGCGCGCGAACACCACGTCGTCGCGCTTGATTTCCACCATCACCGGCGCGGTGAGGCCCTTGCAGTAGAATTCGCCCAGCGTCATCGCGAAGTCGGCGGACTGGCTGTCCCAGCCGATCGTGAATTCCGGACCGAGGGCTACCTGCGCCGGACGCTGCGGACCGCACACCGCGACCTTCCATTTGCGTCCCTGTGGCGGCGATTCCTGCCGTTCGACCAGTTCTTCGCGCAGGCTATCGGAAGCCTGTTTCAGCGCCAGCCCCCAGTAGTCCAGCATGAACAGGCTGTCGGCGGTGCGAACCGTGCCGGCGATGTGATTGAAATGGGTGTATTCGTAGGGATGAAGGCGGATCATCTCGCTCAGCGGCAGCAGCAGACCGAACGAGAACACCGCCATCGCCGCCGGTTGCCAGCGGCGGTGTTTCTCCTTCAGCCACTCCATGGTCCAGGCGAACGCGGCGCCGGCGAGTACGGTCATCGGCGGGATGACGAAAATGAAATGCCGGATGCCGTTATAGAGCGCCGGGCGCTTCACCATTGCGATCACGAGCGGCAGCGTGGCCGCCATCGTCAGCATCAGGAGAATTGTCTTGCGGCGGGCAGGCACATCGGTGCGCGACAGCGACATGAAGGTGACGACGATGGCCGCAACCAGAAGACCCAGCAGCACTTCGGGAAGCTGCAGGGCGAACAGTGTCGGCAGATACGACCACGGCATGTCGGGAACCGACACCAGGGCGCCGTCGAACATCTCCTTCCAGGGCTTCTCGAAGAAATGCGAGAAATAGGTCAGCGCCTGCAACGGATTTCCAGGCTTGATGATCGACCACGGCCACACCAGCCCCATGATCAGGTATCCTAGGAGGAGACCCGGCAGCAGCACATAGACGACATGACCGAAGCGATGGATGGCCTTGCGCGCGCCCTGCGTGCGGACTTCCTCGATCAGCAGGGGCAGGAAACCCACCATCGCATAGACCAGCGCCAGCCCGCCGAGAATCCGGCAGCCGATGGAGAGTCCGGCGCCGAGGCCGATGATCAGGACCGTCCGCGGCGATGGCTGCGGATATTCCTCGGCGAGGCGCACGAGGCCCAGCATCAGGATCACCATCGAGACGGCAAACGGCGCATCCTTCGGGTTCATGAACATGTGCCCGTAGAAGGTCGGGCACAATGCAAGCAGCAGCAACGTCGCAAGGCCGGCAAGCGGGCCGCCGACGCGCCGCGCCAGCCGCCACGTCACCGCGAGGCCGATCAGGCCGACGACGGCGCCGAGCAGGCGGCGCGTTTCGAACAGTTCCAGTGGGATGATCTTGTGCAGCAGCGCCGCCACCATGTCGAAGCCGCCGCCATACATATAAAGATTGGCGAACGACAGCGCGGCGGTATCCGTGAAACCGGAACCGAACATGCGCAGCAGGAGGTCGGCGTATTCAGCGTGGGTGTAGTCGTCCCAGCCCAATCCGTAGTCACGAAAGGTCAGACCCGCGATCAAGGTGACCGCGGCAAGCACGAAGACGGCAAGGTCGTCGCAGGTCCGCTCCACCGAGCGCCGCGCGGGCGTATCGAGGGCGGAAGTCGTGATCGATGACATGGCGATTGGTAACCCGGCGTCCCCTATGGCCCAACTACGGAAGACTTGAGCCTCATTCCCCGGTACCCATATAGCGTAGTTCCATTACCAAGTAATTGGGAATTGCGGGCCTAATCCCCTGATGCAATGCAACAAAAGGGCGGTAAATAGTAGGTGGTAGAATTACGGCCGGCCCGCTGAACGGGACCTGAATGCTGCGGACCACCGCCTACAAACCTCCATGCGGGCAACGTTTTATGCGGAACGCTGTGCTCAATTGCCGGTTGGCGAGGCACGCAATATGACGGTATCGTGGCATGGGCGGTTTGCGAGCTTTTAGGACGCGGCTGCGGGGGTTGGTTCGATGATTTTTGTCATGTTGGTCGTCGGCATCGGCCTTGTCCTGGCGGGCCTGCTGGCGATCGGCTTTGGAATTCCGATCAAGGAATTCAGTACCGGCAACACCCTTATTATCACCGGCGTGATGGGCGTTTGCACCGGCGCGATCATGTTCGCGCTCTGGATCGCCGTCAGGGAGCTCAGGGACGTCGCGCGAAGGCTCGGTCCGGGCGCGGTGCAGTCGGATAGCGAAGCCGCAATCGAGGCTGCTCTAGCCGCCGAAAGCGATTTCGCGTCAGGCCGCGGCCAGCCGGTCGCGCCGCAGGCGGGCAGCGAGCCGCCCGTCGCCCCGCCGCCGTGGCAGGATGAGGATGTCCTGCGCGATCATCCGATTCCCGAGCCCATGTTTCCGGAAGACACGGCGCCTCCACCACCGCAAGCTCCCAAGCAGAAGCGCAATCTGTTCTTCTCTTCAATGTCGCGGCAGGAGCGCGAACGGGCACAGTCCCGTACCAGTGAGCCGCTGCCGCTGGACATGCTGTCGTCGGATCTCCGCCCCGGCCCGCCGGCGACCAACCCGCCTGAGCCGCAGCAGCCCGCGCAGTTCAGCGATGCATGGACCAGGCCGGATCGCGCGAGGCCTGGGGAGATGCCGCCGAGGCGTGGCGCGCGTGCGCCGATGTCGTTCGATGAAGACAGCGCTGGACTATCCCGAAACGGGGATCAGCCGGCCGTGACGATCCTGAAGTCGGGCATCGTCGATGGCATGGCCTATTCGCTGTATTCCGACGGCTCGATCGAGGCCCAGATGCCGGAGGGCCTGATGCGCTTTGCCTCGATCGACGAGTTGCGTGCGCACCTCGATAAGCGGGCCTGAGCCGGCAATACTTGCCGAAAAGGCGTTATCGAAAATAAAACGCCGTCTTCTTGTCATATTCCCGGTAGTTCGTTCATAATCGCCAAGTGATACTGCAAGTCGTCATAGATTTCGCTGGTATATGGCCGCGGCCGGATACTGTCCCAATCGCGGCGGCCGGTAGGGCATTCGCGATCCAGGAAGGTTGAGCCATGAACGATTCCGCCAGCAAGACGACCGTCGAGCTGACCGCCAATATCGTCTCGGCCTATCTCAGCAACAATCCGACGCAGGCCTCCGAGATTCCGAGCCTGATCAGCCAGGTCCATGCCGCGCTGCTGCGGGTGTCGACGGGCCGCCTCGACGCGCCGCTGGAGCCGGCCAAGCCGGCGGTGTCGGTGAAGAAGTCGATGACCCCCGAATATCTGGTCTGCCTCGAGGACGGCAAACGCTTCAAGTCGCTGAAGCGCCATCTGCGCACGCAGTACAACATGACGCCCGAGCAATACCGCGACAAATGGGGCCTGCCGCCCGACTACCCGATGGTCGCACCCAACTACGCCGTGGCGCGTTCCCAACTCGCCAAGAAGATGGGCCTCGGCCAGCAGGCGCGCAAGCAGAAGTAATCAGGAGGCCGCGGCCAGCGTCTCGCGCGCATCGGAGCGGATGCGCTCGACCATGGAGCGCAGGCCGTTGGAACGCTGCGGCGTCAGATGCTCGCGAAATCCGAACTCGTCGAACACGGCAAGCGCATCGGTCGCCATGATCTGCTGCGGCGTGCGGCCGGAATACAGCGTGAGCAGGATTGCGATCAGGCCGCGCACGATGTGAGCGTCGCTGTCACCGAGATAATTCAGGCGCGGCTCGCCGTCGCCGCTGCGATCGATCTGCCTTGAGAGCCAGACCTGGCTTGCGCAGCCGTTCACCTTGTTTGCGGCGGAATGCTCGGCCTCCGGCATCGGATCGAGCGTGCGGCCAAGTTCGATGACGTACCGATAGCGGTCGTCCCAGTCCTCGAGCAGTTCGAAATTGTCTCTGATCTCGTCGATCGTCATCGTCGTCCGCGTCCAATCCCAAAACGTCTATATAGGATGCGGACTGGTCGAAAGCGACGAAAATGGAACCGGTTCCGTGGCCTTATTTGAGGCTATTGCGCCGCCAGGCCTCGATATTCGACCGCCATATCCTCATCCGTCAGTGTCTCACGGGGTGACGCATCCGCGGCCGTAGCCTCGGCATCCACGCTGCCGATCGAGTTGGTATGGTCGGGTGACTTCTTGTCGGCGATGATCTTGTACAACTGGCGGGCGCCGTCCTGCGCGCGCTGGCCGATCGCGGTCGCGGCCTGGCCGCCGACCTCGCAGGCCGCGGGCTGGCGCTTGCAGAACTGACCCATGTCGGAGACGGCCGCGGTCGCGGCCGACACGGCCTCCGATGCGCCGATCTGCGGCAGCTTCTCGGATTCAGGCGTCGTGTTCCTGGGCAAGAGCACGAGCACGAGCCCAAGCCAAAACGCCATGCGAAGCAGAAAGAACATCTCGCGACCCCGGTCGTCTCTTATGATTTCGTTGCGGTTGACCCGCAGTTTGGTTCCTGACTAGCAGCCGTCGATAAACCGCAAGTGTTTGCATTGAGATAAAGCCCGCGAAATTTCCATGCGAATTTGAACGATTCGATTCGACGTAAATATTTGATTGACGACGCCGGAAGTGTCGCGTGGCGCGTCCACCATTTCGAAACCATAGATCGAACGGGCCGGAAACCAAGCGTTCACCATCCGCGTTGAATGAGCGGCGCGCGAGAGGCGAAACTTGCGTGAATGCGCGCTGTTCGACAGCGGTCCGCCGAGCCTTAGCGTTCGCTTAATTTCGCTCTGACACGGTGGCGCAAAGATCAAGGGGGCGTTCCGGCGCGTCTGTCCGACGAACAAGCCGAAGCGCGAGAGCAGTGATTGTTTTGAGTATCATCCGCGATTGTCTCGATGCGCTGCTGCATCCCTCGGCACGATATGACGCGCTGACGCGTGCTCGTCATCGCGCGTTCATGGCGCCGCGGCTGCTCGGCAGCCTGGTCGCGCTCGCGACTTTTCCGGTCTATCTGGCGATGCGCGGGGCGCCGACGGCGATCGAAGTCGCGGCATTCGCCTGGCTGATCGCGCCCATCCTGCTGTCCTGGTTCCTGTCGCGCACCGGCCGTTACGAGGGCGCGCACGTGCTGTCGTCGCTGGCGATGGCGGGCCTCGTGATGATGGTTGCCGTCAACACAGGCGGGATCGAATCATTCGCCGCGATCTGGCTCGTCGTCGTTCCGCTGGAAGCCGCATTGTCGGCCTCGCGCCGCGTGGTGGCGTTCGCGTCGGCGCTGGCGCTGTCATGCGCCGCCTTGTTGATCGCGCTCGGATACTTTCATCTGTTGCCGGTGTCGGAGCCAAACGCTGTGCTGCGTGGCTTCCTGATGGCCTCGGGCGTGGTTTCGGCGATACTCTATGCGGGAGGGCTTGCGTTTGGCGCGGAATCGCTGGCGCGCACTTCCGTATCGTTGCTCAATGTCGAGGAAGAACGCTACCGCCTGCTCGCGCTCAACATGAGCGACGTGATTTCGCGTCATAGCCGCAACGGCACGGTGCAGTTCGTTTCGCCGGCGGCGGAAGCCTTGCTCGGTACATCGGTTGCGCGGCTCGCCGGCCACGGCCTGTTCGATCGCGTCCATGTCGTCGATCGTCCGGCCTACCTCACGGCGTTGTCGGAAGCCGCGCGCGGTGGCGAATCGCGCAGCGTCGAGTTCCGCATTCGCCGCGACATGGTCCGCGGCCAGGATATTTCCGCCGATTTCATCTGGGTCGAGATGCGGTGCCGGCCGCTCGATCAGGCCGCGCCGGAAGCCGAAGTTGTTGCCGTGATGCGCGACGTCACCGACCGCAAGATGCAGCAGCAGGCGCTCGAACTGGCGCGCACCGCTGCTGAACAGGCGGATGCAGCAAAGACCCGCTTCCTCGCCACCATGAGCCACGAATTGCGCACGCCGCTGAATGCCATCATCGGCTTCTCCGAGATGATCGTGCAGGAAGACGTGTTGATGATCGATGCCGCCAAACGCAAGGAATACGCGCAGCTCATCAACGATTCCGGCCAGCATCTGTTGTCGGTGGTCAACGGCATCCTCGACATGTCGAAAATGGAAACCGGCAATTTCGAAATTTCGCCGGAGCCGTTCGCACCGCGCGCAGCATTGCTGCATTGCTGCAATCTGCTGGCGCTGAAGGCGCGGGAAAACGGCGTCGATCTCATCACCCGTGCGTCCGACGACCTGCCCGTGATGAACGGCGATCCGCGGGCCTTCAGGCAGATCGCGCTCAACCTCGTCGCCAACGCCATCAAGTTCACCGAGCGCGGCGGCAGCGTGACCGTCTCGGCCACGGTCGAGGGATCGCGGCTGATGCTGCGGGTTGCCGATACCGGGGTCGGCATCGCCGCCGCCGACCTGACGCGGATCGGCGATCCGTTCTTCCAGGCCGGCAAGACGTTCGAGCGCCGGCACGAAGGCACCGGCCTCGGCCTGTCGATCGTGAAGGGCCTGGTCGGATTGCACAACGGCGAGATCAGCGTACAGAGCAGGCTCGGCGAGGGGACCACGGTTGCCGTGGCCTTGCCGCTTGACTTCGCGCCGCCATCGGCGCCTTCAAGCAACATCGCGAAGCTGAAGCCGGCGCAGCGTTCCGGGTTACAGGAGTTGGCCAAAGAATTGACGAAGGAATCGACAAAGGAATTGACGAAAGAGTCGGCTCATCAGGTGAAGAAGCGTGCCTAGACGTATCGACAATGATGAAGAGACGCCGCGCCGGCGCCGCCGTAGCGCGAAGGCGGCTGCGATCGAGGCGGAGGAGGAGCGCGGCCTGGTGATGCGCATCTTCCTGCACAGTCCGAAGGACGTGGTCGCAGGCCTGATTGCGGCCACCGCCATCTGCGCCATCATCACCAATGCGTTGTTCCTGCAGGCCGGCCGTCATCCGTCGCCGATGTTCGGCTCTGTCGTGACGCTGCCGCCGCCGCAGGCCGCCGTCGCAAACCCGCTGCCGCGTCCGCGCCCGGTCGTCGAGGCCGATCCGCAGGAGACGAGGCAGGTCGAGGTGAGGGGAGCCGATTCCAGGCAGGCCGACTCCAGAAGCGCTGACGCGAAAAACGCTGATGCCAGAAACGCTGACACCATGACCAGCCTGGTGGTCAGGTCGACCAGCGCGCCTGCGACGACGCCTGCAAATGTGGTACGGCCACCGGCGCCGATTCCTGCTGCGACCGCGCAAAGCGCAGGTGCCCGCCGGGTGGCGGCGGTGCAGCGCACGCTCACCCAATATGGCTACGGCCAGTTGAAGCCGACCGGAGCGGTCGGGTCGGATACCCAGGCAGCGATCGCGAAATTCGAGCGCGAGCGCAAGCTCCCGGTGACCGGCCAGATGTCCGACCGGCTGGTGCGCGAACTCTCGGTGATGGTCGGACACCCGATCGAGTAGCTTCCCGCCTCCCGGCAGTCTATCGTCTCCTCATGCGACTGAAATCAAGCATCTGGGTGGCCGCCTACCTGCGCCGCTGCCAGACCGAGGGCATCTTTGGCGCCGTGCGCAAGCGCGGCGCGGAGGAGGCCGGCGCGGTGTTCGTCAAGGTGGCGCTGCTCGACGGCAACGCCATGCTGTATTCGCCAGCGCCGCAGACGTTCTATGACGAGAGCCGGCCGAGCGAGCGGCTGTTCGCGCCGGCCTCGCCGCAGCCGGTGCCGGAGCAATCCGTGGAGGAACGTCTCACCAAGGAACTCCGCTTCGATCCGGACGCATGGATCGTCGAGACCGAGGACCGGGCGGGGCGGCATTTTCTGGATCTGGCCAAGCTCTAACGTTTCGATCCGTCGGTGCCGGTGCGAATGCCGGGTGCGCTTCCGGGCTGTACTGTCGGCCGCGCCGGCGAGGCCGCCATCCGCGCGCGATTGCGCTCGTCGTCGTATAGCGCGGGACGGTATTTGTGCCGGGCGACGGCCATGGTCGAGCCGCGCCACGCCGCCAGCATCACCAGCGCCGACCGCTCGCTCAGCCGGTCGTAGAGCCGCGACAGCCGGTAGACGTTGTGAACGGAAGAGCCGAACTCCGGATCGAGGAACATCAGAATGCGCTGGAACACAGCGCTCGGCATCTCCAGCGCCCGGGCCGCGCACGCCAGCGGCTCGCGGCCGGGATCGTTGACGACCTGCTCGGCGATCCGCACCGGCAGGATCAGGGCCTCGCCGATCTCGAGCGCAAAATTTTCCTTGTCCTCGGCGAACGCCGCCATCTCCAGCGTCTGGATCGCGCGCAGCGCGCGGGCGGCGGGAATTCGCGCCGAAGCCTTCAGCGGCGTCTCGGAGAGATTGTGCAGGATCAGCGCGCGCTCGCTCGAACTTGCCGCGAAGAACATGTCGCTGATTTCGGCGGCATCGTTCGGCCGCATCGAGAGGGTGGACGCCATTCGCAACTGCGCTTCGGTCAGTTGCGGCTTCTCCGGCGGCGTGCCGGCCGGCGCAGTGGCGATCGCGGCTGCGACCGGCAGCGGCTGCTGCGGTCGCCGCAGCCCGAGCTTGTCCATGATTTCCGTTGGTGTCCCCGGGTAGATCGCCAGCCGCGCCCGCACGGCGGCGCGGGTGGCGTCGTCGACCTGGTCGATCAGGCGGGACGTCAGTTCGATGAACTGCCGCTCCTCGTCGTCGGAATGCGCGCTGGCCTGCACGTAGAGGTCGGTCAGCACGCGCAGCAAGGTCGGGCGAATGTCGACGCCCTCGCGGCGCGAGAGCGACATTAGCCCGTCGAAACCCGGGAATAATGGAGCTGCGGTCATGTCAGGTGTACGCGACTTGGGGAATCCTTCGCGTCAGCCTACGCACGGCACTTTAAGAGTTGGTTAAGGAAAACGGCCTGTGAAGAAATCCCCTAAAATCTTATGCATTGCCGGGACGCGCCCCCGTAACTGTACCGCCTGCGAAAATTAAGAAGCCGTTAACCACGTTCTGTTCTGAATAATGGCATGTCGCCGGCCAGATCGCGTCCTGGTGGCAACCAGAGAGAACGGAACATGGGCACCATCATTGAATTCCCGGCGGATGCGGCTTCGCGACGGCCGGGCCCGACCATGGATGGCGCGCCGCGCGATGGCCTGGGAACCGTACTGATCCTTCCTGTTGTCCGCATCGAGCGCCAGGTTGCCGAAACCGGTGACGGCCGCGGACCGGAAGAGGGGACAGCACCCGGTCGCCGTCGCCGTCGGCGCACCTGAACCACGGACGTTTGAAAATGCCGGCGATGTGCCTTCCGATCCGGACTACCGGGCTTCGGTCACTCCCGGCTCTCGTCGTGCTGTTTGTGGGCGCAACCCTTGCCGGCTGCAGCGGCGGCGATTTCGGCCGCACCCGCGCCGACATGCGCAACGACGACATGCACCGCTGGATCGGCGCTGAGGCCACCGCAAGCATCGGCCTCAGGTCGTCGCAGTTCCAGCTCACCGAAAACGAACGCCAGCTACGCGATCTCGCCTATCCCCTGATCGAGCCGCCGCGTTCGCGCCCGGCCTGGAAGAGCGTGTTCGGAAATTACCAGCCGCTGCCCTCGCCATGGCGGCAGAAGGTCGTGTTCGACCGTACCATGTACGGCCGTACCCTGATCGACGAGCCGCACCGTTCGCACACCTCGCGCTATCAGCAGCTCATCGAGGACGTCCGCAACGACATCACGCGGTTCGAGCCGTTCTTTGCGTCGGCCGGGCGCGTGATCGAACTCGACCACAAGCGCAACGCCAGTCTAAGAATGGTGTCGGAGCTGTCGCCGCGCGAGAAGGCCGATGCGGTCGCGCGCATGGAAGAGAACACGCTGATCGTGCAATGGGTCCAGCAGTGCCTGGAGCAGCGCATTTCCTCGTATCGCTGGGCGCTGGAACGCCTGGTGATCCAGGCACCCGACGGCATCGCCGCCGACGCCGACCGCCTGATCGGCGAACTCGCGGCACTGACCGCCAATGCACCGATCGCCGCCCAGCCGGTGATCGGGCGGGCGATCACGGTGAAGGGCTGACGGTCTGGTTCGTCCCGCGCAAGTTGTCGGCGGTCGTTATCACACTGCCTTCAGCAATACGTCAGTCAACCAATCCGGCTCGACAATCATAACAGAGTGGCCGGATGTTGTATTCTCCAGGACTGTCCAAGACTTGTCCGCCTTGCACTCCTCAACTGCCTTGTCCAAGGCAGCCAATGTAAACTTTGGTAAGCGGATGTAGGTCTTTTTGGCCACCTTCTCTCGCGCGCCCGAGAGTTTAATCGGTTGCAGCCACGTTCCGATCGGTTGTGGGGTCACTTTCGATAAGACCCAAGCAACGTCCTTGGGATCATTGAAGGCTGTGGGAGGCAACGCTTTGGGAGCCGGGCGGCTGATCGCGCCATCCTCCAGGGGGAAGGGCACCGCGTCGCGAAACGATTGACCATCGGCGGGCTTCAATGCATCAACCCAGACGATAGATGATACGCGGTTTCCGATGCGTTCCAGCGCCCCCGATGCTGGATATCCCGCATACGAGTGGGCGACGAGGCAAATGTCTGTGAGATCTTCCCATTCGACAAGATTGACGATGTCTGTGATGTGCGTGTCGAGATTGACATCCTTGCTAAGCAGGTGTGAGCGATCTGCCAATCCGGTAAGTGAAAGCGCATAGACTTTATGGCCCTGCTTTTCGAGCCTTTCCGTAACGCGCCGCCAGCACCAAGCTCCGTAGAAGGCGCCGCCAATCAGCACAAAAGTCTTTTTTGCGGATTGAGCACGCGCGCTGTCGACAAACGTGCTTGATGAAATTGCCCCGGCCGCACCTACTCCGACCGCAAGACCGCAAATCATTCCGCGGCGAGTGACGTTTGACATGGTCATGAAACACTCCCCTGAGCGTACGAATTGCATGAAGCGTGCTATCCGGGCGCAGGCGTATCTTGACCTATATCAACGGTCAGAGGGCCGGCAGCCGGTGCATAGCACGCTGCCACTCGGTCGCCTGCAGGTTGGACGCAAATATGCCTACCTGGCCGGCCAAGTCGGCTACGGTTCATTCTGCGACATCAGCTCTTTCACACATTCCCGAGTAGACATCGGTCAGCGCGGCTGACGTTTCAAGCTAATTGACAACGAACGACATACGCTCCTTGGGTGGAATCCTTTAAAGCGCATTGGTGCCACCGTGCGATCCGGCGTACTAATGTGCTGAGTTGGATTGCGGGCCATGGTGCAGGAGCGGCCAGTCCGGGTCGAGCGCAGATTGTCGGCGATATTGGCTGCCGATGTGGCGGGCTATTCGCGGCTCATGCACCATGACGAAGAGGCGACGCACTCCAAACTGACAGCGTTCCTGGTGGAGAGTGTGCAGCCCGCAATTTCCAAACACGGCGGCCGCATCGTGAAGAACACGGGCGATGGGTTCTTGGCTGAGTTTCCAAGCGCGATCGAAGCGGTTCGAGCCGCTGTGCAGTTCCAGGACCGCATGAAAGAGCTTACAATCGCTGAGATGGAAGATAGGCGTATTGCTTTCCGTGTGGGCGTCAACATTGGTGACGTGATTGTCGAGCCTCATGACATCTTTGGAGATGGCGTTAACATTGCGGCGCGGCTTGAGAGCATCGCGGACCCGGGCGGTATCTGCATCTCGTCTTCTGTCTACGATCAAGTCCGAGGCAAGGTTGGAGTTGAGTTCGCCGACCTGGGTGAGCAAAACCTCAAAAACATTGGCCTTCCAGTCCGAGTCTATGCGATGGTTCGGGATCGGCCTAACTCGGCGACGAAGATTGAGTGCCCAAGGGTAGGCCCGCCTTTCCCCCCTCATCTTTCCATCGTGGTGCTGCCCTTTGCGAACATCGGCGGCGACCCCAAGCAGGACTATTTCGCCGATGGAGTGACCGAGAGCCTGACCACGGACCTGTCGCGCGTCAGTGGCTCACTCGTGATCGGTCGGCACACCGCATTTACGTTCAAAGGCAAAGCGGTTGATCTCAAACAGGTTGGCCGCGAACTCAATGTTCGTTACGTGCTTGAAGGCTCGGTGCAGCGTGGCGGAAACCGGCTTCGGGTCAACGTTCAGCTGATCGACGCCGAAACCGGCAACCATCTTTGGGCCGAACGGTTCGATAAACCCGTCGCCGACCTATTCGATATGCAGGATGAAATCGTAGCAAGGCTCGCCAACACACTCAATGCGCAGCTCATTGCAGCTGAGGCGCGACGCGCCGAGCGCACGCTGCACCCCGATGCAATGGACTTGCATTTTCAGGGTAGGGCTTGGCTCAACAAAGGGCTGACCCCGGAGCATGTGGCGCAAGCGAGCAGCTTTTTCGAGCGTGCTTTAGCGGTCGATCCCGTAAATGTCGAGGCGCTGGTTGGTTGGGCACAGGCGGATATGTCTAGTGGCGCTGGCTTTTTGACTGATGAGCGGGCCGCACGCCTTTCGGCGGCCGAAGCAAAGGTGATCAAGGCACTTTCACTCGCGCCGGACCATGCTTTGGCTCACTTGGTCTTGGGTTCTGTCTACATTTTTACAAACCGGATTGCCGAGGGTATCGCTGCATGTCAGCAGGCATTAGCACTCAATCGCAATTTGGCTAGTGCTCATCTTGCTCTTGGCTTCGCCAAATTTTTTATGGGGCGCCCTGCTGAGACCGAAGGTCACATACTCGAAGCTTTCCGTCTCTCCCCTCGCGACATCTTTGCTCACCGGTGGATGCAAGTCGTGGGTGTGGCCAAGGTACACCTTGGCGCAGATGCCGAAGCCGTCGATTGGCTACGACGAAGCATCGAGGCTAATCGCAATCTCCCGATCGCACATTTCCAACTCGCCGCCGCGCTAGCGCTGTTTGGGGCGCTGGACGAGGCGCGGACCACCGCGCAGGGAGGGCTTGCGCTAGTTCCGGGCTTCACCATCGGCCGTTTCCGCGCCGCCACCAAATTGGGCGACGATGCGACTTACCTTGCTGGGCTCGAGCGCGTCTGCTTGGGCATGCGCATGGCCGGAGTACCCGAGGGGTGACGTCCGTTAGGGTCAAGAGCAAGCTTAAGCCATCGGCGCCGCCCATGTCCGCTTCGAGTCAAAAAAGCGAAGCTCTCGCGTGATCCGCGCGACGACAGACCGCGATCAGCGCTTGCCCTTCGGCGCCGGGGCAGGGGCCGGCGCGGGTGCCGGTTCGGGCTGCTTCACCGGCACGGGCTCGGTCTGCAGCTTGCAGCTCGATGCCGCGAGGGCCGCCTGTGCTTGCGGCATCAATCCCGGCTCGGGCGCCAGCGCCTTCAGCACGATCAGGCCGGTCGTGGTCGGCGAGTCGATGATCAGCCGGTCGGCGGCGGTGACTTCCTCGTCCTCGGGCAGTTCGGCGTGCTGCTCTTCCGTCATCAGGTCGAGTTCGATCACCTTGCGGCCGGCCGAGCGGTCGTTGATGGCGTAGTAGGCGACTTCGTTGCGCGTGTAGAACGACACGGACGTATAGGCCTGGCTGACCGGCACCGTGAGTTTCAGCGCGCCGTCGGTGAGGTCGTAGCGGCAGATTGCGACCGCAAAGGCCGGGTCCATGAACGGCATCGGCGCGTTGCCGGGATCGGCGAGCGGCAGCGCCGTCACGGCATTGAGCTTCGTCATCGGCGTCAGCCGCGAATAGGCGTCCTGGGTCGCAATGCGTGGCAGCGCGAGTACGCTGACGAGGTGCACCACGCCGCCCAGCAGCACGCCCGCGATGATCGTGAACAGGATGCGGATCATGGGCAGCCCACCGTCGTGATCGAGGGCATCGGCGCGTCACGCTGTGTCCGCGTCGCGACGCCCACGGGCGTATCGTACAGCCTCAGCATCAGCGCATACCGTTCGATGCCGCCGGTCGGCAGCCAGTTGCCGGCGCGCGCCCGTGCCGCCACCCGGATCTCGAACTGGCCGTCGGAGCCGCGGACGATTTCCTGGCTGGTGAAGCCGTAGCGCTGCAGCGAATTCGCGACCAGGTGTCCCTTGCGGTCGAACAGCGTCAGCGTCCAGAACCGGGCCGCCGGGGTCACGCCGCTGACGACCACGTCGCAGCGCCCGTCGAGCGGCTTGTTCTTGTCGTCCGTCGTGGCCGAAAAGGCGATGCCGTCGCCGGTGCCGATCGGCAGTTCACCGCTGCGGGCGATCGAGGCGCGCGAATACGGATCGACCTCGGCGGTGCCGCTCTTGGGCCGCGCGGTCCATGCGCCGATCGTCAGCGTGCCGAGGTCGGTGCCGCGGGTCGCCGTCATGTAGGTCGAGCCGAGGCCGACGACGGTGGCAAGCGCCAACGCCAGCAAGGTGAAGAAGATCAGCCGCAAGGGCCAGTGCTCCGAAATCCTGACGCATCCGAATCTGGTTCAGGCAGGTTGAACCGGATTCTACCGCGCCTCATCTTGTTCAGGCATGTTCATGGTGGAAAAACGGGTTTCCACTTCTCCCGATCATGCGGTTAGTTCTTCTGCTGCGGCGCAGGCTGTTCGCCGGCGGCCGCAATGTAGTTCTCCGGGAAAGCCAGCGCGCCCGAGGTGACTGGTCTTGCGGGCTGCTTCGACGGGTCGTTGGCCGACGTCTTGGCCGCGGCCTTGCCGGCGTCATCGAGCAACTTCTCGACCCGGACCAGAATATCCGCGCCGCGCCTGGTCAACACCGGCGGCGGACCGGGCTTGGTCTCCAGTATCCGGGGCGCATTGGCGGCCGCGGCAGCCGTGACGGCAGGCGATGGCAGCTTCGTGCCCATCCCGACCCCCGGGATCTCCTTCACTTCCACGCCCTGGTGGGCGACGACCATGATGTCGTGCCAGGTCTGCGCCGGCAGCGAGCCGCCGGTCATGCGATTGGTCGGCGAATAGTCGTCATTGCCGTACCACACCGCACAGCTGAAGTTGCCGGTGAAGCCGGCGAACCAGGCGTCGCGATAGGCGTTGGTGGTGCCGGTCTTGCCGGCGGTCGGAATACCGTCGATCGCGGCGCGGCGCGCGGTGCCCTCGCTGACGACGTGGCTCATCATGCCCGACATGTCGGCGGCGACCGAAGCGGGGATGGCCTGCACCGCCTTCTTGCCGTCGCGGTCGAAACGCCAGACCAGATCGCCGGTGCCGGTGCGCACTTCAAGGACCGCGTGCGGCTTGGCCGCCTTGCCCTTGTTCGGGAAGGTCGCATAGGCGACGGTGTGTTCGAGCACGGTGACTTCGTCGGAGCCGATCGGCATCGACGGCGTATCCGGCAGCGGCGCCGTGAGACCGAACTTTCGCGCCACCTCGGTGATCTTGGCGCGCCCGGCCTTGGCGGGGTTCGGCGTCTTGCCGCCCAGTGCAATCGACAATTTCACGGGTACGACGTTGATCGAGCGGGTGATCGCCTGCGTCAACGTGACCGAGCCCGAGTAGGAGTGGCCGTAATTCTGCGGGCACCAGTTGCCGATGCAGACCGGGCCGTCGACCACTTTCGAGTTCGGGGTGTAGCCGTTCATCAGCGCAGTGGCGTAGACGTAGGGCTTGAACGACGATCCCGGCTGCCGGTAGGCGTCGGTGGCGCGGTTGAACTGGCTGGCGCCATAGTCGCGTCCGCCGACCATCGCGCGAACGCCGCCGTCGAGATCGGCGACTACGGCTGCGGCCTGCGTCGCGTGATAGTCGCGGCCGAACTGGCGCAACTGGTTCTCGACGGCGTCCTCGGCCGCGCGCTGCACGGTCATGTCGATCGCGGTGCGGACCACGAAGACGCGTTCGACGTAGGATTTCGGGAAGGTGTCGACCAGCTTGCGCATCTCGTCGAAGGCGTAGTCGAGATAGTAGTTCGGCGAATTCTCGTCGCGGCGGTCGACGGCCATGGCCGGATTGCGCCGGGCACCGAACACCTGGCCTTCGGTCATGAAACCGGCATCGACGAGGTTGTCGAGCACGATGTTGGCGCGGGCGCGGGCGGCGGGCAGGTTGATGTGCGGGGCGTATTTGGTCGGCGCCTTGAACAGGCCGGCCAGCATCGCCGATTCCGCCAGAGTGACGTCGCGTGCCGACTTGTTGAAGTAGAAATGCGCCGCGCCGTCGACGCCGAAGGTGCCGCCGCCCATATAGGCGCGGTCGAGATAGAGTTTCAGGATCTCGTTCTTGGTGAGGCGCGTCTCCAGCCAGATCGCAAGGAAGGCTTCCTTCACCTTGCGCTCGATGGTGCGCTCGTTGTTGAGGAACAGGTTCTTCGCCAGTTGCTGCGAAATCGACGAACCGCCCTGGCGCACGCCGCCGGCCTGCGCGTTGGTGACGAGCGCGCGCGCGGTGCCGGCGATGTCGATGCCGAAATGGTCGTAGAAGCGGCGGTCTTCGGTGGCGAGCGTCGCCTTGATCAGGTTGTCCGGGAAATCTTCCAGCGGGATCGAGTCGTTGTGCTTGATGCCGCGGCTGCCGATCGGATTGCCGTAGCGGTCGAGGAACGACACCGCGAGATCGGATTTCTTGAGCCAGTCGTCATCGGCGGTCTCCCGGAAGGCGGGCACGGCGAGCGCGAGCATCACGATCAGCCCGGCGAGGCCGATGGTCGCGGCTTCCGAAAGCGGCTCGACGATGACCCAGCGCTTCCAGCGGCCGACATAGAAGCGGTCCATGAAGGTGGAGTAGCGCTCGTACAGTTCGCGCAGGCCCTTGCCCGACGAAAACAGCGTCGAATCGATGCGCGCGTCCAGATCCAGAAAGAAGTTCCGGATCTTCTGCGTCCACTGCGGCGGTAGAATCTGGCGCACCGGGACCCTTGGTCGGTTCGAAACGCTCGCGCGCCCACCCTTGGGCGCTGTCGTTACGTCATGCTTCGATCTTGCG
>LNFM01015986.1_pt1 | contig 29607 bp, 29 predicted proteins | sample 596031 | NCBI WGS metagenome assembly LNFM01 (sample SAMN04254537, study PRJNA301005) | activated carbon metagenome | isolation source: dual media filters at the Ann Arbor, Michigan drinking water treatment plant | place: USA: Ann Arbor
CCGCCTTCATCGCCTCGTCGGCGATCGAGGCCGCCTCGCGGGAGGCCTGGGCCGAGGCCTTGACGGAGGCTGCGAGCTCTTCGGTCGTCGCCGCCGTCTCTTCCAGCGAGGAGGCCTGCTCCTCGGTGCGCTTCGACAGGTCGTCGGCGCCCAAGTTGATCTCGCGGGCCGCCAGCAGAATCGCTTGGGACGTCGAACTGATTGCTCCGAGGATTTCTTGCAGCCGCTCTGTCGTCATATTGATGGCCCGCTGCAGCTCCGCAAACCGGCCTGCGTACACGCCATCGACACGGTGTGTCAGGTCGCCTTGCGCGATGGCGCCCATTGCCACAGCGAATTCACTGGTGGCTTCCTCGACGGATTGGTTGATCGCGTTGATTCCCTCGACGAGGCGGTTTAGCCCCTGTTCCGCCACACGGGTTGACGCCCGCGCGGAGAAGTCGCCCCGTTCTGCGCTGGCTACGATCGCCGCAACATCATCAACGACGCGTTGAGTAGACCGGCTCTTTTCATCGGAGCTCATGGCTTCAACACGCATTCTTTCCTGGTCAGCCTCGGCACGCTTCTGCAAGCCGCTCCGAAAGAGGTCGACCGCGCGTGCAATTTCGCCCACTTCGTCCTGCCGAGAGCCACCCTTGACCTCGGCATCCAGGTGGCCCGCCGCCAATTGCGACATCGTCTGGATCAGAGCCCGCAATGGCCGTGACACGCTGAGGTTCAGCCAAGCAGCGACCGCCATGTATGCAAGCAAGAGCGGCAGAAGCACAATCAGAACCGCGTTCAAAAGCTCCCCGAACGCCGATTGGATGTCAGAGGTATGTAAGCCGGCTGCGACCACCCAGTCCCATTCCGGTACCGCCTGAACAAACGAAATTTTCTCGGAAGGGATGTCATCCCCGGGTTTCTTCCATGAGTACGCGATGAACCCTGCCCGTTGGGATTTAGCCAGATCGACCATCTCCTGAATGATAGGACGACCGGTTGTGTCTTTGACCCCCAGCGCCGACTGCCCCTCCAACTTCGGCAGCAGGGGATGCATCACCATCTGGCCTTTTGTGTCGAATATGTAGATGTAGTTGCCGCCGTCAAAGCGAGATGAGCGGAGCATCTCTGCCAATCGCGACTTGACCTGCTGTGGCGCTTCGCTCGCCGCCCGTGTCGACCGCTGGCCTTCGATCATGGTCACAGCCGCTTCGACCAGAAAACGGATTTCCGAGCGCTTCTGCGCGATCATCGCGTCACGAGCGCGCGTCAAACTGAAAGCGACCGCACCAACCGCGATGATCCCGCTCAGAACGGCAAGTAGCGCAAAACGCCGAGAAATAGTCAGGCTCAGGGACATTCAATGCCTCGAAAAAATGCAAGTGCCTACCGATACGTCATCGTCAGTCTCGAAAAGGTTAACTGCACCTTAGCGGGAACGTTTTTCGGTGGGTGATGGAAGGTCAGCGCAGCGCACCAAGCGCTCTCGTGTCAGCCTCATGATAAGCGGGCCGTACAGCATCGGCTGAACAGCCAGGTTGCCCACGGTGCGCTGAACTTCAGCTTTGTGAAGGAGGACCGATGTCGGCTTGTGATGCGTTCTTCCCCGACCAAAGTCCGGCGCTTGTGGGCTGAGCCGCCGATTGGCCAAGCCTGTCGCTGACGGGGACCGCCGTCGACACAGTATCGGATGACGATCCGCCGTACAATCGACAGGTTGCCACTCATAACGGTCGATGTTTCAGAATCGACTTTAGGTATCGACAGGCAACAGTCCGTTAGTTGTAAAACTGTAGATTCAGATCTCAGTCTACACTAAAATCTTATCGCTGGCTCAACCAACAGGCGGTGTGCCGTGCGTGTGAAAGCTCTCGATCGTCTTCAGGCCCCAGGCCTGCCCCTTCTTCCGTTCTGTTTCGGTCCAAGTCACCGTTTGCCAGTCTGGATCGAGGATCAGACGTGCGCCCGCATTGGCGATCTCAACACGGTTGCCGGCAGGCTCGTAGACATAAAGAAAAAAGGTCTGCTGGACGGCGTGTTTGTGGGGGCCCGTTTCGATGTGGACGCTGTTCTCAAGGAAGATGTCGGCCGCTTCCAGCACGTGCTCGCGCTGGTCGACGGCGTAAGTCACATGGTGGAAGCGCCCGGTGCTGCCGGTGTAGTCACGCGTATAGGCGATGTCATAGCTCTTGTTGTTGACCGTGAACCAGCAGCCGCCGAGCTCGCCTGAATCGAGCACAATCTGCTCCGTCACCCGGCTGCCCAGAGCCTTGGGCAGGAAATCCCGGATCACACCGACATCGCGCGCCAGCAAGTTGAGATGGTCCAGCCGGCGCACGGCGCAGCCGCGGCCATGGTTGCGCTGCGGCTGGTTTTTCAGTGCCGGCTTCTCATGTGGCGGAGCAACATATTTGTTGGTGTCGAAATAGATCTCGAAGATGTGGTCGTCGGGATCGCGGAAGCGATAGGCGCGGCCATGGCCGAGATCACCCTCGACCCAACCCATACCGGCGCCGAGTGCCTCGACCGCTGCGACCCGGCGCAGCAGGGCCTGCTATCCCTGTGGTATGCGAGGCCGTGAGCTTCAGCGTGTGGAATTCGTAGTCGTCCCAGGCGCGCAGATAGACGCTGTCGCCCTCGCGTCCGCTCTCGGTCAGGCCGTAGATATTGACGAAGAAGTCGAGGCTGTCCTGCGGCTTGTCGGTGAACAGCTCGACATGGGCGAGATGAGCGATGTCGTGGATCGGTTCGGGCGTCATGGCGACCTCGGGTTCAGTCAAAAAGCGTCACGGCAGGATCAGTCGCTAGGCAAAAAATCGGACGAGCCCCGTGGCCAGGACCGGACAGGCGAAAACGAGTCCCAGGCGCACAAGGTCCGCCGCGACATAGGGCAGGACGCCGCGATACGTCTCGTTGATCGGAATACCGCGCGCGATCGAACTGATGACGAAGACGTTGAGGCCGATCGGTGGTGCAGTGAGCCCGATGCCAACGACGATGAGCACAAGGATGCCGAACCAGATGGCGACCTCGTCGGGTGGAAAGCCGAAATCCAGCGCTTGCACGAGCGGGAAGAAGACCGGCAGCGTCAGGATGATCATGGCGAGTTCGTCCATCACCGCGCCGAGCAGGATGTAGCTTGCCAGCAGCATCGCCAGCACGAGCGGTGGTGATAGTCCCAGTCCGGCGATCCATTCGGCGAGATTGGTTGGCATCTGCGTCAGCGCCAGGAAGGCATTGAAGACCTCGCCGCCGAGCAGGATGATCAGGATCATCGCCGAGGTCTCCGCCGTGATCCGCAGGCTGCGCGTGATCGCGGGGCGATCGAGCTTGCGGGTGGCGACCGCCCTCCGTCGGGGTGAACAGCCCGCCATAGATGCCGCCCAGCACGACGACCGCCACCGTTACGGCCGGCCAGACTGCGAGCAGGGCCGGCAGGCGTTCGCGCCAGGGCATGCGCGGCAGGACCGGCGCGAGATCGGGCTTTCGCCGCACGACCAAAGCGATCGTGATGCAGTAGAACAGCGCGGCGAGCAGGCCGGGGATCAGCGCCGCCTGGAACAGTTTGGCGATGTTCTGCTCGGTCGAGATCGCATAGACGACGAGTACCACCGAGGGCGGGATCAGGATGCCGAGCGTGCCGCCGGCCGCAATCGTGCCGGTGGCCAGCGAGCCGGCATAGCCATAGCGCTGGAGTTCGGGCAGCGCTGAGCGGCCGAAAGTCGCTGTGGTTGCGACGGAGGAGCCGCAGATCGCGCCGAAACCGGTGCAGGCTCCGATCACCGCCATGGCGAGCCCGCCTTTGCGATGGCCGAGGCAGGTGCGCGCGGCTGTGAAGAGATCCCGCGCCAGGCCAGACTGCTCGGCCAGTGCACCCATCAGGATGAAGAGCGGGATCACCGTCATGGTGTAGTTGGCGAACAGGAAAAAGGGCGTCGTCTTAATGTAGTTGAGAAAGTTGGGGAGGCTCGACATCGAGACGTAGCCGCCAATGCCGACGAGCAGCATCGCCATGCCGATTGGCATGCGCAGGCCGATCAGCAGGATCATAGCGATAAAGCCGCAGCCGGCCGCAAGGTTACCGGACATGGCGCGCTCTCAGGCCACGCAGCCCCACCGCCGCCGCCGTGCCGCCGAGCAACGCCATGAGGACCGCACAGATGGCGACCGCCGCGCGTTGTTCGATGGCGCCGACCACCATGCGCCAGGACAACACCAGCGCCACGAACCCAAACAGCGCGTCCCAAACTGAATCGATGATGTGGCGTGCCCGCTCCGGCAGCCGTGCCGTGAAGGTATCGACGATGATGTTTCCACGGGCGGCGAAGCAGAGCGGAAACAGGCAGAAGGCGGCGATCGCCGCCGCCAGTTGCACGATCTCGAAATCCCCGTCGATGCCCGAGCCGGTCACGATCCTGCATAAGACACTGACCGTGACCAGAGCCGCGATGGCGATGAGGATCGCGCCGCCCGTCAAGGCCAACCCGCGCGCGATCAATCCGATCCGAGGGCCGGCGAGCCGGTCCTCGGGCTGTTCTGCCTGCAACGCCATGGCTCAGGCCGCCTGCTCGTGCTTGGCGATCAGGGCCGTCGCTTCGGCGAGCAGCGCATCTCCGTCGATCCCCTTCTCCTTGACCGATTTGATCCAGGTCTCGGTCACCGGTGAACAGGCCGCCTTCCAGCGGGCCACCTCATCGGCCGCCAGAACATGGATGGTATTGCCGCGCTTGCGAGCCATTTCCTCGACCTTGGGCGCGGTGTTGTCGAACATCGCAGCGACCAGGGCGGTCGCGACCTGGCCGGAGTTCCGGTCGATCACGGCGCGCAATTCGGGAGCGAGGCTCTGATACCGGGCCTTATTCATCGCGAGCACGAAGGTCGAGGTGTAGAATGTAGGCGTGCCCGGGAAGGCGGTGTGGTTCTTGACCATCTCCTGCAGCTTGATCGACGGCACGATTTCCCACGGTACGACCGCACCGTCGATCACGCGCTGCGAGATCGCCTCCGGAACCTGTGGCACCGGCATGCCGATGGCGGAGGCGCCGAGAGCGCGCAGGCCCTCGCCGGCCAGACGTGTCGGGAAACGCAGCTTGAGGTTTTTCATGTCCTCGAGCCGCGTCACCGGGCGGCTGGAATGGATCAACCCGCCATCATGCGCCCAGAAGCAGATCGGGTGGACATCGCCGAACTCGGTGCCGAGATGCTTGGCCGCAAAGTCCTGGACGGCGCGCGAATTGGTCTGCGCGCGCTTGGCTGCGATGAAGGGCAGTTCGAAGACCTCGATCTTCGGGAAGCGGTTGGCGGTGTAGCCCGGTAGCGTCCAGACGAGATCGACGACGCCGTCCCTGGCCTGGTCGAAGAGCTGCGGTGGGGCGCCGCCAAGCTGCATTGACGGAAACACGTCGATCTTGATGCGTCCGTCGGATTCGGTCTCGACCTTCTTGGCCCAGGGCACCAGGAACTCGCGATGGCCAGGCGACACGCCGGCCATGAAATGGTGCAGCCGCATCGACACCTCAGCGGCGCCGGCGCGGCCGATGGTTAGGATGGCGGGCGCCGCGATCAGGCCCGTTAGCACATGACGACGATCAAGCATTGGAATCCTCCCGTAATGAGTTGCGGCCGCTGCCGCTTCTTCTGTTGTCTGGCGGGTGGTCAGTCTTCTTCGCGATAGACAAGGCCGGCTTTGGCCAACCCCTCGCGCATCGCGTACATGTCGAGGCCGAGCTCGCCGCTGGCGAGACGCCGGCGTTTCTCTTCCTCGTTGGCCTCGCGCTTGAGGGCCGCTGCAGCGACGGTCGCAGCCTCGAGGCGCGGCACGACGACGACGCCGTCGTCATCGGCGACGATCACGTCGCCGGGGTGGACGAGCGCCCCGGCACAGACGACCGGCACATTGACGCTGCCAAGCGTCGCCTTGACCGTGCCTTTGGCCGAGATCGCGCGCGACCAGACCGGAAAACCCATCTGCGTCAGGATGCGCACGTCGCGCACGCCGGCATCGATGACCAGGCCGAGGCCGCCTCGGGCCTTGAGCGAGGTCGCGAGAAGGTCGCCGAACATGCCGTCGGTGTTGTCGGTGGAGCAGGCGACGACGAGGATATCGCCGGGCTTCACCTGCTCGATCGCGACATGGATCATCCAGTTGTCGCCAGGCTGGGCGAGCACCGTAACGGCATTGCCGGCGATCTGAGCTCCCGCATAGATCGGCCGCATGTAAGGCTTCATCAGACCGCTTCGGCCCATCGCCTCATGGCTGGTCGAAACGCCGACCTCGGCGAGGGTCGCAATATCGGAAGCGGCGGCGCGTTTGTCGGTGCGGATGACGACGGGGGTCATGCCAGCGTCTCCAAGGCTTCCGGGAAGAGGCGCTGATAGGCCTCGCCATAGGTCATGGCTTTGCCGGAGTTTCGCCCGCCCTGGACGCCACGGTTCAAGGCGACGCGCGTGTAATACTCCCAAAGATGCTTCTGGGCGGCGAGGATCTCGAAAGCCTTGCGCTTCACCTCCCAGACCTCATCGATGTTGAGGATCACGTTCGGCTTGAAGTTGCACTGCTCGGGCTGGTGCGGCTCAAACAGGAAAAGCGGCGGGGCGGCGTAGACGCGCTCCGGATCGGGTTTGTGGCCCGCGGCCTGGGCGATGATCCGGGCCTCCTGGGCGAAGCGTGTCGCCTCCGGATGATCGACATTGTAGGGATCGTCCAGCGAATGGGTCAGCACGAAGCTCGGGTTCAATTCGTGGAAGACATCGATAGCGCGGTCGAGCATCGCCTCGGTCGTGCGCAGCGGATAATCGCCTGCATCCATGAACTCAATCTCAGCGCCGAGCAGGGCTGCGGCTACTTCAGCCTCGTCCCGGCGCTGGGCCTTGACGTCCTCCATCCTCACGCCGGCCTTCTTCCAGGCGAACTGGCTCTCGCCGCGCTCGCCATAAGACAGGCACAGGATCTTCACGCGGAAACCGCGCCTTGCATGAAGCGCGATGGCGCCACCGGCACGCCAGACGAAATCACCAGGATGCGCCGTGATAACCAGACATGTCTTCGGCAAGCTCGACATCGGCTTAATATCCTTTCTCGCTAAAACTCATTCGGCGGCGCTAAGCTGCCCGGCCGCGAGCACACGGGCCGGCACGAAGGCCTGTCCATCCATCAGGATGCGAGCGGTGCGCAGCAGCCCGGCACGCTCGACGACCGGGCGCTCAGCTGTGCCGCCGATGGTCAGGGCAACGGTGAACTCCCCGGTCGGGTGCTCGACCGAGATTGTGCGCTCGCGGCCTTCAGGCATGACAACGACGGAGGCCGCCGGCGAGCCGGGCAGCGCGGCCGCGGTTGCGACCGTGACGGCGGCGAAAACGCCGATGGACGCATGGCATTCATGCGGAATGAAGCAGCGCGTCGCGATGGCGCCGCCGGCCATTGGCGCCGCGACGAGCGCGATCTTGGGCACGACCTTGCCCGAGACATCGCCGAGATTCATCAAGGGCCCGGCCGCGAGGCGGACGCGCTCGATCCGGGCCTTGAGTTCGGTGTCCTTGTCGAGCGCCTCGCGTGGCTCGTAACCGGTGCGGCCGACATCGGCGGCACGAAGGACGATGACCGGCATGCCGTTGTCGATCAGCGTGCATGCAACGCCATCGACCACGTCCACGGCGTTGCCGGTCGGCAACAACGCGCCGCACACCGAGCCTTCGGTGCCGAGGAAGCTGATCGCGATCGGCGCAGAGGTTCCCGGCACGCCATCGATGCGGGCCTCGCCATCAACTGCTGCCTGCCCGCCTACTGTCTCGATCACCAAATCGGCGATCGTGCCGGTGTTGAGCGTCCGCACCCGCACGATCGTGCAGGCACCGGACGCAGCTACAAGGCCGCGCGCCAGAGCGAAGGGCCCAATCCCGGCGAGGATGTTGCCGCAATTAGGCGTCGTATCGACGGTGCTCGACTCGATGCCTACCTGCACGAACAAGAAGTCGATGTCGCAGCCCGGTTCGCTGGAGCGGGACACGATCGCGACCTTGCTGGTCAGGGGGTGGGCGCCACCTAGCCCGTCGATCTGGCGCTTGTCGGGCGAACCCATCACCGCAAGCAGAAAGGCGTCGCGTGCAGCCGGGTCGGCCGGCAGGTCGCTTTTTAGGAAATAGGCACCCTTCGAGGTGCCGCCCCGGATCAGCATGCAGGGTACGGCGGTCTGCATTGGTTCAACCTCCCGCGGTGATACGGGCGCGCGTGATGATGTCGCGCCACAGCTCGATCTCGGAGGCAATCAGGCGACCGAACCCGTCGGGCGTATCCGCGCGCGCGATAGCTCCATCGCGGTCGAGCGCCGCGACAAACTCCGGCTCGGTGAGCAGCACGCTAATCTCTCTGTTGAGACGCTCAACGATCGGCGCGGGCGTGCCGGCCGGCGCCACCAGCCCATACCACTGCACGGCCTCGAAGCCGGGCAGCCCACCCTCCGCAAGCGTCGGAAGCTGAGGCGCGAAGCCGACGCGCGCCGCGCTGGCGACGCCGAGTGCCCGCAACTGGCCGCCCGCCGCTAGCGGCAGCACGGCCGGCCCTCCAGTCAGCGTGAACTGGACGTTCCCGGCAACGAGATCGTTCACCGAGGGGCCAGTGCCGCGATAAGGCACATGAACCGCTTCGAAGCCTGCGCGATGGCCCAGGTAGGCACTGGCGATGTGAGCTGCGCTGCCTTGGCCGCCGGAGGAGTAGTTCAGCTTACCGGGGTTGGCCTTCGCATAGGCGAGGAACTCCTGGAACGTCGTGACGGGCAGTCCCGGATGGACCACCAGGATGTTCGGCACGCTCGCGACCAGCGCCACGGGCTGGAAATCGCGCTGGGGATCGTAGGCAAGCTTGGGGTAGAGGGCCGGGTTGAAGGCGAGCGTCCCGATATGTCCCATCATCAGGGTGTGCCCGTCCGGCTCGGCCTTGGCGACCTGCGAGGCTGCCGTCATGCCCCCTGCGCCCGGCCGGTTGTCGATGACAATGCCTTTCCCAGGGATCGTCCGCTCCAGCCGATGAGCGATCAACCGAGCCAGCACATCAGTGCTGCCGCCCGGCGTGAATGGCACAACGAGGCGGATAACCTGCGTCGGCCAGGTAGGTTGGGCTAGCAGTCCGCTAGGCACCGCGATGCCAGACAGGCCGAGCCCCGCCAGAACATTGCGTCTATTCATCATCGCAGCGTCCCTTCTGCGGCGGGCCAACCAGGCAAGCATGCCGAGAGCTCCCAGTCGCAGGGGAGCGCATCACCACGGGACGTGCCGCCCACTCTCCGGGAGCACGCCGCCATTGGCCAGGACGATGGCGACGAATGATTGTGTGATCAAATGAGTAGATTGCAGCGATTAATGAGAATCGTGCAGGATTGAATCAGGCGTCGAGATTCTGACCCTTGAGAGAGCGGATGACGAGATCGAGCATCTCGCGAGCAGCTGGTCGCAGCGGCAACCCCTGCCGGGTAATGATACCGACCGTGCGTGAGACGGTCGGCGAGCGCAAAGGGATCGCCACAAGATCATTGGCAGAGACGAGATCGAGCGCGAGCTGAGGCACAATCGTGCAGCCGATACCAGCACGCACGAAACTGACGGCCGTGATGACGCGCTGCACCTCGTAGCGCCAGTTGAGCATCTCCCGTCGCGAGCCAAGCGCATCGTCGATCAGGATGCGGTTGCCGGTCTCGGCGCTGATGCGCACGAGCGGCAGGTCCTGTAGCTGAGACCAGGTCAGCGATGTCGCCGCCGCCAGTGGCCAGTCGCGCGGACAAACGAGCACGAAGCTCTCCTTGACCACCGGCTGCAGGTCGAGATCCCAGCGATTGGCGGAAACGATGGTCACGCCGAACTCGGCCTCACCGGACTGTACCTTGTCGGCGATCTCCGAGGCAGAATTGTCGTGCACCTTCACCTGGACCCCGGGGTGGCGGCGGACGAATTCGGAGATCACCGCCGGCATGCAGCGGATCGCAATAGTCGGCAGGCAGCCGACTACGACGCGCTCATTGGCGTCGCTCGCGCCTAGGCGCAATTCCTCCAGCGCGCTGCCAAGATCGTCGAAGGTCCGCTTGGCGCGCGGCAACAGGGCAACGCCCGCCGGCGTCAGTGAGACCTTGCGCGTCGTACGAATCAGGAGCGGCGTCGCCAGCGCCTCCTCGAGCTTGCGGATCCGGTGGCTCAGCGCCGTCTGCGAGAGATTGAGATGCGAGGCGGCTGCGTGGAAGCTGCCGCGCTCGGCGATACTGACAAAGGCCTGCAGGCCAAGGACGTCGATTCTCATGATGCTTCGTCCTCCCAGCAGCCCGACCCGACCACATGAGACGCATGGGCGGGCTTCCGCAACCGCGTCATCGCGTCGACAGCACCTTTGAGCAGCGCAGGCCCTCTCGCGCTCCGCTCGTCGGTCGGCCTATGGTCTGCGGTGCCGGACTTTGCCGGCGGGATGGACGCCATCATGCGATCGAGACTCAATGCGCGGCTCAAGCTGCGGCAGATCGAAATCGTCCTCGCCGTCGCCGAACAGGGCAGCTTCCTGGCGGCGTCGCACAAGCTAAGTATCACGCAGCCCGCGGTCTCCAAGGCGGTGCAGGATGTCGAGGAGATCGTCGGGCACCCGATCTTCGACAGGATGGCGCGCGGCGTGATGATCAACCAGTTCGGACGGGCGGTGGTCGAGCGCGGCATGGCGATGATGTCGCTGGTCGAGCGGCTGGCGGACGATATGGTCCAGATCGAGCAGGGCCAGGCGGGCACGTTGATCATCGGCGCGCTGCCGACGGCAGCCTCGAGCGTGCTCCCATCGACGCTGGGAAGGCTGAAGGTGACCAACCCAGAGCTCAACATCCGGATCGTGCAGGGACGCACCGCGGAGCTGATGCCGGAGTTGGAAAGCGGCAAGCTCGACCTGATCGTCGGCCGTCTCTACGAGTTGGAGACCGTCCATGACGTGCAGCGCGAGACGATCTACCAAGAGCCGATCTCGATGCTGGCGCGCGCCGGCCATCCCCTGCTCAGCGGTCCGACGCCCGATGCGGCGGCGATCGCCGCCTTCGGGTTGGTGCTGCCCTCGCTTGAGCAGCGGCTCGGCCAGGAGGTTGACGGCGTGATCGCCTCGAGCGGTCTCTCGATACCGTCCTCGCTACTGCGGTCGACATCGATTTCATTCATCCGCGAGCTAGTTCTGACGAGCGACTTCGTCACGGTGCTGCCTCGGCTGATGCTGGCGGGCGATCTCGGCCGCGGCACTGCCGGCGTCGTACCGATCACGCTGAGCTCCGGCCGCCGCCCGGCCGGCATCATCACGTTGCGCCATCGCCGCCGGCCAGCCAGCATCGCGGCGTTGCTAACCGCATTGCGCGCCCATCTGCGCGAGCTTCGGGCAAGCGGATTGCTCGACGAGGATGGCGGCGTGCAGGCCGCTGCGGAGAGCACCTGATATTCCCGGGGCTTATAGCTAATCCCTGCAGGGCCGCGAAGACCTGCCCGCTCGCCGCCGCTAGCGTGACTCTCGATATCCGCTCGCAGGCTGCCGACCATGCTCCAGACCACCACTCGCCAGGGCGTCTCCGACGCCTGCCTCGACCTGCTCTTCAGGGAGGCGCGGACCTATTACGGCTGGCTTCCGCGCCCGGTGCCGGAGGAGCAGCTGCGCGCGCTGCACGATCTTGCCCGGATGCCACCGACGAGCAGCAACATCAACCCGCAGCGCATCATCTTCGTGGTCTCGCCCGAGGCGAAGGAGCGGCTGCGCCGCGGGCTGAAGCCTGGCAATGTCGAAAAGACCATGACGGCGCCGGTCACGGCGGTCCTCGGCATCGACATTCAGTTCTTCGACCATCTCGAAAAACTCGCGCCGCATGCAGTCGACAAGCGCGCCGGCTATCTTGCCGACCCGGACCTCGCGCTCCGTGCCGCCTTCCGGAACGCCACCCTGCAAGGCGCCTATCTGATGATGGCGGCCCGCGCGCTCGGTCTCGATTGCGGGCCGATGTCGGGTTTCCTGCACGATGTCGTCGACGAGGAGTTCTTCCCGGGCGGGCGGGTCAAGTCGAACTTCCTCGTCAATATCGGCCATGGCGACCCCGCCAGCCTGAAGCCGCGTGGCACCCGTTTCGACTTCGACGAGATCTGCCAGATTCTTTGAGCTAGGCCGGCGGCTGACGCCCGGCGAGGAGGTCTGTCATGGACATACAGACAGGCGGGAGGAGCAACCCGCCAAGGCTGTGCTTCATCGGCTTCGGCGAGGCCGGACAGGCCTTTGCCGGCGGCTTTCGCGAAGCCGGCATCGTCGAGATTGCGGCCTTCGACATCGCGCCCGATCCGGCACGGGTCGTCGATCCCGCGCAGAGACTGGGCGTGAGGCTTGCCGCCGACCTGCCTTCGGCGCTGTCCGGAGCCGATTTCGTGTTCTGCGCGGTCACGGCGGCGTCCAGCCTCGATGTGGCACGATCGGCGGCCGCTCATCTGGAGCCCTGCCAGATCTTCATCGACGTCAACTCGGTCTCGCCCGGCCGCAAGCGCGAAGCCGCAGCGGCACTCGGCCCTGGCGGGCGCTATATCGATCTCGCGATCATGGCGCCGGTCCATCCGCGTGGCCATGCCACGCCCTGCCTGGTCGCCGGCCACGAGGCGGCAACCTTCATCGAAATGTTCTCGCCCTTCGGCATGGCGCTCAAGCAGGCCGGCTCCGAAATCGGCTCCGCGACCATCATCAAGATGATCCGCAGCGTCATGGTGAAGGGGCTGGAGGCGCTGAGCTATGAATGCTTCATGGCAGCGCGCGCCGCCGACGTCGATGCGGTGATCCTCGACTCGCTCAAGGGCAGCTATCCGGGCCTCGATTGGCCCAGGCTCGTGCCCTACAATGTCAGCCGCATGCTCCAGCACGGCACCAGGCGCGCCGCCGAGATGCGTGAGGTTGCGGCCACAAGGCACGGTGACCCAGCAGGAGCGCCTCGGCGCGCTCGGTCTGCCCGGCGATCCCGATGACGGCTTCGCTCTGCTCGATCTCGTCGCCGACGCGCTGGCGGAGACGGCTCGCGAGGGCTGATAGTCGCCAAAGTTATACATAGAGCGCCGGACGCGACGAAGACCCGCCCGCGCAAAGCCTTTAGCCAGAATGCGAGAACGAAAGCCGGTGAGGACTACCGGGCGCGATCGAGCGGCCTGGGGGGCGCAGCCGACCAGGGAGGGCAGGCGATGAGCGAAACCATGACAGCGGAAACCGGAGTGGTGGCGCAGCGCCCCGCCTCCCTGGACAGGGCCGGTGTCCTGCCGATCCATCGCTCGCTCTATATCGACGGCGCCTGGCGCGAACCGCTCGGCGGCGGCAGCCTTGCCCTGACCAATCCTGCAACCGGCGCCTCGCTCGGCCTCGTCGCCCAGGCAAGTCCTGCCGATGTCGATGCCGCGGTCGCCGCCGCTGGCCGCGCCTACCGCGTCTGGAAGCAGGTAGCCCCGTCGGAGCGCGCCAAGATCCTGCGCCGCATCGCCGCGATCGTGCGCACCAATGCCCGTGAGCTCGCGCTGATCGACGCCATCGATGGCGGCAATCCGGTTCACGAGATGGAAGGCGATGTCGCCAATGCGGCGGCGCAGCTCGACTTCTTCGCCGGCTTGGTGACCGAGATGAAGGGCCACTCGGTGCCGCTGGGCCGCGACTCCGTCAATTTCTCGGTGCGTGAGCCGCGTGGCGTGATCGGGCGCATCATCCCCTTCAACCACCCCTTCATGTTCTGCGCGGCCAAGTCCGCGGCGCCACTGGCAGCGGGCAACACCGTCATCGTCAAGCCGCCGGATCAGGCACCGCTGAGTTCGCTGCGCTTCGCCGAGCTGATCGAGGGTCTGCTGCCGCCGGGCGTGTTCAGCGTGCTGCCGGGCGGGCGTGATGCGGGCGCCGCGCTCGCAGCGCATCCCGACGTTGCGATGATCTCACTGATCGGCAGCGTCCAGGCCGGACGCGCCGTGATGAAGGCCGGCGCTGACACGATCAAGCCGGTCCTGCTCGAACTCGGAGGCAAGAACGCGCTGGTCGCGCTAGCCGATGCCGACCCCGATGAGGTCGCCGCCGCCGTCGTCGCCGGCATGAACTTCACCTGGTGCGGGCAGTCCTGCGGCTCGACCAGCCGCGCCTTCATCCATGACGCGATCCATGACGGCATTTCAAGCCGGGTGACCCGAGCGATACCGCCACGACGATGGGCGCGATCATCAGCGAGACCCAGCTCGCCAAGGTGCTGAGCTTCATCGCCGACACCAAGGCGGAGGGCGCAACGCTGCTCTGCGGCGGCGGACGGCCATCGGATCCTGCTCTCGCTAGGGGCAACTTCGTCGAGCCGACCGTCTTCACCGGCGTCACGCCGGAGATGCGCCTCGCCCGCGAGGAGGTCTTCGGGCCCGTGCTCGCGGTCTTCCGCTGGACCGACGAGTCCGAGATGCTCGCCACCGTCAACCGTGTCGAATACGGGCTGACTTGCTCGATCTGGACCAATGACGTCCGCGACGCGCACCGTCTTGCCGGCGAGGTCGAGGCCGGCTTCGTCTGGATCAACGAGGTCTCCAGGCATTTTCTCGGCACGCCCTTCGGTGGCTACAAGCAATCCGGCATCGGGCGCGAGGAGTGCATCGAAGAGCTCCTCAGCTACACCCAGGAAAAGCACATCCACGTCAATCTGAAGCGGCCCGCGCGCAGCTGAGCGCGGGCCTGAAGTCCCATGCCAAGGCTCCAAAAAGAGAGCACGCACCAAGCAACAACCCAGGGAGAGACAAAAGATGGCCGCCATCCGCCCCTCGCTCGCGCGCCTCGCAGGCGCGGCGCTGCTCCTGTCGGTGACAGCCGGCCCGCTCGCCGCGCAAGCCTATCCGCCCGATCGCATCACCCTGATCGTCGCCTTCGCGCCCGGTGGCTTCGTCGATTCCTTCGCGCGCATCGTTGGCCAGAAGCTCAACGAGAAATGGGGCAAGGCCGTCACCGTCGAGAACAAGGCCGGTGCCGGCGGCAACACCGCTGCAGCACAGGTAGCAAGCGCCAAGCCGGATGGGCTGACCCTGCTGGTGACCTCGACCGCGATCGCGATCAATGAGACGCTCTACAAGAAGCGCGATTACTCTATCGATCAGCTTGTGCCGGTGTCGATCTCGGTTTCGTCGCCGGAGATGATCGCCACGCACCCTTCGAAGCCGGGCAACCTCAAGGACTATCTTGCCTGGGCGAGAACGAACGATATCAACTTCGCCAGCGCAGGCGTCGGCACTGGCTCCCATCTCGCGGCGGAGTATTTCCTCAAGGTGTTGGCGAAGACGCCGGCGACGCATATCCCGTTCCGCGGCGGCGCACTTTCGGTTCAGGCTGCGCTCGGCAACCAAGTCGACATGGTCGCCTCGTCTTTCGGCATCATCCCACAGGTGCAGGAAGGCAAACTGACCGGCCTCGCCGTAGCCAGTCAGAGCCGCGTAGCGGCAATGCCGAACGTGCCAACCTACACCGAAGCCGGCTTCCCCTTCGTCGCCGAATCCTGGGTCGCTGTGCTCGCACCGGCCAAGACGCCGCCGGCTATCGTCGCAGCGCTGAATGCGGCCATCGCCGAGGTGATCGCTGATCAGGCCAACCGCACCAAGCTAATGGGCATGGGCTACCAGCTTCACAGCCGGTCCGTCGCGGAGACTGCCGTCTATCTCAAGGACGAGATCGCCAAATGGGGCGAGATGGTGCGGTCCGTCGGTGTGACCGTCGAATGAGCCTCCAGGTCGAAACCGCAGGGCGGCCCGGCGGGTCGGCCATGGAGAAACGGTCATGACACCCTCGAACGATGCCCGCTTCAGCGGCCTCCGGCTGCGCTCGCCGCAGAATCTCGTCGCCGGCCTGATCCTCGTCGCCGCGTCCGCCTTCGTCGTCTGGATGCTGAGCGGGTTGTCGCAGGGCACCATGCGCACGATGGGTCCGGCGATGCTGCCGCGCTGGACCGCGATCGCCATCGGGATTGGCGGTGCGGTGCTGGTCGTGCTCAGCGCGATCCGGGAGGGTGACGCGCTGGAACGCTGGCATCTGCGCGGGCCGCTCTTCATCGTCGCCGCGCTCGTCGTTTTCGCTGGCACGATCCGCCAGCCTGGCTTCCTCGTCGCGGCTCCGCTGGCGATGCTGTTGGCAGGCTTCGGCTCCCGCGAGGTCCGCCCGCGCGAACTCCTCATCTTCACTGTCGCGATGACCTTGGCCTGCGCCCTGCTGTTCCGTGTCGCCTTGAACCAGCCCTTGCCGATGCTGGTGATCCCGGCGCTTTCGCTCAATCTCTGAGGGGTCGATGGATCTCATCTCCAATCTTGGGCATGGCGCCGGGATCGCGCTTTCGCCGGTCAACATCGCCCTGTGCTTTGCCGGCTGCATGCTCGGTACGCTGATCGGCGTGCTGCCGGGAATCGGCCCGATTGCGACGATCGCGATCCTGCTGCCGCTTACCTTCGGGCTCGACCCGACGGCAGCGCTGATCATGCTCGCGGGGATCTATTACGGCGCGCAATACGGCGGCTCCACCGCCTCGATCCTGCTCAACATCCCCGGCGAATCCAGCGCCGTGGTCACCGCGATCGACGGCCATGAGATGGCGCGCCAGGGCCGAGCCGGCAAGGCGCTCGGCATCTCCGCAATCGGCTCTTTCATCGCCGGCACGATCGCGACCCTCGTCATCGCCGCGCTCGCCGCACCTCTGGCGGCGGTCGCACTGGTGTTTGGGCCGGCAGAATACTTCGCGCTGATGCTGACTGGTCTGGCCTTTGCTGTGCTGCTGGCGCGCGGCTCGGTGCTGAAGGCGGTGATCATGATCCTGGTCGGCGTGCTGCTGTCCACCGTCGGGCCCGACCTGACGACCGGCCAGCTGCGCCTGACCTTCGGAGCCACCTGGCTCGCCGACGGCATCGAGGTGGCGCTGCTCGGCATGGGGCTGTTCGGCATCGCCGAGGTCTTCCGCAGCCTGGAGCATGGCGAAGCCCGCAAGGTGAAGGAAGCGCCGATCGGCAAGCTCCTGCCCGGCCGCGAGGAGATGAAGGCCTCGATCAACCCGATCCTGCGTGGCACCGCGCTCGGCTCGGTCCTCGGCATCCTGCCCGGCAACGGCGCGGTGCTGGCCCCTTACGCCTCCTATACGCTTGAGAAGAAGCTCGCCAAGGATCCGTCGCGCTTCGGCCGCGGCGCGATCGAGGGTGTGGCAGGGCCTGAATCGGCCAACAACGCTGGCGCGCAGACCTCCTTCATCCCGCTGCTGACTCTCGGCATTCCGCCGAATGCGGTGATGGCCCTGATGGTCGGCGCAATGACGATCCACGGCATCGTGCCCGGCCCCCAGATCATGACCAAGATGCCCGACCTGTTCTGGGGGTTGATCGCCTCGATGTGGATGGGCAACCTGATGCTGCTGGTGATCAACCTGCCGCTGGTCGGGCTCTGGGTGAAGCTCCTGAACGTGCCCTACCGGCTGATGTTCGTCGGTATCGTGATCTTCTGCTGCATCGGGGTCTACTCGATCAACAGCGAGCCGGCCGACATCCTGATCATGGCGGCGCTCGCCATCTTCGGCTACGGCCTGACCAAGTTCGGCTTCGAGCCGGCGCCGCTGACGCTCGGCTTCGTGCTCGGCCGGATGATGGAGGAGAACCTCCGCCAGGCGCTGATGATCTCGCGCGGCAATCCGATGACCTTCCTCGAACGGCCGATCGCTGCCACCTTCATCGTCATTGCCGTGGCGATGCTGCTCGTCGGCGTGCTGCCCTCGATCCGCAAGGGCCGCGACAAAGTCTTTACCGAATGAGATCTGGGCGAACAGACCTCTAACCCAACGAGGCGGCGCCGCCCAACTTTGAGAGACGGACGATATCATGAACGAGCAAGCGGATACCAAGGCGCCGGCCGAGCGTCGCTGGGGCAGTGACGTCGTCGCCGAGACGATCAGGGCGCTCGGCTACCGACATGTCGCGCTCGTCCCCGGCGCCAGTTTTAGAGGACTGCATGACAGCCTGGTCAACCATCTTGGCAATCATGACCCGGCGATGATCGTCTGCCTACACGAGGAGCATGCGGTCGCGATCGCCGACGGCTTCTCGCGCGTCGCGCAGGAGCCGATGGCGGTAATCCTGCACTCCAATGTCGGGCTGATGCACGCCACGATGACGATCTTCAACGCCTGGTGCGATCGCAGGCCGATGCTGATCATCGGCGCTACCGGTCCGGTCGACGCCCATCGCCGCAGGCCGTGGATCGACTGGATTCACACCTCGCGCGACCAGGGAGCGCTCGTGCGTCCCTACACGAAATGGGACGATCAGCCGGCCTCGGCCGAGGCCGCCGTCGAATCCGTGCTCCGCGCCGACCAGATCGCGAGAACCGCGCCGATGGGCCCGGTCTATGTCTGCCTGGACGCCGAGATGCAGGAAACGGAACTCGATCGCCAGGTCCATGTCCCCGATGTCGCCCGCTTCCGCTCGCCGCGCGCGGCAGCGGCGCCCGAAGAGGATCTGCAGCGCGTGCTTGAGGTGCTGCGCGGCGCGCGCGCGCCGGTTCTGCTCATCGGCCGCGTTTCTCGCGACACCTGCGACTGGGACCGGCGCATCGCGCTCGCCGAGGCACTCGGCGCGACCGTGCTGACGACGACGCATAATGCGCCTGGCTTCCCGACCGAACACCCGCTGCATGGACTGGCTCCGGTCGGCGAGCGGCCGCACGAGGCAGAGATCGCGCTGCTCATGGCGGCAGACGCCATCGTCAGTCTCGACTGGCACGATCTCGCCGGCTTCTTAAGCGCCCGCTGCGGCGCCTCACAGACGCAGGTGCCGCTGGTGACGCCGATCATCCACTGCTCGCTCGACGGCCATGTCACCAATGGCTGGAGCATGAATCATCAGGCGGTCGCGGCGGTCGATGTCAGGATCGCCGCGGATCCTGACCGCTTCGTTGCCCAATTGCTCGAAGCCGTGACGGCCTCCGGCGGCTGGACCGCGGCGGCTCCGATCATCGCTTCGGGCGAGCACTGGACCGTGTCGGCCGCCACAGGGCCGGACCGAGCCGCGATTTTTAATTCCGAACAACTCGCCTTCACGGTCGGCGCTTTCGCCGAAGGTCGCGACATTACCTTCGCACGACTGTCCTTCGGCTGGCCGCGCTCGGCCTGCCGCTTTCGCACGCCGCTGGACTTCCTCGGCAAGGATGGCGGTGGGGCCGTCGGCACCGGCCCCGGCCATACGATCGGGGCGGCGATCGCGCTGCGCGATTCCGGCCGGATGACGATCGGCGTGATCGGCGACGGCGACTATCTGATGGGCGTCAACGCCCTCTGGACCGCCTCGCATGACCGCGTGCCGATGATGCTCATCGTCGCCAACAACCGCTCCTACTTCAACGACGAGGTCCATCAGGAGCGCATGGCGCGGGCCCGCTCGCGCCCGGTCGAGAACAAGTGGATTGGCCAGCGCCTCGACGATCCGCCGCCGGACATCATCGGGCTGGCGCGCGCGCAGGGCTTCGAGGGCGGTAGCCCAGTGCGGTCCGTCGACGAACTACTGGCCGAACTGGAGCGCGGCGCTGCCATCGTGGCAGCGGGCGGCCGCTACATCATCGATGCGCTGATCGTGCCCGGGTATTCCGACAAATGAGCTCGCACAATGCACCGGACCCCACGCTGACGATCGGCTGCGGCGCCTATGACCGGACCTGGCCGCTGATCGCTGGCCTGATCCGTCCGGAGGGCTTTTCGCTCGACTGGTCGATCTTGCCGCCCGAGCAGGTCTTTCTGCGCGGTATGCTCGGCGGCGAATTCGACATCACCGAGATGTCGCTAAGCACCTATCTGCTGCTGCGTTCGCGTGGAGACTGCCGCTATGTTGGCCTGCCGCTGTTCGTTTCGCGGAAGTTCCGCCACAGCGCGCTTTATGTCCGGACGGATGCCGGGGTCACCACGCCCGGGGATCTCATCGGGCGCCGCGTAGGCGTGCCGGAATATCAGCTCACTGCCAATGTCTGGGTGCGCGGCCTGCTCTCCGACGAGTATGGCGTGGCCTCCGACGCGATTCATTGGATCATTGGCGGTATCGATTCACCCGGCCGCGAGGAGAAGGTGCCGGTAACCCTGCCCGAACGCTTCCAGACGACGCGGTTGCCTGCCGGCGAGACGCTGTGGGAATGGCTGCTGGCAGGCAAGCTCGACGCCATCATCGCGCCGCGCGCTCCGGAAGCCTTCGCCAAGGGACATCCGGCGATCCGGCGGCTGTTCACGGACGTTCCGGCTGCCGAGAAAGCCTATTACCGCAAGACAGGGCTATTCCCGCTGATGCACCTGATTGGCATTCGCCAAGATGTGCTGGAGCTGCACCCCGAGCTGCCGGCGGCTCTGACTGCCGCGTTCGAGCAGGCGAAGGATTTCGCCGCCCATGAAATGCATCAGTTCGCCTATGATACGTCAATGCTGCCCTGGCAGGAGAGCGCGCTTCGCGAAACGCAGGCCGTGATGGGGAGGGATTACTGGGCCTACGGCACGGCGACGAACCGCCGGGCCATCGAGGCCATGGCCCGGTATTCGTGGGAGCAGGGCATCACTGACAGGCAGCTGTCGATTGATCAAATTTTCCCGCTGTGAGAGCCGCACATGCGCCTTTTAAGTTATTTCAACCTGCTCAAGCGACAGCGGATCCGTCGCAATATGAAGAGAAGCTGGGATTGAGAACGGCAATACGTTTTTGGAATACACGGAGAAATTATACACCCTAAGGCGCAAAAATATCCGATATCTGGTAATAAAAAATGTCCAATCCAATAGGCGGCAGGAAATTTGAACCGGTGATATCTACAAAAATCGAGGATAATCAGATTTTATTTGGTCGACTCTGGCGAGATATATCACATATCTAAAATGTAACTGACTCTGATAGGCCAAAATTGGGTGTCTTAAGAATCGTAGTCGTCGCCCAAGGCGAAGCCGGCAGCATGCGTGTTGAGATAAATTGCATAGAGCGAGGTTTGCGCTGCGATGTAGAGGCGGTTCAGGGCGGGCCCACCGAAGCAGAGATTGCCCACGAGCTCGGGGACCGGGATGCGGCCGATCAGCAAGCCATCGGGCGAATGGCACAGCACCGCATCGGCGCTTGAGGTCCAGATGTTGCCGCGCCAATCGAGGCGAAATCCGTCGATCAGGCCTGAGGTATAGGCAAGCAGGGGGCCCATGGGGCGCAGCGAGGAGCCATCGTCGGTCAGGCCGTAGGCGTGAATCGCCGGCGCTGTCCCCTTGATGTGGGTCGCGCCCGTCTCCGACACGAAGAGGATCTTCTCATCGGTCGAGAATGCCAGCCCATTGGGCTGGATACGGTCCGTTGCCACCGCCCTCACGGCTCCGGTCGCGGGATCGAGCCGATAGACATGCGATCCGCCGGTCTCGCTCGCCGCATGAAAGCCTTCATAGGCACTGTCGATTCCATAGGTCGGGTCTGTGAACCAGATGCTGCCATCCGTCTTGACGACGACGTCGTTGGGCGAATTGAACCGCTTGCCATCGATCCTGTCGGCGAGGATGCGCCAGCGGCCGTCATGGTCCAGTCGCGAGATGCAGTGATCCAGTGCATGGCCGTTGTGGAAGCCGACCTTGGCCTCGAACACGCTGATCTCGCCATTGTCCTCGTTGAAGCGCAGCAGCCGGTCGTTGGGAATGTCAGACCAGATCAGATGGCGCGCGGCCGGCACATAGACGGGCCCTTCGCTCCAGCGCGCGCCGGACCAGAGGTGTTCCAGCCGGGCATGTCCGATGATCAGCGACGTGAAGCGATCATCGAGAATCTCATAGGGGCTCATGGTGATGGGTCTCGTTCGCGGCGCTGGGTGCGGGATGCCGGCGGATGCCGAAGCCGATCGGCGGACGGCGGTTGCCGGGATGGACGAGATCGCTGCCCCAATGAGCCTGGTAGGTATCAAAGGCCAGGCCGCGCCGCTGCAGCCACCCGAACAGCACGAGGCAGGCCAGCCACCAGGCTCCAATCAGGAGCCACATCCAGTGTGGCGCATTGGCATGCCAGAGACCGCTGCCGATCGCGCCACAGGCGCCGAAAAGCGCGAGATAGCCACCGAACTTGTGAATGTACTCGAACGCCCTCCGGCGCGGCGACATATCGTAGTGATCGCCATGCGTCCCGCCGTCGGACGCTCCCTCTGACGGGCCGCCCTTGCTGCCGCGCAGCCAGGCGCTGGCGAATTGCAGCGCCGCGAGCCCGGCGACGCTCCAGCCGAATAGGCGGTGTGTCATTGCCGCTCCGCTGCTGCCGCCAGGCAGCAGGATCAGGCCGAGGGCGATCAGGGTGAGCGCTCCGGTCAGATAGTGCAGGCCGCGATGAAGATGCCACCAGCCGGGATGGTCGAGTTCCTGCGGCCAGTTCTGGCCCGGCCAAAGCTTGAGGAAGCGCGCCGCCAGAATCCCGCAAGGCACCAGCCCGCCCCAGGCCAATATCATCAGCCGGGCGTGCCAAGCCGCGGCGCCTTGAATCTCGTGAGGCCGCAGCGCGTCGATCGGGGCGAGCAGCCAGTCGAGCATCGTCAGCCCTTGACGGCGCCGGCGGTCATGCCGGTGATGATCTGACGCGAGGCGAGAAGTGTGAACAGGATCGGCGGAATGGCCAGCAGCATGCCGGTTGCCATGATCACCCCCCAGTCGATGTTGTACTCGGTCAGCGAGTTGACGATCGTCACCGGCACGGTGCGCGTCTTCCGGTCGGCCAGCGCATTGGCCAGGAGGAATTCGTTCCAGGCGATGCGGAAGGTGAAGATCGCGGCAGCGGCCAGCCCCGGCTTGATCAGCGGCAGCACGATCAGGAAAAATGTGCGGAACGGCCCGGCCCCATCGATCCGTGCGGCTTCTTCCAGCTGGATCGGGACCTGCACGATGAAGCTTTGCAGGATCCAGATCACGAAGGGCAGGTTCATCGCGACATAGACGAGGATGATGCCCCAATGCGTCCCGGCCGCACACTGGTCGCCGATGCAGAACTGGAACGTCCAGATGCCGAACACTGGGACCAACAGGACCGCCGGCGGGACCATGCGCAGCAAAAGCGTCGTCAGCGACAGGCCGCTGCGGCCGACGAAGCGGAAACGCACGATGGCGTAAGCCGCCATACAGCCGAGCACGAGCGTCACGACCGTCGCGATGCTGGCGATGAACAGCGAGTTCGACAGCGCCCGGCCGAAGGTCGGGTCGCAGCGGGCGATGTCCTTCGGCTCATACCAGAGCAGATCGCAGAGCACCTGCTCGTAGTTGCGCAGGGTCGGCACGAACAGAAGGCTCGAATTGTCGCTCATGATGTCGACATTCAGACGCAGGGAGGTGATCAGCATCAGCACGATCGGCCCGACCGACATCAAGACGAGCAGGACCAGCATGACGTAGAAGCCGGAGTTCTGGCGACGGTCGGTGGCTGTGGTCATGGTGAAGCGGCCTCTGCCTCGGCGGCGGCGCGCAGCCGGGCCGCGCGTTTTTCGGTGAGGATGCCGTAGACGAACATGGCCAGCGTCAGCGCCATCAGCACGATGAGCAGCAGGTTCGACATCGCCGCAGCTTTGCCCAGTTCGCGGAACTCGGATGCGGTCCGGGCGATCCGCAAGGACATGATCTCGGTCGAGAGGCCCGGCCCGCCATTGGTCAGGACCAGCACGACCTCCAGCACCTTGAAGGCATCGATCAGCCTGAGCAGGCCGGTGACGATCAGCACCGGTAGCATCAGCGGCAGCTTGATGTGCCAGATCTGCTGCCACCCGCTGGCGCCGTCGATGCGGGCCGCTTCCATGGCCGATTTCGGCAGCGACTGCAGCGCCGCCAGCGACAGGATGAAGATGAACGGCGTCCACTGCCAGATGTCGGCCAGGATGATGGAAACCAGCGCCCAGCTGGAATCGGACAGCCACGGCACGGGATCGAACCCGAGCCCCGTCAAGATGCGGTTCAGTGGCCCGACGGTGGGGTGATAGAGGTAGCGCCACATCAACCCGACGACGATCGGGGCGATCATCATCGGCAGGATGAACAGCGTGCGCAGCAGCGTCATGCCGCGCAAAGGGCGATCCAGAAGCAGCGCGAGACCCACGCCCAGGATCATTTCGCAGGTCACGACAACGGCGGCGAATTTCAGCGTGACGAACAGCGACTCGCGAAAGCTGGGATCGTTGAGCAGAAACAGATAGTTGCGCCACCCGACCCAATCGGCCTGCGAGATCCGCTGGCTCGGGTTCCAATCGAGAAAGCTGGCGTAGACCATGTAGCCGACGGGATAGAGCAGCGCCACGCCGAGCACGGCCAGGCTCGGGGCCAGAAAGAGGTAGGGCGTCAGGCGGGAGGCGTTTGCAGCTTGCATGTCGGGAGCGGCCTGCTTCGACGGCGTGGGATCGGGCGGCGGCAGAGCCGCCGCCCGGTGCGCGACGTCAGGGCTTGAAGGTCTCGTAGCCGGCTTCCTTCATCGTCGTCTTGATCCGGCCGGCGAGACCGTCGAGCGACTGCTTGATGTCGGCGTTCTCGGTCAGGATCTTCGAGACCGTCGTGCCGAGGTCATTGTTGATCTTCCCCCAGGGCGGGATGATCGGGCGCCAGTCCGGATCGGCCTGCTTCAGAGCCTCACCGAAGGTCTTCATGTAGGGGTACCTGGCGTTGACGTCGGCATCGGCATGCGTCGAGAAGCGGATTGGATTGCCACCCTGCAGGGCAATCAGCTTGTCTGCCTTCTTCGATGTCAGCCATTGCATCAGCAGAAAGGCAGCCTCCTTGTTTTTGGCATTACGCGGGATCGCGACGCCGAAGCCGCCGGTCTGGGAGCCGTAACGTACGCCCTTGGGATGGATGGCCCAGCCGACCTTGCCGGCGATCCTGGACTTGGTGGGATCGTCCACCTGTCCGGCAAAAACCGTGGAATCGAGGAACATCGCCGTCTTGCCTTGGAGGAAGGCTGTGCCGGCCTCGGCAAAGCCGAAGGTCTTGGCGCCTTCAGGGCCGCAATCGACGATGGTCTTCAGCGCCTGGGCAGCCTTGACCCCGGCCTCGTTGTTGATGATCGGGTTCCACTGACCGTCGAAGACGCGCCCGCCCAGCGGAGCCAGGTGAAGCAGAAACGCATGCGCCGCGTGCTGGCCGGACGCGGCGCGCGAGGCCAAGCCACCCATGCCGGGCTCAAGCTTCGGGATCCGGCAGGCGAGGTCGAGCATCTCGTCATAGGTCTCGGGAACCTTCAGCCCATGCTTCTCGAAGATATCCTTGCGATAACCGAGGATCGAGGTCTCTGCTCCGAAGGGGATGCCGAATAGCGAGCCCGTCGGACCGGGCAAATAGCCCTTTTCGCCGCCGGCCACGCCGATGTTTTGCAGATAGCCGGGGATGATGTCGGCAGCGTCGTAGGCGGGGTCCGACAGCAGCGGGTTCATGAAGAACCGTGCGAGGTTTTCGAGCTGGTCGGCGAAGACATAGTCGGCCTTCGAAAAGACGACATAGCCGATGAGATCGTAGTCGCCCCTGGCCTTCGTCAGCTCCAGAGTCTGCTTCTCCCGCATCTTGAGATATTCGAGCTGGTCGACCTCGACCTTGATGCCGGTCTGGCGGGTGAATTCCGGAAGCACCTTGACCACGGCGTCATAGTGCGGGTGAGCTGGAAAATTGACGACGAGCGTTTTGCCCTTGTGTGCGTCGTAGGGCCCGGCCTGGGCGCTTCCGCCCCCTCCCGCCAGAACCATCGCGGCCAGCGCCACGCTTGTGAAAACCTTGAACATAAGTCCTCCCCTCGTTGGTCTCGTTAGAGCCGTTGTCCGCTCTTTGCTGCGAAGATCATGATGTGCTCGGGCGCGACCGAGGCCGTGATCGCATCGCCGGGGCGGTGCAACGCGACGCTGGGCGTCTCGATGAGAATGCGCGTTTCACCGCAGCGCGCCGCGATGACGGCGCTGGCCCCGAGATATTCCGAGAGGATCACGCTCAGGCGCAGCGCGCTGCCGGAACGCGGCGCAAGCTCGATCGCAGTGGGGCGGATGCCGACCAAGACGGGCTCGGCCCGGACGGGCCATCCGCCCGGTCGTTGCGGCAGCGCGAGCTCGAAATCCTCGCCCTTCACCGATAGCGCATCTCCGCTGGAGACGATGTTGCCGGGCAGGAAATTCATCGTCGGAGAACCGATGAAGCCGGCCACGAACTGGTTGATAGGGTTCTCAAACAGCTCTCGTGGCGTTCCCTGCTGCTGGATCACCCCCTCGTTCATCACCACGATCCGGTCGCCCAGCGTCATGGCCTCGACCTGGTCATGGGTGACGTAGACCATATTCTTGGCGATGCGCTGGCGCAGCTCGGCCAGTTCCGTGCGCATTCTCGCACGCAGCTTGGCGTCGAGATTGGACAGGGGCTCGTCGAACAGGAAGGTCGAGGCGTCCCGCACCAGGGCCCGGCCCATCGCCACACGCTGGCGCTGCCCCCCGGACAGCTCCGCCGGCTTGCGGTCGAGCAGATGCGCGATGTTCAGCATCTCGGCGACACTGCGCACCTTGGCGGCGATTTCCGCCTTGGGACGGCGCTGCAGGCGCAACGCGAAGGACATGTTCCGCGCGATGTTCATGTGCGGGTAGAGGGCATAGTCCTGGAATACCATCGCGATGTCCCGGTCCTTAGGGTCGCGTCGGCTAACCGGCGTCCCGTCGAAATAAATCTCGCCCTTCGTGAGGGTTTCGAGACCGGCTAGGATTCGCAAGGTCGTCGACTTGCCACAGCCCGACGGGCCGACCAGGACCGTGAATTCGCCGTCCGGTAAGGTAAGGTCCAGCGGCTTGAGAACCTGGACCTCTCCAAAACGCTTCTCGACGCCCGCAAAGACGATCTCAGGCACATTTCCACCCATCTTGTTTTTTGTTGCCGGCAGGATGTCGCACCGAGCGCCCGAAGTTAATCCGGCTTTGCGAAAATCAACGTTAGCGCTAACGCTGCCTTGGGCGGAGCGGTCATGACGCGTAAGATCAACGTCGGGATCAAGGATATCGGCCGCGCGGTCGGCGTCAGCATGATGACGGTGTCGCGGGCGCTACGCGGTGTGGAGGGCGTCTCGCCAGCCATGCGCGCCGAAATCCTGCGCATGGCCGAGGTCATGGATTATCGGCCCAACCGAACGGCACGCTCCCTCGCAAGTGCGCGGTCCTCGCTGATTGGCATCTCGATTCCGACCCTGTTCAGCGACGTCTTCCCCGAAATCCTCGACGGTATGCGCGCCACCCTGAGCCATGCCGGCTTCGACACCGTGATCGACACGACCGACTACGATCGCTCCCGCGAGGCGGCCTGGGTCGAGCGCATGCTGGATTGGAATGCGGCAGGGCTGGTGCTCAGCGGGATCGACCATGCGCCGGAGATGCGTGACCATTTGCGTGCCCTGCAGATCCCGACACTGGAGATATGGGATGTCTGCGACGATCCGATCGATATCTGTGTTGGCGTCGACCACCACGCGGCCGGAGAGATGCTCGGACGTCACCTCATCGCCTGTAGCTACCGTCGCCCGGCCTTCGTCAGTGTTCCGGAGGGACGCGACAGGCGGGCCGACAAGCGGCTGGCAGGCCTGCGCGCCAGCTTCGAGGCGGCCGGTGTTGCCGAGATGATGGTCGAGCGGGTCGACCGGCGCGCGGCCTTTGTGGCTGGCGCCGTCGGCACAGAAGCCTTGCTGAATCGGCCGGGGCCGCGGCCCGACGTCATCGCTTATCTCAACGACCACATGGCCTTCGGGGGCCTCTCGGTCTGCGAGAGGTTGGCGCTGCCAGTCCCGCAAGCCGTCGGTCCTGCCGCGGCCGATCACGACCGTTCGGACCCCACTCAACGCCATGGGCGTGACCGGTGCTCGCAACCTCGTCGCCCGAATGAACGGCGCGGTCGTTGTACGTTCGATCATAATGCCAACCCGGTTGCAGGAAGGCGATACGACCTGGGCGGTCGGCGCATCGGCTGCGTGACAGGGCGGACAACTCGGTCATGTTGGCCCGCAACACCGTCTGAGAGGCGATGACCAAGGTTCTTCGCTGAGCTCGCGTTCACGCGCGGACTGACGGAACGCGCGGCCTGTTGGTGGCGAGATGTCGCGGGCGTGGGGTCGCAAGATATGCGTCGGAAGCCTTAAGGGCGGCTTCCACGCTTGGCTGAATGTATCGGCGCAGATCGTTGCGCCATGTTTCGGTCATGGCATCCCGACCCAATTGCTCTGGACGACGCACCGCCTCATGCAGTGCTCGCGCTGCAGCCTCGACGGCGACGGCGATGCGGGGATGTGACATGGGTGAAGTCTCTGCGCGCAACTGAAACGGACCCGGATACAGTCAAGTCTTTAGAGCAGCAGCGTTATTGTAGTTTTGTCCTATCGCGTATGGCAATCTCGTCGGCAACCGCGTTCCACAGCCGGATGGCAATCTCATTTTGTTCAAGCTGCGCCTGCTGAGCAAGGCGCTTGGCCTGATCGTAAGCATCGGTTCCGAAATCGCGAATGATCATCCCCGCTGAGATCCGAACCACTGTGATCCAGATGCGGTCTACGTTTTTCGTTTCTGATGGCGCGTCGTTCATCAGGTCCCATTGCCATCACTAAGCAAAAATCAAAAACAAAACCCGGCGTTTAGACTAATTTGAATGATTAACAGCGCAATGAACCGGTTGCGTTCTGCGGCATGGCTTTACCTGCATCTTTTTCTGAGACGCGAGACGTTGCGTGAGAGAAGCAACGTCATCGTTGGGATTGGACGACGTGCTGGCTGTAGCTCGCATCGTTACAGGCCCCTCCGTCATTCAATTCGTCACCCAGTGAGTTGTCGCTTTTTCGCTCATGGCGCCTGCATTGCCGTCTGACAGACTGCTCATGACGTGCGTTTTGCAGCCCCCTTACGATCCTCGCTGTACTCGGCTTTGTTGACGGTCCCTGCTCTTGCGCAGGAGGCGAACGCGCCCGCGCCGCCCAAAAGAACGGCCCCTGGTCTGCTCGCCAGGGGCTCGATGCTGCGTCATGCGATCAGCGGCAAATGGTCTTGTAGCCGACGATGATGGTCTCGCCGGAGTAGCGGTCGAAGCGCTTGATCGGCTTCTCGAAGCAGTCCTCCTCGGCCTCGACGAAGTGCACCGGTTGCTGGTGGCCATAGCCGGCCTCAAGCAGGTCGCGGGCCTGGTTGCTGACGATCGCCGCGCCGATGAGGGCACCGCTGGGGCCGAGCAGGGCCCCGGTGGCGGCCGTCTTGCGGCTGTACTGCTTGACCGGCTTCACCTTGACGCCGCAGTTGGTGGCGGAGGCGGTGGAGACGAACGAACCCCTGATTAGGGCGGCGGCGACGGTCTTCTCCAAGGCGCTAGGCGCTGTAGAGGCCAATCAGCTCCCGCGGGCTTGGCGAGGTCAGGTTCACAGGGTTCTCCGGGGTTATCCCTCGTACCCGCCAAAGGGGCGCCTAGCGGATCTTGATCACTCCTCCAGACGCGAGGCCGTATTTTGCCAGTGCATCTGCCGTCAGCTGTCGCTGGAGTTCGATCGTCGATCCCGCGGCCACCGATTGGTCGCGCTGAAGAATCCGCTCAGCGCTGGATTGCGTCGATGCCGCCACGACAAAAACCTGGACGCCGGGCTGCG
>LNFM01003708.1_pt1 | contig 29574 bp, 27 predicted proteins | sample 596031 | NCBI WGS metagenome assembly LNFM01 (sample SAMN04254537, study PRJNA301005) | activated carbon metagenome | isolation source: dual media filters at the Ann Arbor, Michigan drinking water treatment plant | place: USA: Ann Arbor
GTAGGCGGAGCACTGAACAGGCCGCCCGGGTGGGTCAGTTTTACTTCGGCGATTAAGCGCAAGGTGGGTCAGATTTACTTCGGCGTTGACATCTGGTGGCGTCGGCGGCGTTGCGGACCGGCCAGCGCCGGCGGCGGCGACGGCCGCGCCATAGAGGAAGGCGAGCGCGGTGAAGTAGACCCAGAGGATGAGTACGACGAACGACCCCGCTGCGCCATAGGCCGAAGCCAGCCCGCTGCCCCCCAGGTACAGCCCGATCGCCCACTTGCCCAGGGAGAACAGCAGGGCACTGACGGTCGCACCCCACAGCAGGGGGGGCCAGGGCAGGCGGTCATCGGGCAGCCATCGGAAGATGGCCGCGCACAGCAGCGCGACCGCCGCCAGGGAGATCGCACCGGAGGCGAGCTTGAACAGGAGGAGCCATCCGCCGAAGGAGGGCGCGAAGCGCTGCGACATCGCCTCCAGGGCGGAGCTGACCAGCAGCGAGGCCAGCGCCAGGAAGCCGAGCCCGAGCACGAGCGAGAACGCGAGCACGCGCACCCGGACGAAGGCCATGACGAAGTTCTCCGCCCGTGCGTGTGCCTGCATCATCCGGTTCAGCGCGTCGCGCAGCTCGGAGAAGACGCCGGTGGCGCCCACGAGCAGCGTGGCGCCGGCCACGATGGCAGCCAGCACGCCCTGGTCGGGACGATTCGCCGGGCGTGCCAGGAGCGCTTCCACGGCCTGCGCGCCCTGCGGGCCGACCAGCCGCGCAAACTGGCCGACCAGGCCCTGGTGCGCGGGATCCGAATCGAACATCAAGGCCATCACCGTGACGGCGATCACCAGGATGGGCGCCAGCGAGAAGATCGCGTAGAACGCAGTCGATGCGCCGAAGCGCAGGCCATCATGGTTCCAGAAGCCGCGCAGGCCCCACCACAGCGAGCGCAACGCGCTGCCGGGGCTCATCGCGCGGCGCGGGTGATCGCCATGCGCGCGAGCGAATAGGCGATCGGTCCCACGTAGACGCCCGGCACCCCGAGCGCCAGGGTGCCGCCGACGATGGACAGTGTCAGCGGCCAGAACGACAGCGTCGTATGCTCGCGCATCAGCAGGGGCCGGAGCGCGTTGTCCGCGGTGCTCACGGCCAGCGCGCCCCACAGGGCGAGGCCCACGCCTGCGGCCAGGTCGCCGGTGAGCGCGAGCCAGGCTGCGGCGGGCACCCAGACCAGGCTGGCGCCGAGCGGCACGACCGCCGCGGGTACCGTCATCACCGCCAGCAGCAGCGGCTGGGGAACGCCTGCCGCCCAGTAGCCCAGGCCCGCCAGCACCCCCTGTACCAGGGCCGTGAGGATCACGCCGCGCGTGACCGCCGATGCGGTCTGCCGGCACAGGTCCGCTGCCTCAAGACCGGCCGCGCCGAACGACGCGGTCGCGGCCCGCGTGGCGATGCGCCACCACGTGGGGCCATCCCGATAGACGAAGAACAGCGTGCCGATGCCTATCACCAGATGGAAGGCCGAGTCGCCCGCGCGCAGGACGACCGTGGTCAGCATGCCTCCGATGGCGTTCGCCGAGCCGGTGCCGATGCCGATCCAGTCGATGTCGCGCACGGAACGGGGCAGGGCCGACTGCACCTTGTCGCCCAGGTAGGGCAGTGAAGCCGCGAGTTCGTGGGTGCGGATCAGCGCGAGGTCGACGGTCGCAGGCAGGGACTCCTGGGCCCAGGTCCAGACCAGTTGCGTGCTCTCGACCAGCCACATCGTGGGCAGGATCGCGACGGCGACCAGCATCACGGTCGAGAGGCCCGCTGCGGCGCCGGCGCGCAGTCCGGTGGGGAGTCTTCGATGCAGCGGGTACGTCCAGTAGCCGATCAGCAGCGCCCACAGCACGCCGGGCAGGATCGGGATCGAGACGAACAGGACCAGTGCCCCGACACCCGCAAGCCAGATCGGCGCGGTGGCGCTGGCGCGTCCAGGCCTTGCGATGTCGGTGACGGGCACCGGGGCGGGCAGCGGCGCGGGCTCCACGGGTGCCGCCGCTGCAGCATGCTTTGCCGTGGAACCGTGCGCTAGGTCCGTCCCCGCCATGCTCAACGTGGGCGGAGCAGTTGCCACGCAACCGAAGCAGCCGTGGCGGCGATGGCCGACAGCAGGGTGCCCCAGCCGACATCGACGAGGACGAGGGTGCCCGGCCAGTCGCGCAGGGTCGCCCAGTTGGTCAGTCCGTAGGTGCCGTAGGTCACCAGTCCGAAGCGGGCGCCGCGCGACGCGACGGACCATGCATTGTCCCGATCCGGTGCCTCGACGAACGCATACCAGGCGAGGACCAGCGGGAACAGCAGGTAGAACAGGGCTGCTGCGGCAAGGTGCGGGTCGGTGGCCATGAGGTGGCCGATGGCGTCGAGGTAGAACTGCCGCGCGAGGAGGCCGAGCCACATCGCGTCCAGGAGGATGAACACGGCCAGCGTGGCGAGGGTGGCCAGGGACGTGCGGGTGGCCCGGCGCAGGGGCTTTCGTCCCGCGGGTGCCGCGGCGCCGGACATACTGGATCGGATCATGTCGGGAACTCCTGTTGGACATCGCACGCGCTTCGTGGACGCTCCTGCAAGGGGCGTTCCCGCCCAGCGCATCCATTCCAGGCTGAAGATCGTATGTACGTCGATGAAGTGATCTCAACGGAGAAGGCATGAAACGACGTCAATGGCTGACCCGGCTGTCCGGACTGCTCGCTGCGTTGGCGGCGGCGCCCGCGGTTTCACGATCCCAGGCGCCACCGAAGCTGGTGAAGACCCGTGCCCAGTGGCAGGCCCTGCTGCCGGCGGAAAGCTTCCGCGTGCTGTTCGACGAAGGCACTGAGCGGGCGGGCAGCAGCCCGCTCGACCGCGAGAAGCGTCCGGGAACCTTCGTCTGCGCTGCGTGCTTCCTGCCGGTGTTCGACAGTGCGACGAAGTTCGACAGTGGAACCGGGTGGCCGAGCTTCTTCGACCACCTGCCGGGCGCGTTCGGCACCCGGCGCGACTTCAGGCTGGTGCTGCCGCGGACGGAGTACCACTGCAGCCGCTGCGGCGGCCACCACGGTCATGTGTTCAGGGACGGGCCGAAGCCGACCGGCCTGCGCTACTGCAACAACGGCGTCGCGTTGCGCTTCGTGCCGCGCGGAGAGCCCCTTCCGGAGCTGCGCACATGAAGATCCATCGATGGTTGTCCGGCGTGCTCGGCATGCTGCTCGTCATCCTGGCCGTGCTTGCCGTCGCGCAGGTATCGGTACCCGCAGCGGCGCCCCCCGATGGCACGCGCGCCAGCGCGATCTTCGCGGGCGGCTGCTTCTGGTGCGTCGAGGCCGACTTCGAGAAGCTCCCGGGCGTGATCTCCGCCGAATCGGGCTACATGCGGGGCAAGGTCGAGAAGCCGACCTACAAGCAGGTCAGCGCCGGCGGCACCGGGCATGTCGAGGTGGTGCGCGTCGTGTTCGATCCGGCGCGGGTCTCCTACCAGCAACTGCTCGAACACTTCTGGCGCAACATCGACCCCACGGTGAAGGACCGGCAGTTCTGCGATGTCGGCGACATGTACCGCAGCGGCATCTACTACCTTGACCCCGGCCAGCAGCGGGCCGCCGAGGCGAGCCGAAATGCGCTGGTCGCGTCGAAGCGGTTTGCGCAGGTCCATACCGAGGTCGAACCCGCGACGACCTTCTGGCCAGCAGAGGACTACCACCAGGACTACTACAAGAAGAATCCGGTGCGGTACAAGCTGTACCGGTCGGGATGCGGCCGCGATGCGCGGCTCGCCGAGCTCTGGGGACGGCGCTAGGTCGAGCGAAGGTCAGTGTGCCGGGGGCTGGCCCAGCGCCGCTGCGAGCGCCGGGTCGAACGTGCCGTCGACCAGCACGTACAGCATGCGACAGGGCTTGTCCGACCGGTTGCTCCACGCGTGGTTGGTCCCGCACTGGATCACGACATCCCCGGCCTCGAGTTCCACGTCCTCGTCGTCGAGCACGAGCGTGACCCGGCCTTCGAGCACGACGGCGTAGTCGATCGTCTCGGTGCGGTGCATCATCGGATGCCGTCCGCCGCGGCCGAAGGTGGCTGCGCCTTCATTGCCCATCGCCTTGAACACCTCGCGCGCCGATTCCGGGTCGAGGTTGCGCACCGCATCGGGCTCGGGCGCCAGTTCCGAGATGCGGAACACCGTGCCGCCAGGCAGGGGGTGGATCTGCTTCGGGCCGCCGGTCGGGTCGTCCATGCGTGCCTTCAGCACGACCGGCGCGGCACCCGTCTTCCACAGGTCGGTCGATACATGGCCGGGCCGCAACGGATTCGTTCGTACGGCCGGGGCCGGCTCGTCGGCAATGACGACAGCCTTGCCCTGGCTGTCGTGGCCGGTGATCACCCGGCGGATGCGTCCCTTCATGTCTTTCCTTCCCAGTCGAGGGTCACTCGGGCTTGAAGCCCGCCTGCTTGACCATGTCGGCGAAGCGGGCGAGCGATGCGTGGAAGAACCTGGCAAAGGCGTCCGGCGTGCTGCCTTCGGGCTCCACGTTCAGTGCGCGCAGGCGCTCGCCCACCCCAGGCTCGAGCACCGCCGAGCGGACCTCCTTTTGCAGGCGGAAGACGATCGCCGCAGGCGTATGCGCGGGGGCGAACACGCCGTACCAGCTCATCGCATCGAGTTCCATGCCGGACACGCCCGCTTCGGCCATCGTCGGCAGGTCGGGCAGGAAGGGCGCGCGCCTGGATCCCGTGTAGGCCAGCGCGCGCAAGCGTCCGGCCGTGATGTGCGGCATCGACAGGGGCGGGGTGATGAACATGAACTGGATCTCGCCCGACAGCAATGCGGTCAGCGCGGGGCCCGAGCCCTTGTAGGCGGTGTGGACCGCATCGCTGCCGGTGCGGGCGGCGAACATCGCGCCCGCCAGTTGTATCGGGCTGCCGACGCCGGGCGATCCGTACGCGAGCCGGCCATCCGGCTTGCGCGCCAGCGCAATGAACTCCTGTGCAGTGCGCACCGGCAGCGAAGGGTTCACGGCAAGGATGTAGCCTTCGCCGGAGCCGATGTTGGTCACCGGCGTGAAGTCGCGGCGCACGTCGAACGGCTGCTTGCGCTGCGTACTCGGATTGACGGCGAACGAGGCGGAGGTGACCAGGAGCGTGTGCCCGTCCGCCGGGGCGCGTGCGACGATCTCCGCACCGATGTTGCCATTCGCGCCCGGCCGGTTGTCGACCACGAACGGCTGGCCGACCTGGCTGGAGAGCTGCTGGGCGACGATGCGCGCCACCGTGTCCGGTGCACCGGCACCGAAGCCGACGACGATGCGCACCGGTCGCGTCGGCCACGCGGAGGACCGTGCTGCCGACTCGGCGGCGGAAGCCGTAATGGGTTGGCACAGGAAGGCCGCCGCGCAGGCGACGAACGCGGCATGTGCGATGACGAGGGCAGCCGCCCCCTGGGGTCCTGCGACACGTGATGGATGCGCCATGTTCTTCTTCGAAGCGGGCCGTCCTCGGCCGGGCGAGGCAGTATAGACTCGAAGTCCTGTCCATTCGCAAGCGGGGCCGACGTTGGGCGAGACGAGGTCGTTTGCGGCACCTGCCCGTGCCTTTTTCGCGGCCTCGATGCTCGCCGTCCTGCTCGCGACCTCGGGCGCGGTCGTGGCCGCCGCTGCCGCGACCGGCACCCCCACCCCGGGACCGTCCGTGCCGGCCGGAAAGGCCACGGGGGCCGCGGGGGCCGCGGGGGCCGCGCTGCAGCTCGAGCGACGGGTGGTCGCCACCGTCGCCGATGTCGCGACGAACTTCACCCTCGGGCGCGACAACGGTCGTACGCTGCAGGTCGACCTGGCCAGGGCCGCGCCGGGGCTCCTCGGGCAGCGCTTCACGCTGGTGTCCATCAGCCGAAACGGCAGCCCGAGCTTCGTGCCGGCAAGGCTGTCGCTGAACGCGAATGGCGAATTGCGCTGGGAGGACATCACGCCCGGCAGCTTCGGCAACTGGCGACTGCTGTTGAAGGCGGAGGACGGCGCTGGCAAGGCGCGTGAGCTCGTGCTTCCGGTCGAGGTCCGGCTGCCGGCGGACACGCCCGACATATGCGAGGCTGCGTCGAGGCCCTGGTGTGCCTTCGCACGAGAGCGCTGGGCGCGCGGCGAGGCGGCCGGGAACCTCGAGGACTTCTACAACAACCGGGATGGCGGACACGCCGCGTTTCCGATTGCCAGGTTCTCCCGGCAGATCCGGCCGCTCGTCGGTGGCCATGCGACGCTGCTCTCGCCATGGCCCACGCGCAACGTCGTCGGGAACGCATCGTTGTTCAGCCTGGGGCCGGCTGCCGCCAGCATGGAACGCTTCCATTCGTTCAGCCAGCCGCAGTTCGATGCCAAGGTGCGCATCTTCGAATCCAACCATGTCTTCTGGTATCCGGCCCATACCGACATCTTCGGCAACGGCGATCTCTTCCACTTCAATGCGGCCTACGCCAACATCTCGGTCGGCTCGTCCGGCTCGGAGGTGGACGAGATCGAGCGCACGTTCGTGGTCTGGGCCATGCTGCGCCCGGACGTGAAGCAGCGGCTGGTCGAACGGGGCCTGCTTGCGCCGGCCACCCAGATGCTCCTGCGCCGCAACCGTGTCGATTCCGATGCGGCCTATCTCAGCGGGCTGGCGCACCTGACCGGCTTCTTCGACATCCCGCCGGCCATCGCCGAGCAGCGCCTGCTTGAACTGGCCCAGGCGGCGAACGCGATCACGGTGCGCGATATCCCGCCGTTCGCGATGCTGAAGGTGGTTCGCGAGGATTTCAGCGCCGCCGATCGGGAGCAGCTGGCCACCAACGCGTGGGGCGTCCATCGCATCTGGCGGCGCGAGGATCATCCGCGCGAGATGGTGCTGTCGGCGGCGGACAGTTTCGACCTCAACGGCCGGGCGCTCGAGTATCGCTGGGTGGTGCTGCGCGGCCTCAAGTACGCGAAGATAGAGCCGGTCGAGGGAGACCCGGGCAGCGCGCGCGTGGTGTTCACCTATCCGCACCGCTTTCCCGTCGAGTTCGTTCCTCCGGGGGGCGAGGCACACCAGACGAACCGGATCGACATCGGACTGTTCGTCCACAACGGTGTGTCCTGGTCGCCGCCAGCGATGGTGACCGTTTTCGCCCTCGACTCCGAGGTGCGGATGTACGACCTGACCCACCGGCTGCTCTGGCGCAAGCCTTCCGGCCGGCCCGACCATGTGCGGCTCAAGTGAACGCGGCCGGACGGTCTATTCGGGCTTGAAGCCCCCCTCCCGCGCGACCTTCCGCCAGAACGTGATGTCCTCGCGTACGAGGCGCGCGAACGCCTCCGGCGTCGCCGCCAGCGGCTCCGCGCCCTCGGCTGCCAGCCTGTCGCGCAGGTCCGGGCCCTGCAGGATGCGCGCGATCTCGTCGTTCAGCCGTTGCACGATCGCGCGGGGCGTGCCGCCGGGGCTCCACAGGCCCCACCAGTTCGACGCCGAGTAGCCAGGCACTCCGGCCTCGGCGATCGTGGGCACGTCGGGGACGAAAGGCGACCGCTTCGACGTCGATACCGCGAGCGCCCGAAGCCGTCCGGCCCGGATCTGCGGCATCACGTTCGGCATGCCGACGAGCAGCATCTGTACCTGGCCGCCGAGCAGGGCGGTGACGGCCGGGCCGAGTCCCTTGTACGGCACATGGACGATGTCCACCTTCGCCATGCGCAGCATCACTTCGGTGGTCAGGTGGGAACTGCTGCCGGGGCCACCGGATCCGTAGTTCAGCCGGCCGGGCTGGCTGCGGGCGAGGGCGAGCAGGTCCTGCAGCGTCCGTGCCGGCGAATCGGCATGCACCGCCAGGATGTTCGCGCCGACACCCAGCCGTGCCACGGGGATCAGGTCCTTGATCGGATCGAACGAGAGGTTGGAGTGCAGCGCCGCCGCCGTGGTGAACGCCGCCGAATGCACCAGCAGGTTGTAGCCGTCGCCGGGTGCGCGCGCGACGATCTCCATGCCGAGGATGCCGCCGCCGCCGCCGCGATTGTCGATCACCACCGGCTGGCCCATCGCCTCGGTCAGGCGTTGCCCGACCAGTCGTGCGAAGACGTCGACGCTCCCACCCGGCGCGAACGGCACCACCAGGCGGAACGGTCGCGCCGGAAAGTCGCGCACCGTCGGGCTGCCGGCCGCGTGTGCCGTCGGCAGCATGTCGGGTGCGCCGATGCAGGCCGCAGCCCCGAGCATGGCCGCCGCTGCGGGGCGACGGCCGGCGCGTGCGAGCTTCGCGATCCGTTCGGCAAGCGTGGATGGCCGATGCATTCGTTCTCCCGGGGACAGGTAACATCGCGTTTCGACGAGTTTCACGCGAAGGGGTTGCCATGTCCAGCCTGCCACCCACGATGCCTCCGATGGCCGAGCGCCGGGTGCCTGCCGCCCGATCCGCCGCGGCCGGAGGCCACGCGCCAGTCGCGGCACGCGCGCTGCCGCGCGTGCTGGCACGCATGCTCGCGCTGGACGACTTCGAACCCGAAGCCGCGCGGATACTGCCGCGGCCGATCTTCGGTTACGCATCGGGGGGCTCCGAGACCAATGCGTCGCTGCGTGCCAACCGGAGCGCCTTCGACGACTACGCGTTCATTCCGCGGGTCATGGTCGACGTATCCGTCCGCTCCCAGCGGCGAACGCTGTTCGGGCAGTCCTACGATTCGCCGTTCGGCTTCGCCCCGATGGGCGGCACTTCGCTGGCGGGCTTCGATGGCGACCGGGTGCTGGCACGGGTGGCCGCTTCAGCCAACATCCCGATGATCCTCAGCGGCGCCTCGCTCACCCGACTCGAGGACGTGAGGAAGGTGGGTCCCACCGCGTGGTTCCAGGGCTACATTCCCGGCGATGACGCGGCCATCCGCGCACTGGTCGAGCGGGTCGGCAACGCCGGATACGACACGCTGGTGGTCACTGCCGACGTGCCGGTGGCTGCCAACCGCGAGAACAACGTGCGCAACGGCTACTCGGCGCCGCTGCGCCCGACCGCCGCGCTCGCCTGGCAGGGGATCACGCACCCGCGCTGGCTGTTCGGAACCGCGCTGCGCACGCTGTGGCGGCATGGCATGCCGCATACCGAGAACATGGGCAGCGTGCGCGTGCCGCTGGTGTCTCGCTCGGGCGTGCGCGAGCGGGGGCGGCGCGACGGGTTCAGCTGGCAGCACCTCGCGTTGATCCGCGGGATCTGGCCTGGCCGGCTGGTGGTCAAGGGACTCCTCTCCGGCGAGGATGCCCATGTGGCGGCCGAGAGCGGGGTCGACGGCGTGATCGTCTCGAACCACGGTGGCCGCCAGCTCGATGGCGCGATCGCACCGCTGCGCGCGCTGCCTGGCGTGGTGGCGCGCGCAGGCACGATGACGGTGATGATGGACAGCGGCGTCCGCCGTGGCACGGACGTGCTGAAGGCGCTCGCGCTGGGCGCGCAGTTCGTGTTCGCAGGGCGTCCGTTCCTGTTCGCGCATGCGGTCGCGGGCGAGGCGGGGGTCGCGCATGCGGTGAAGCTGCTGCGCGAGGAGATCGACCGCGACCTCGCGCTGCTCGGCGCCGAATCCCTGGACCAGGTGGGCCGGCAACTGCTGCACGTCGCGGGACGCTGATCCCTTCCGGTGCGCGGGGACGCCGGCGATGGCCCCCGCGCACCCGCCTACTTGCCCGGGATGCGGATCAGCAGCACGGGTGCCGTCGCGCTGCGCATCACGCCCTCGGCCACGCTGCCGAAGACCATGTGGTCGAAGCCGGAACGCCCGTGCGTGCCCATCACGATCAGGTCCGCCTTCCACTTGGCGGCGTCATCGACGATCAGCTTCGCCGCCCTGCGCGTACCCGCGTTGATCATCTTGCCGTCGACCCTCGCGATGCCGGCCCTGGTGGCCATGGCCGTGGCCTGCTCGAGCAATGTCTGCGAGCGCCGCTCGAGGTCGGCTTCGAACTTTTCCAGGGCCTTCACGTTCGGCGCCACGGACATTCCGGAGGCGGTCTGCGCGGCATACATCTCGGACAGGACGGAGACTTCATGCACGTGCAGGAGCCTGAGTGCGGCGCCCTGCTCGGCGGCGAAGGCGATGCCACGCTTGAGTGCCTGCTGCGAAGTCTTGCTGCCGTCGATCGGGATGAGGATGCGTGTGAACATGGCTGCTCCTGGTTGTCCGGCATTCGCCGGTTGATGGTTCGGACCATCCGCGGATGTCCGCTCGCACGTGCAACGGGCGAACGGTACTCGTACCCATTTGAGCGCCGGACTGCGTGGCCTTCCTTGATGCATGTCAAGGTTTCATGCCCCTCGCGGGCAGGCTTCCCGGTGTCCGGCCTGCCGGGCAGTCCCTGCAGCCGCAATGCCTCCTCGGCCCGAGTATGCGACCTGGATCGGCATTGCGTGCGGGTACGGCGGTTGCGTGATTGAAGTGAGCCGGTTTCACCTTGGAGGAATGTCATGCCGAAGATCACCCGGGCCGATGCGGCGCCCCCCGGCCGTGCCCGCGCCCGTGCCCATGCGCCGAGCGCTCCGCCCAGGACCAACGCGAGCAAGCCGGTGCGTCGCGCCCGGCTCTCCGCAGCGCCCGGGGTGGAGCGCAGTGCATGGTCCGAAATCGAGGGCCTCCTCGCCGCCGGGCACCGGCGCCTCGAGCAGCAGTTCTCGCGTGCTGCGAAGCTGGCGGCGAAGGATGCGGACAGCCTGGGCCAGGCGGGTGCCCGCCTGATCAGCGGGGTACGAAGCCATTTCGACCTCAAGGTGGGAGCCGTGTACCCGGTGCTGTACGAGACCCTGCCCGATGCCGGCGTGATCCTCGAGGCCGAGATCGAGATCGAAGTGGCGCGCGACCTCATGCGCCGCCTGGAAGGCATGAAGCCGTTCGACGAGCGGTACCAGCCGACGATGAACATCCTCGCCGCCTGGATGGGCCGGCATTTCGAGCAGGAGCGGGTACGCCTGTTCGCGGCGGCGCGCCGGTCGCTGCCTGCCTTCGCACGCCGCCTCGCGGACGTGCGCGCCAGGTTCGCCCAGGACGCGGCCGTGCTTGCCGACGGGCCGGCCGCCGCCGGCACCGCGACGGAACGGCCGTCGATCGGAAGGGCGCTCAGCCCGGCGAAGCCGCGTCGCCCGGTGAGTGCCGCGGGCCGCGCGCCCGGGCGCGCCGGATTGCCTGCAGCAGGTTTCGCGAGCTGACGGGCTTGCGAACGACATCGAACTCGCCCGAGACCACCTCCGGCGAATCGGCGTAGGCCGTCATCAGCACGATGGCCAGGGCCGGATGGCGCGCGGCGGCTTCGCGCGCCAGCTGGTCGCCGGTCATCCCCGGCATGCGCACGTCGGTCAGCAGTACCTCGAACGTGCCCGCTGCCAGGAGCTCGAGTGCCTGCTCGCCCGAACGGGCATGGCGTGCGGTCGCGCCGATGCCGGTCACCAGTTGCGCCACGGCGGTCCCGGCATCCGGCTCGTCGTCGACCACCAGCACGTGCAGTCCGTCGAGCACCGTCGAGGTGTCCGCATCGTCGCCCGGCGACCCCGAGGGGGGGAACAGCAGCGTGAAGGTGGTGCCAGTGCCGGGCGCGCTCTGCACGCCGACGCGCCCGCCGGACTGGGTGACGAAGCCGTAGACCTGGCTCAGGCCGAGTCCGGTTCCCTGGCCGACCGGCTTGGTGGTGAAGAACGGGTCGAAGATGTTCTGCAGCGTGCCGGGCGGAATGCCGCTGCCGTTGTCCGAAACCGTCAGCGCGACCCAGGTCGACGCGAGCGGCTTTCCGTCCACCATCGTTCCCGAACCGAGGTTCGATGCGCGGATCCGCAGCATGCCGCCGTCCGGCATCGCGTCGCGGGCATTGGTCGCGAGGTTGAGCAACGCCAGCTCGAGTTCGTCCGGATCCACGTCGATCTCGGCCGTGCCGGGCGCGAGTTCCACCGAGAGTTCGATCCGGCTGCGCAGCGCCGCATGCAGCAGCTCCGTCAGTTCGGGCAGGAATGCGGCCAGTGAAACCCGCCGTGGCTGCAGGCTGGAGCGGCGCGAGAACGACAGCAACTGCCGCGTGAGGCGGGCGCCCTGGCTGGCCGCGCGTTGCATCGCCGCCAGCGGCCGCTGGTGAACCTCATCGGGCAGCGTCCGTGCGAGCCGCCGCCGCAGGACTTCGATGTTGACGGTGAGGACCTGCAGCAGGTTGTTGAAGTCGTGCGCGATGCCCCCGGTCATCCGTCCGATCGCCTCCAGCCGCTGTGCACGGCGCAGGCCGTCTTCGGCCAGTTCGCGCAGCCGGAATTCCTCTTCGCGCTCCTCGCGGGCACGCTGGGCACGCTGCTGGTTGCGCCGCGCGAGTTCGGCAGCGACCAGCAGCATCGCCATGGCGAGCAGGGTCACGATCGAATAGAGCGTGAGCGTCCGACGCCACTGCCGCTGCACGCCCTGCATCGAGAGACCGTACATGACATAGACCGGGTACTCCCCCACGCGTGCGTATCCGTACAGCCGCTCGACCGGATCGGATCCGCCGCGCCTGCGGAACAATCCGGAAGGCGCGGACGCGATCGCGTCCATCAGCCCGGACGAATCGCCCAGCCGAGCGGCATCCGACGAGTGCTCAGGCTCGCGGACCAGGAACACCCCGTCTTCGCGCACCAGTGCCAGCGCGTCGCTCGAGGTCTCGCGCAGGCCGCGGTAGAACTGGCGAAAGTAGTCGATGTCGCCGGACACGGCGAACACGCCGTCGAACTTTCCGTCGGCACCGATCCGGGCGCGTGTCACCGCGAAGAAGGCCTGCCCGGTGAGCCGGGCTTCGCCCGGCGCGCCGATGAAGAACGCGCTCGGCCGCGCGCGCTGCGCCTGGAAATAGTCGCGCTCGCTCGCGTCGAGTTCAGGCATCGGGAACCGGCGGCTGCTGGACCAGTGCCGTCCGGTGGGGGCCAGGTAGAACACGCTGTTCGCCTCGCGCACCGGCTCGGTCAGTCCGCGCAGCTCTTCATGCATCGCGCGGGATGCGACGATCTGGCGCCATTCCATCGTTCCGGCGCGGCGCTCGACCTGTCCGAGGATCAGCTGGTACATGTCGAAGACGCGCAGCGCGTGTTCGCGCAGCAGTTCAGCGGAACGCAGCGCCCGCCGCTCGGCGTCCTGCTGGATGTACTGTTGGGTCAGCGATGCGGCAGCGAAGAGGATGGCGAGCGGACCGAACACGGCCGCGGCGAACAAGGCGAGGATCGAAGGGGAGGGCATTCGCTTCACGGGGCGCACGTCTCCTTGCAGGTTCTCCGCGCCTGCCGGCCGGCGGCAGTTCGCGACGGGGCGTTGCTCGGGTGGCTTTCCGGTTCACTTGCCGATCAGCGGCGATATTGCGCCGATCAGTTGCGCGGGAGACAGGGGCTTGGCCAGGAACAGGTCGAATCCGGCCTGCATGACGGCCTGGCGTGCGTATTGATCGGCCTGCGCCGAGAATGCCACTGCCGGAACCCTCGGCAGCCCGTACTCGCCTTCGATGCGGCGGATCCGGCCGATCATCGACAGCCCGTCGATCTCCGGCATCGCAAGGTCGGAGATCAGCAGTCGTTCGCCCCCGCCGCGCGCCCAGTCCCGGTACAGCGCGATGGACTCGGCGCCGGAACGTGCCGTGGTGACATGGGCGCCATGGCGACGCAGCACGGTTGCGCCCACCTCCAGCATGTCCTTTCGATCATCGGTCAGCAGGATGTAGCAGCCGCTGAGCGCTTCCATCGCATCCCGGGCGTCCGGCACATCGTCGTGGTCGAAGAGTCCGGGCGTGGATGGTGCCTGCGATGGTTGGGCGGGCTGCGCATCGATGCCGGCCGCGGCGACCGCCGGATAGCGAATGGACAGGCGCGCGCCTGCGCCGGAGCCCGGGCCGGTGCGCCGCATCTCGAGCGAGCCGCCCTGCAATTCGGTGACGGCGCTTGCGATCGCGATCGCAAGCGTAGGCAAGGCAACGCCCTGCGCGGCGGGCGTGCGGTCAGCCGGTACCGTCGATTCATCGATCGATGGGATGGACGGTCCGTCCGCCCCGTCGGATTCGACCTCGATCAGGATCGTCGCTGCCGCGGGCGTGCCTGCAGGTCGCGCGTGGATGCGGATCATCCCTTGCGCCGGGGTGATCGCCAGTGCGTGCTCGACCAGCGCGCACAGCGACTCCTCGGCCCGCGCGGGATCCGCGAGGAACGAAAGGCCCGGCTGCACCGGTTGCGTGCGCAGTTCGATCGATCGCTCAGCGGCGCGCAGCGCAAGGCGCGCAGCAACCCGCTGGAGCAACGCCTCCGGGCTGACCGCGCTGGATTCCGCGGGTATGCGTCCACTGAGCAGCCGGGTGGCGTCGAGAAGCTGGTCGACCAGCCTGCGCTGGGTGTCGACGGCCGACCCGATGCCGTCGAGCGCCCGTTGCCGTGCGTCCGCATCCGTCTTGGGCGACCTGGCAAGGTAGAGCCAGCCGACCATCGCGTTGAGCGCGGAGCGCAGGTCATGCGAGGCCAGCGACAGCAGTTCGTCGCGGCCGTGGACCATCCGCTGGCTTCCGGCTGCGTCGCCGGGCTGGCGCGGGCCGTCCGCCGTCCCATCGAGCCTTGCGGCATCCCCCACGGCCGCGCGGGCGAGCCACTCGAAGACGGCCACGACGAGTGCGCCCACGATCGCAAGCGCCGCGATCACCGGTGCGCCCGCGGCGCCGGAAAGCCCCAGGGTCACGGACAGGGCAACCAGTGCGGCGAGGGCAAGGGGCCAGCCGCCACAGCGCTGGACGAGGGCGGCCACCAGCGGCACGGCCAGCGCCGCCGGGTGCATCGCCGTGTTGCCTGGGTCCGAGCCCGCCAGTGCGAGCGCGCAGGCGGAAACTGCCAGCGCGCATGCGCAGGCGCGCTTGCGTTCCCGGGATGAACTCGCTGCGAGTGAAGACAAGGTGTACTCCGGCACATCGATCCGAGGCGCGCGGATGCGCTCGACGACCCGGCATCGTACGCGCCTGCGATCGACTGGCGAGCCACGCAATCCGGATGCCCGCGATCCGACCGGTCCCGGCGACTTTCCTGCGCTCGATTGACGTGCGCTGCGGTGCATCACGTGTACCATGGACGGCTGACAGATGAATGGGCGCCACATGGCTACTGCAACCTCCAAGGCTGTCACTGGGTCGCCGGCCGCATCGCGCCACGAGCCCTTCGCCCTGATCGTCGAGGACGAGCGCGACGCCGCCCAGGCGCTCGCGGAGCTCGTGCGCGAGGAAGGCTTCCGGACGGCCATTGCCGGCTCGATGGCGGAGGCTCGCCAGCAACTCGTCCTGCGCACCCCGGACGTGGTGCTGCTCGACCTGATGCTGCCGGACGGCAGCGGAATGGAACTGTTCGGCGAGCGCGAGGAGCACGGCAACGTCGAGATCGTGCTGATGACCGGCCATGCAACGCTCGAGACCTCGATCCAGGCCTTGCGCCTCGGTGCCGCCGACTACCTGCTCAAGCCGGTGAGTCCCCGGCAGCTGAAGGCAGTCCTCAATCGAATCGGCCGCCCGGCAGAGGCGCGCGCCGAGATCGCGGGGCTGCAGCATGTCGCCGATCGGGAGGGGCGCTTCGGGCACCTTCGCGGGCGGGCGGCGGTGATGCAGGTGGTCTACACGCAGATCGGGCGGGTGGCCGGCACGGCGGTCACCGTGTTCATCGTCGGCGAGAGCGGCGCCGGCAAGGAGGTCGTGGCACAGACGATCCATGACCTCAGCCGACGCCGCAAGGCTCCGTTCCTGGCGGTCAACTGCGGAGCGATCTCGCCCCAGCTGATCGAAAGCGAGATGTTCGGCCACGAGAAGGGCAGCTTCACCGGCGCGAACCGCCAGCACCGTGGCTTCTTCGAGCGTGCGAATGGCGGCACGCTGTTCCTGGACGAAGTGACCGAGATGCCGCCCGAGTTGCAGGTGAAGCTGCTGAGGGTGCTCGAGACCGGGACCTTCATGCGCGTGGGTTCCGATGAACTGCTCGAGACCGACGTGCGCATCATCGCAGCGACCAACCGGGATCCCGCGCAGGCAGTGGCCACTGGCAAGCTGCGCGAGGACCTGTTCTACCGGCTGAACGTGTTTCAGGTCCGTGTGCCGCCGCTGCGCGACCGGCTGGAGGACGTGGAACTGCTCGCACAGCACTTCCTGGATGCGCTGAACGCGCGCGAGGGCGGCGCCCGGAAGTTCGCGCGTTCGGCGATCGACAAGCTGTCGCAGTACGACTGGCCCGGCAACGTGCGTGAACTCCGCAACGTGGTCCAGCGCGCCTACATCATGGCCGACGGCGATTCGATCACTGCAGCCTGCATCCCCTTCGATGCGCCGGTGCGTGTGTCGCAGTCGGTCACCGTGCAGGTCGGGACGACCGTCGAAGAGATGGAGCGGCAACTGATCCTTGCCACGCTCGAATCGGTCAAGGGGCACAAGGAGAAGGCGGCGGAGATGCTCGGCATCAGCGCGAAGACCCTGTACAACCGGCTTCGTGAATACGGCGGCGAAGCGGGGGAGCCGGCCCCGCGGTAGCGCAGCCGGGACGGGTGCTCAGGCCGCCAGCGCGGCCGCCGAGGACAGGCGCCGCACCTCCACCGACGGCACGTGCATCGAGTCGCGGTACTTGGACACCGTGCGGCGCGCGACGACGATGCCCTTCTCCGCGAGGATACGCGCGACCTTCACGTCGGACAGCGGATGCCGTGCATCCTCCGACACGATGATCTGCCGGATCAGGGCTCGGACGGCCCGTGCAGAGCACGCGTGGCCATCGGATTCGACATGGCTGCTGAAGAAGTACTTCAACTCGATCAGCCCGCGTGGGGTCATCATGTACTTGTTCGAAGTCACCCGGGATACCGTCGATTCGTGCATGCCCAGCGTCGCCGCGATCTCGCGCAGCACCAGCGGGCGCATCGCGATGTCGCCGTGTTCCAGGAAGCGGCTCTGGCGATCGACGATCGCCTGTGCGACCCGCAGGATGGTCCGGAAGCGCTGGTTCACGTTGCGCACGAACCATCGGGCTTCCTGCAGCTGGTGGCCGATCGGGGAGCTGCTGGAGCCGCGCTGCTCGCGCACCATCGCGACGAATCCGCGGTTCAGGTGGATCCGCGGAACCACCTCCGGATTGATCCGGGCGACCCATCGCTTTCCGATCCTGCGTACCTGCACGTCGGCGACCACGTACTCCGTGCGGTCCGAGCCGAAGGCCAGTCCCGGCTTCGGCGAGCAGCCCCGGATCAACTGGTAGGCGCTGGCGAACTCCGCATCGCTGCAGCCCAGTGCACGCAGCAGGCGTGGCGTATCGGGTGTGGCGAGCTGGTGCAGATGGTGCTGCACGATGCGCTGGGCGAGTTGCAGGCCGGGGGTGTCTTCGTCGCGGTCTTCCAGTTGCAGCAGCAGGCACTCCTCGAGCGATCGTGCGCCCGCGCCGACAGGCTCGAAGCTCTGCACGAGCCGGAGCACCACGGACAGCTCGTCCACCTGGACTGCCTCGCGCGCCGGGCACATGGCCGCGAGCTCTTCCAGCGACGTGCGCAGGTAGCCATCCGGCTCCAGCGCATGGATGACCAGTCGGGCCAGCTCCCGGTCGCGCGCGCTGACCCGGCACACGCCCAGTTGCCCGAGGAGGTGGTCGTACATGCAGGTCGCCGAAGGCGCGAACTGGGCCGCGTCCGAATCGTCTCCCGATCGTTCGCCGGACGACGGCGTGTCGAAGCGCGAGGACGACTCGTCTTCCCAGTCCGATGCCGTGCCGTCAGGCGGTGCGATGACCTCGATCCGGTCGTCCGCAGCCACAGGGGTGGTGTCCGAGGACGGCTCCGCGCCGGCTGCTTCGGTGCCTGCGGACGGGCTGGCCCCGGTGCCGAGGTCCCTCAGCGAGTCGTCGCGCTCGAGGAAAGGATTGTTCGCGAGCGTCTCCTCGAGCTCCTGCTCGAAATCCGCCGCGGACAGTTGGAGCAGGCGGATCGAGTGCTGCAGTTGCGGGGTCATCGCGAGCTGTTGCCCGGTACGGACGTGGAGGTCGGCTCTGATCATCGGGTCCTCGCTGGAAGCATGGGTGTACACGGGTCTTCTGCAAACGCCATGCCATCCCCGGCCTGCGGCGGGCGACGGATTGCAGGTGTCTGTTTATGAACGTGTAAAGCCAGGGTCCGGCTGGCTGGAGCCCGTTCCTTGGCCGGTGTTCCGGGTCCTCGCGGCCGCCCGGCCCGCAAGTCTTGCAGGGGCGTCCGTCAGATTTTCCGGACCGGGGAACCCGCAGGGTCGGCGCTTGCGTGGCGATCGCGCGTCCCCGGGTTCAGAGCAGGTACTCGAACTGGCGCGCGAACCACTGCCGGAGCCTGGGCACGATTCCCCGGCGCGCCCATTCGTCCGCCCGGATCTCCGTGGACCGGTCGAGGTCGCGTGCGAAGAGCCCCTCGAGCTCTGCGGCGAACCCGTCGTCGAACACGATCACGTTCGCTTCCTCGTTGTGGAGGAAGCTTCGGAAATCGAGGTTGGTCGAGCCGATCGTGCTCCAGACACCATCGACCACGGCGGTCTTCGCGTGCAGCAGTGCCCCGGTACGCTCGTTGATGCGCACCCCGGCCGCGAGCAGTGCCGCGTAGTGGGAGCGTCCGGCCTCGATCGGGGCCCAGAAGTCGCTGATGCTCGGCAACAGCAGACGGACGTCCACGCCGCGCCGGGCGGCACGAATCAGGACGTCGCGCATGCCCGGGTCCGGCACGAAGTAGCCGCAGGTGATCAGGATGCGTTGCTCCGCGTGCTCGAAGGCGGATATCAGCGCGCGATAGTGATCCGCCGTCTCGTGCCCGGGGCCGCCGGCCACGATGCGGACCGGCAGGCGTCCCGCGTCCGCCAACTCGGGGAAGTAGCGACCGGTGTCGCCGAGGTCCGCGCAGCGCTGCTGCGTCCAGCGGTCCGTGAAGCTGCGCTGCAGGTCTGCCACCGCCGGCCCCTTGATCATCACGTGCGTATCGCGCCACGGGATGTCTGCGCTTTGCCTTCGTCGAGCCGATCCGAACGAGCCGGCGGCGTACACGTCGCTCACGTTCACGCCGCCGGCGAAGCCGGTCCGTGCATCGACCACCAGTATCTTCCGGTGGTCTCGATTGTTCACTCGCCAGGCTCGCCGCAGGCGGGAGGGGTTGACCGGGTTGAATTCGCAGACCGAGATGCCGGCCTCGCGCAGGCGATCGAACCATTCGGTCGGGGTCGCCATCGAGCCCACGCTGTCGTACATGAGGTTCACCACGACGCTGGCCTGCCTTCTTTCGATCAGCGCGTCCGCCAGTCGTGCGCCGGTCTCGTCGTCGTCGATGATGTAGCTGACCAGGTTTATGTGGTCGCGTGCGGCGGCGATGGACGCGAACATCTGCGCGTGGGTCTGCGGTCCGTCCACCAGCAGCCGGGCCGAGTTCCCGGCGACGATCGGGGTGCCGAGGATCTGCGCGGTTTCCGCCACGTGTCGTTCGAGCAGGTTGGTTCCCGTGCGCTGCGCGAGCGCGTCGATCGCGCGAACGGACGCGGCCGAAGCTTCCGGGATGCCCGCGCGATGAGCCACGATGGCATCCAGCCGCGCCGTGGACCCGCAGCCCACGAGCATCAGCGCGGCGAGCACGGCGAGACGGCGCACGGCGCGCTGGCTGGAAACGGCCGGACCGCTTGAATGCATCATCGAGTGCTCGCAGACTGTCACCTGGCGGGTCGCACGCATCCCACCGCAGGCGCCATGCCCGGCACCGGCGTGCGCGGGCATGGACGATGCGCCTTGCCCGTGTCACCGGATGCCGTGCGGGGCGAACTGACAAGATGACCATCGAAGCGGCGGGCGAACGAGGGGCGGGTCCGAAGGCCAGCATCCTCGTACTCGAGGACGACACCGCGTCCGCGCAGATGCTCGGTGCCCTGCTGAATTCCGCCGGGTACGCAGTGACGACGGTCGAACGGGGGCGAGACGCAATGGCGATGCTCGCGCAGCATGCGTTCGACGTCGCGCTGTTCGATGTCAACATCCCCGATTTCAGCGGCATCGAAGTGCTGCGCGAGTTGCGCGAGCACCGGCTGGACATGCCGGTGATCTTCCTCTCGGGCGAGACTTCGATCGAGTACGCGATCGACGCGCTCCGCTTCCGGGCATTCGACTTCGTCTCCAAGCCCTTCGATCCGCAGCAACTGCTCCAGCTGGTCGAGCGGGCGCTGGCCGAGCACAAGCTGGAGGTCGCGCGCGTGTCGCACGTCACGGAGATGGAGGCCGAGCTGTACCGGCTGCAGCACCAGGCCTTCCATGATCCGTTGACCGGCCTGCCCAACCGTGCCCTGTTGAACGACCGGCTGACACAGGCCATCGCGCAGGCGCAGCGGACTGCGCGGCGGGTTGCAGTGCTGTTCCTAGACCTCGACCGGTTCAAGCCCATCAACGACCTGCACGGCCACGAGAACGGAGACCGCGTGCTGAAGGAAGTCGCCCGACGGTTTTCCGCCCCTCTTCGCTCCGCAGATACGCTGGCGCGGCTGGGCGGCGACGAGTTCGTCGCGGTCATCCCTCAGATCGAGAACCCGGCCGGGATCGTGGCGGTGATCGACAAGCTGCAGGCCGCACTGCATGCGCCGTTCAGCATCGACGGCCAGCCGGTCCACCTCGGGGTGTCGGTCGGTTGCGCGGTGTTCCCTGAGGACGGGCTCTCGCCCGAGGCGTTGCTCGAAGGCGCGGACGCGGCGATGTACCAGCACAAGCATCGCGGCGCCGCCTGATCCGCGCAGGCTCGCTCCTTGCGCCGTCCGGGTCGGCGGGCCATTCCGCCGCGACTGGTGGTCCAGTCGTTTCATCCAGGGAGAAAGAACCATGAACACGCAATTGCTCAAGCTGTTCGTCGTCGCGTTGCTGGCGATCTTCGTATCGGGGTGCGGTGTCTTCGGCGGCCAGCAGACGGCGGGCGAGTATGTCGATGACGCCACCATCACCACGCGCGTGAAGGCGCGCTTCGTCGAGGACGAGACCGTCAATGCATTGCGCCTCAGCGTCGAGACCATGCGCGGCACGGTGCAGATCAGCGGCTTCGCGGCGAGTGCGGCTGAGCGCCAGCGGGCCGGGGAAATCGCGCGCGGCGTACCCGGCGTCCGTGAGGTTCGCAACGACGTGGTGGTGCGTCCGGGCAAGAACTGACGCAGGGGGCGTCAGCCCGCTGGCATTTGCGCCCGAATCCGCCGGGAGGATGTTCACGCCCCGGCGGATGTTCGCTAGGATGAGCGTGGATCCTGCGTGACTGATACCGCGAGGCCTCGGATGCGAAGCGAACATTCCGGTTCATCTCTGCCAGCGTCGTCCCCGTCCCCGTTGCCGTCGCATTCCCCGCCGACGCCGCCATCGCCATCGCCACCGCGGTTGCGCGTCGCCGGCGTGCCCGACCGCCGCCATGTCGTCCCCGGACCGGGTGGCTCCATCTGGCGCTGGATGCTTTCCCGCATCATGGAGGAACTCGGCCAGCCACCCTTCGAGGTCGTGCTCTGGACCGGCGAGCGCGTGAGGGGTGCCGCGTCCGAGCCGGTCGCGCGGCTCTCGATCGCGAGCGCGTCCGCGCTCGTGCGGCTCGCCCTCGATCCGCACCTGCAGTTCGGCGAGTTGTACGCCAGTGGCGAACTCGAGGTGGACGGAGACCTGCCGACCCTGCTCGTCGAGATCTACCGGGGGGCCTTCCGGGAGCGCGGGCGTCTCCCCTGGCTGCGGGCGTTGGCGCAGCGGCTGCACAGGGCGCGGAGCAACTCGCTGGACGGGTCGCGGGAGAACATCCAGCAGCACTACGACCTGGGCAACGCGTTCTATGCCGAGTGGCTCGGCGAGACCATGGCCTACACGTGCGCGTACTACCCCGACCCGCTTGGCGCGCTGGATGCCGCGCAGGTCGCCAAGATGGACCATGTCTGCCGCAAGTTGCGGCTGCAGCCGGGCGAGACCCTGGTCGAAGCCGGGTGCGGCTGGGGATCCTTCGCCCTTCATGCAGCACGGACCTGCGGCGTGCGGGTGCGCGCGTTCAACATTTCGCGCGAGCAGGTCGTGCATGCGCGGCGGCTCGCGCGCGAAGCCGGCCTTGCCGGGCAGGTCGAATTCGTCGAGGACGACTACCGCAACATCGAAGGTCGGCACGACGCTTTCGTGTCGATCGGCATGCTCGAGCACGTGGGTGTCGAGAACTTCCCGGCGCTGGGGGAAGTGATCCACCGCGTGCTGGCGCCTTCCGGCCGTGGCCTGATCCACACCATCGGTCGCACCCGGCCCCAGCCGATGAACCCCTGGATCGAGCGTCGCATCTTTCCGGGCGCCAGGCCGCCTTCCCTCGGCGAGATGATGTCCATATTCGAATCCCGCGAGTTCGCGGTGGTCGACGTGGAGAACCTGCGCCTGCACTACGCGCGCACCCTTGCGCACTGGCTCGAGCGATTCGACGCGGCGGATGCACGCATCGAAGCCATGTTCGACCGCCGATTCGTCCGCATGTGGCGACTCTACCTCGCAGGGTCGATCGCGTCCTTCCGCACCGGGGACCTGCAGCTCTACCAGGTGCTGTTCACCGCGCGCGGAAGCGACGACATCGCCTGGACCCGTGCGCACCTGTACGGGCGATGAGCATGCCCGACCGCACTGACGTACTGGTGGTCGGCGGGGGGCCGGCAGGGTCGACCTGCGCGAGGCTGCTTTCCGCCCGCGGCTTCGACGTCACGGTGCTCGACCGCAGCGCCTTCCCCCGGGACAAGACCTGCGCGGGTTGGATCACGCCGCAGGTGGTGCAGACCCTGGGCATCGACCTGCAGGACTACGGGCGCTCGCGCACGCTCCAGCCGATCCGGGCGTTCCGCACCGGACTGATCGGCGGCCGTCCGGTCCTGACCGATTATCCGGACACCGTGAGTTACGGCATCCGTCGAAGCGAGTTCGATCACTACCTGCTCGAACGAAGCGGTGCACGGCTGCGGCTGGGCGAGCCGCTGGGCTCGCTCGAGCGCGCGCCCGACGGATGGGTGGCGAACGGGGCGATCCATGCCCGGGTCGTGGTTGGCGCGGGCGGGCACTTCTGCCCCGTCGCACGCCGGCTGGGGGCCGAGATCGGGTCGGGGGAGCAGGTGATCGCCGCACAGGAGATCGAATACCACCTCGATGCGGCACAGGCCGCGGATTGCTCGGTCGAGCCTTCGCGTCCTGAGCTCTATTTCTGCGAGGACCTGAAGGGCTACGGATGGTGCGTGCGCAAGGGTGACTGGCTGAACGTGGGACTGGGGCGCGAAGACAAGCACCAGCTCTCGACGCACGTGGCGGCATTCTGCGACTGGCTGGGGCGCGAGCGACGCGTGCCCGCCGACCTGCCGACGCGCTTCAAGGGCCATGCATACCTGCTCTATCCGCAGGCGCCCCGGCCGCTGGTCGCAGACGGCATGCTGCTCGCGGGCGACGCAGCCGGACTCGCTTATGCGCAGAGCGGCGAGGGGATCCGCCCGGCCATCGAGTCGGGCATCCTCGCGGGCGAAGCCATCGCAGGCGCATTGTCGACGTCCCGTGGCGCCGTCGACCCCGCGCTGCTTGACGCGTATCGCGTCGCGATGGAGCGAAGGTTCGGACATCGACCCGGGGCCGGCGCGCGGCCGCCGTCCGGGCCGACGCCCGCGTGGCGCCGTCGGCTTGGCGGGCTGCTCCTCGGCAACCGCTGGTTTTCGCGCCATGTCGTTATCGATCGATGGTTTCTCCACGGACAGCAGGCTGCGCTGCCAGCGATCGGACAGGCGCGGTAGACTCCCGCTCCGCGCTGCAGCACGCACGTTTCACGGAGCGACCTGATGACCACCCCCGTCTCGCTGGAGAAGAACAGCCTCCAGTTCCTTCTGCTGGAAAACATCCACCCGAATGCGGTGGAGGTGTTGTCGGCGAATGGCTACAACCGGATCGTCCAGCACCCGAAGTCGCTCGGCGAGGATGCGCTGATCGAGGCGCTGGCACAGGTGCACTTCCTCGGCATCCGATCGCAGACCCAGGTCACCGAGCGCGTCCTGCGCAGCGCCCCGAAGCTCGCCGCCATCGGGTGCTTCTGCATCGGCACCAACCAGGTGGACGTGGACACCGCGGCCGAACTCGGCATCCCGGTGTTCAACGCGCCGTTCTCGAACACGCGAAGCGTGGCCGAGCTGGTGGTCGCGGAGACCGTGATGCTCATGCGCAGCATCCCGACGCGCAATGCCGGTGCGCACCGGGGTGAATGGATCAAGTCGGCGGCCGGCAGCTACGAGGTACGCGGGAAGACGCTGGGCATCGTCGGCTACGGAAACATCGGCAAGCAGGTCGGCATCCTGGCCGAACACCTGGGCATGCGCGTGTGCTTCTTCGACACCGAAGCGAAGCTGCCGCTGGGCAATGCGCGCCAGGTCGCGACGCTCGACGGGTTGCTGGCCGAGAGCGACGTGGTCACCCTGCACGTGCCGGAGACCTCGCAGACCCAGAACATGATCGGTGCCGCGCAGTTCGCCACGATGCGCCGCGGAAGCCACCTGATCAATGCTTCGCGCGGCACGGTGGTCGACATCGACGCGTTGTCCGATGCGCTGGAGCGCGGGCACCTCGGCGGTGCCGCGCTGGACGTGTTCCCGGTCGAACCGAAAGGCAACGACGATCGCTTCGTCTCGCCGCTCACCCGCTTCGACAACGTGATCCTGACCCCGCATATCGGTGGGTCCACTGCCGAGGCACAGGCGAACATCGGGATCGAGGTGACCGACAAGCTGGTGCGCTACAGCGACAACGGGTCGACGCTGACCGCGGTGAATTTCCCCGAGGTCACGCTACCCGAGCACCCCGGCATGTGCCGCCTGCTGCATGTCCATCGCAACGTGCCCGGCGTGCTTGCGCGCATCAACGAGCGCTTCGGCGCGCGCGGCGTGAACATCACCGGCCAGTACCTGCAGACGACTGCGACCATCGGTTACTGCGTGATGGACGTGGAGATCGCCGCCAGCAACGTCGCGCTGGAGGAGTTGCAGGCCATCCCGGGCACCATCCGCTGCCGGCTGCTGCACTGATGCGCCGGGTTCACCCGAGCATCTGCACGCCGGGCAGGGCGGTCTCCCGTACCGCTGCGGCGACCGCATCGATGGCAGCCATCCGTGCATAGGTGCGCCGGCAGACGATGGCCACGCGCCGCGTCGGCGCCGGCGCGTTGAACGGGCGGTAGACGATCAGGTCGTCGCGCCGGGCCTGGCCAGGGATCGCACTGGCGGGGATCACGGTGATCCCCAGGCCCGAGGCGACCATCTGCCGTATGGTCTCGAGGGAGGTGCCTTCGAAGGTGCGCCGGATGCCCTCGGCGCTGCTCGAGAAGCGCGCCGCGTCGGGGCACACTTCGAGCACCTGGTCGCGCAGGCAGTGGCCCGCCCCGAGCAGAAGCATCGTCTCGTCCTTCAGGCGGGCTGCCTCGATGCGCTTCAGCCTTGCCCAACCGTGCTGCGCCGGGATCGCCACCTGGAAGGGTTCTTCATAGAGGTCCTGCTGGCTGAGTCCCGACTCCGGCACCGGCAGCGCCACGATTGCAGCGTCTATCTCTCCATGGCGCAGACGCTCGAGCAGTTCGTGCGTATAGCCTTCCTCGAGGATCAGCGGCATGCGCGGGGCCCGCTTGACCAGCACGCGCACCAGCAGCGGCAGCAGGTAGGGCGCGATCGTGTGGATGGCCGCCAGGCGAAGGGGGCCAGAGAGTGGATCCTTGCCCGAGCGCGCCAGCTCGTGGATCACGGCCGCCTGTTCGAGGACCCGCTGAGCCTGGGCAATGATCTGCTCGCCGATCGGCGTGGTCGCCACGTCGCCCGCGCCGCGCTCGAACAGCGGCAGTCCGAGTTCGTCCTCCAGCCGTTTCACCGCCACGCTCAGCGTCGGTTGCGACACGAAGCACGCGGTTGCCGCCCTCGCGAAATGGCGCTCGCGCGCGAGGGCGACGATGTAGCGCAGTTCGGTCAGGGTCATCGGCGGCAGGCGCAGGTCGGACAGGCGAAGCCGCAAGCTTAATGAAGAACAATCAGATATGGAACCCGCATAGCCATGGGCTATCGGCAGGCGGGATGCGCAGGAGAAAAAGCCCGCATCGCAGGCAGGCCGCATCGCAGGCAGGCCGCATCGGATTTGCCCGATGCTTGCGTCCGGCTTCGCCGGCACGTACCGTGAGCGTCCGGGCGCGTTCCATGCGATCTCCGGGAAGGCTTCCGCATCCGCCCCGACCGTGCACGAACTGAACCCCGCCATGGATTTGCCTGACCGCCCTGCAGGCCGCAGGGTGGTATTGATCGACGACAGCGTCGATTCGGTCGAGGCGCTCTCGATGCTGCTCGAACTCGAGGGGCATGTCGTTCATGTGGCGTATGACGGGCTCGCGGGGCTGGCCCTGATCGAGGCAGTCGCACCGGATGTCGTGTTCTGCGACATCGGCCTGCCCGGGATGGACGGGTTCCAGGTTGCGCGGGCGGCGCGCCTGCTGCCGCGGGTACCGTTGCTCGTCGCCATCACCGGCTACGGACAGGCGAACGACTCGCCGGGGGGCGGCGACGGTTCCTTCGACCACTATCTCGTGAAGCCGGTCGATCCGGCTGCGGTACTGGCGCTGCTGGCGCGGGCGTGACCATCGCCCGGGACCTGCTGCTCGGCGGCCTGGCCGGGAAGGTCCGCTCCCAGCCCTGGGGCGTGGGCATGCCGCTTGCGAAACGTCGGTAGCAGCCGATCCGGCTGCGCCAACGCGGAGTGCGCGACATGAACTGGGATCGCATCGAAGGCAACTGGAAGCAGTTGAAGGGAAACGTCAAGCAGCAGTGGGGCAAGCTGACCGACGACCACCTTGACCAGATCGCGGGCAAGCGAGACCAGCTGGTGGGGCGCATCCAGGAGCACTACGGCATCGCCCAGGACGAGGCGGAGCGGCAGGTGAGCGCCTGGGAATCCACCCAGCGCTAGCGGATGCAGCCGTCCGCGGCTGCCGTCCTACGGCAAGGAGAGCGCAAGATGATTCGAAGAGACGGAAGGTATCGTGCAGCGCGCGCGATGACAGTGGCGGGCGCAGCGGCGCTCCTGGCCATGGCGGGCTGCAACCGGAATGACCCGCCGCAACCGCGCAGCGACGCCCCGCCTGCGAGCACGGCGCCAGGCCCCGTCGGCCTCGCGCCGGGAGCGCCGATGGCGCCGGACATCCCGGGCGCTGCCGGTTCAACCGTCGGCGATGCCGCCGTCACCGCCAGGGTGAAGGCGGCGCTGCTGGCCGATCCGCTGGTCAGTGGCATGGCGATCGATGTCGACACCCGCGATGGCGTGGTCTCGTTGGCCGGAAAGGTGTCGGGGGCGGCGGAACGCAATCGGGCAGTGGACATTGCGCGCAACACCGACGGGGTCCGAAGCGTCACCGACGGCCTGTCCGCGCCGAACTGATCGCCCGGGGGCGGGTGGGCAAGCGCCCGGCCCCGCTTTCGAATGTTGATACACTCGGGCATCGACGTCAGGGTGTAGCTCAGCCTGGTAGAGCGCGTGCCTTGGGCGCACGAGGTCGCAGGTTCGAATCCTGTCTCCCTGACCACCGGCTCCACCCGCAAGGCGGTACCTGGCCTGCGCGTGGACTCGACGCTCCGCTGCCCGGTCACCCCCGGAGTGGCGTGGACATGACCGGCGCCGGGCGCGCGGCTCAAGATGGCGGGGCAGCGACCGTTATTGGCTTGTTCGTGCCCGGCCCATGGCGCACGGGCTGGTCGAAACAGCCGTCGGACCCTTACGTCCCTCCAGGAGTGTGCCGCATGCCTCGCACGTCCAGCATTGCCTTTCGCCTGCTCGCCACCTGCGCGACCGTGCTCGCGCTCGTGCTCTCCCTCGTGACAGGTCTTGTCTACTGGAAGACAGTCCGCGCGGTGGAGGCCTCCGGCGCTGAACATCTCACGGCCCAGGCGCAACTGATCCGCAACCAGCTGGAGACCCTGTCGCTCGTCCTGCGCGCAAATGCCGAGCGCAGCGCGCAGGTGTTCGCGTCCTCGTTGCCCGGGACCATCCGCGTCGATCGTTCACAAACGGTGAAGTCGGGCGACCACGCCGCAGCCACGATGCGCGCAGGCGACACGGTCCTCAACAACAACTTCGCCGCCGTCGACCAGTTCGCGCGCATCAGCAAGGGCGTCGCGACGGTCTTCGTGCGCGAGGGCGACGACTTCGTGCGCGTGTCGACTTCGGTCAAGAAGGAAGACGGCAGCCGGGCTGTCGGCACCCTGCTGGGCAAGTCGCACCCGGCCTACAAGAGCATGATGGCCGGGGTCGAATCCACCGGCCCGGTACGCCTGTTCGGCCGCGACTACATGGCGAAGTACACGCCGGTGATGATCGATGGCAGGGTCGAGGGGGTGCTGTTAACGTGAAAGAACCCGAATCGAAGGCGAGCGGGGTTCTGACCCGGCCAGGTCATGTCTTGGATCGGTGAGGGTGGGAGATCAGCCCGGCTGGGGCATGAAGCCGAATCGGGTCAGGGCCTTGATCCAGCGCGGGGCGTTGCGTTTGACGGACAGGGCTTCATAGTCGACGGCGGAATCCCGGTAGTGTTCCTGCCGTTTGAGCATGAAGAAGATGATGCGCAGCATCTTGTGCGCGATAGCGATGATGGCGCGCTTGTGGCCGCGCCGGAGCATCAGTGCCTGGAACTTTGATTTGAACACCGAGGTAGTTCGGCTGGCGGCGTGGGCGAACTCGCACAGCAGACGGCGCACGTAGACGCTGCCCTTGCGCACGTGCCCGGATTTGCGTTTTCCGGCCGATTCGTTGTTGCCGGGGCAGACACCGACCCACGAGGCCAGTCGGTCTGGAGTGCCGAAGGCATTCATGTCAGTGCCGATTTCCACCAGCAGCATGGCTGCACCGATGAGATCCACGCCAGGCAAGGTTTGCAGCAGCACGAGCGCGTTGCGTTCGGACTCGAGCTCGCCCAGTAGCCGCGCATCGAAGCGTGAGATCCGGGCTTCGATCTCCTCGATGTGCTGCATCACTTCGCCAAGAACGAAGCGGTGGGTGGCGGTGAGTTCCCCCTGCAGGGCGTCGAAGAGTTCCTCGCGCGAAGCCTTCAGACGCCGGCTGGCCAGGCACAGCACCTGTTGCGGGGGAGTGTCGGCGATCAATGCCTTGACCATGGCGCGCGCAGACTGGCCGTGAAGGTCACTGACCACCACGCCCAGGCGAACCCCGCTGTCGGCCAGAATCTTGTGCAGTCGGTTCTTCTCCGAGGCCAGCTGGCTCACCAGCTTCTGCCGCTGCCGAGCGACCAGTCGCAATTCGCGCAGCTTGGCCGGCGGGATGAACGAGCCGCGCAGCAGCCCGGCGCGCGACAACGTCGCCAACCACTGCGCATCCCCGACGTCGGTCTTGCGACCGGGCACGTTCTTGACGTGCCGGGCATTCACAACCAAAGCACGAATACCCTGTGCTTCCAGCGCGGCGTACGGGCTCTTCCAGTAGATCCCCGTGCTCTCCATCACTGAATCGGCCCGGGTATCGCGGAGGCTCATTGGTGTGAGTCAGGCCGTCACGGCCGACCGTTCGAGTTGCTGATAGTAGTTGAGCTCTGCCT
>LNFM01005138.1_pt1 | contig 29553 bp, 17 predicted proteins | sample 596031 | NCBI WGS metagenome assembly LNFM01 (sample SAMN04254537, study PRJNA301005) | activated carbon metagenome | isolation source: dual media filters at the Ann Arbor, Michigan drinking water treatment plant | place: USA: Ann Arbor
CCGCCGAGCAGCCGGTTGGCGCTGTCGGCGATGGTGTCGAAGGCGGGCTTGGTGTCGGCGGGCGAGCTCGCGATCACCTTCAGGATGTCGGCGGTGGCGGTCTGCCGCTCCAGCGAGTCGCGCAGCTCGGTGAACAGCCGCACGTTCTCGATGGCGATCACCGCCTGCGCGGCGAAGGTCTCCAGCAGCGCGATCTGGCGAAGCGACAGGAGGCCTGGCTCCGGCTTGCGCAGGACGACGCATCCGATGGCCTTGCCGCCGTGCATCATGGGTGCCGCGGCCGAGGCACGCCACCCGTGCTGCCTGGCCAAGTCCAGGACCCCGGCGTAGACGGCTGGATCCAGGTCGTCGACGTCGGCGACCTGCAGGGTGCGGCCTTCGAGCAGGGCCCGGGCGCTGAATTGGCCGCCGGCAATCGGCATGCGCAACCCGAGGGTGGCCGTGAGCGTGCCTTGGTGCGCGGCGACGACGTTCTCGTCCCCGTCGCGCAGCAGGACGATCGCATCGGGCGCGCCGCAGAAGCGGAGCGCCGCCCCGGTGACCGCTTCCAGCACATGTCGGCGGTCGCGGTCTGCTGCTCCAGCGCATCCCGTAGCTCGGTGAACAGCCGGACGTTCTCGATGGCGATCACCGCCTGCGCGGCGAAGCTCTGGAGCAGCTCGACCTGCCGCGGCGTGAACGCGCCCGCTTCGGGCCGCCGCAGCGAAATGGCGCCGATCGCGACATCGTCGCGCAACAGAGGCGCGGCCAGCGCCGACCGGAAGCCCAGCCTCGCGCCGAGCTCGCGTGCCTCCTGGAATTCGTCCCCTTCGGCCGACTGAAGGTCGGCGATCTGCACGACTTCGCCATCGACCATGGCCCGGCCACCAGCCGTTTGGCGGCTCAAGCGTCTTGTTCCGCCAAGCGCCCCGACCGGACCCTCGTGCGCCACCACCGACCAGCTATCGCCATCGCGCAGAACAACCTGGGCGTCGCGCGCACCGCAGAACTTCAAGGCAGCCCTGGCCACGGCGGTCAAAACCGGGGCGACGTCCGTTGGCGACTGGGAGATGACTCGCAGGATATCGGCGGTCGCGGTCTGCTGCTCCAGCGCTTCGCGCAGATCGTTGAACAGCCGCACGTTCTCGATGGCGATCACCGCCTGGGCGGCGAAGGTCTCGAGGAGCTCGATCTGCCGCGGCGTGAAGGGGCCGGGCTCGCGCTTGCGCAGCAGCAGGGCACCGATCGCGATGCCCTTGCGCATCAACGGCGCTGCGACGATGGCCTTGAAGCCGTACAAAACCATACCGTGCTGCGTTCTGTCGAACTCGCCGGGCGCAAGAGCCGAAGCGTCCGCAACGTGTATGGTCCGGCCTTCGATGATGGCGCGCCCCATCACGTTCTCTCCGACGAGTGGCCAGCGGTCGCCGCGGTCGCCGCCAAGAGGCCCTTCGTGCGCTTCGAACACGACCTCCGATCCGTGACGAATGACGACCACGGAATCCTGCGCGCCGCAGAGGCGGACAGCCGCCTTCACGACGACATCGAACACGGGCAGCACGTCGTTCGGCGAACTTGCGATGACCTTCAGGATGTCGGCGGTCGCCGTCTGCCGCTCCAGCGACTCGCTGAGATCGTTGAACAGCCGCACGTTCTCGATGGCGATCACCGCCTGGGCGGCAAAGGTTTCCAGCAGCTCGATCTGCCGCGGCGTGAATGGCCCCGCCTCGGCCTTGCGCAACGTGACCGACCCGATGGCCGTGTTCTGGCGCAGCAACGGAGCGCCGAGCGAGGCCCGGAAGCCCTGGGCAGCGGCCAGCCGGTGGGCCGCCGCGAACTCGACCGGATCGAGCGCCGCGATGTCGGGCAGGTGGCAGGTTCGGCCGTCCAGCATGGCCCGGCCCGGGGAGGTTTCCCGGTTCAGGGGAAAGCTGGAACCTACGGCCACGACCGTCGGACCCTCGTGTGCGGCGAAGAAGGCACCGTCGCCCTCGCGCAGGATGATGACGGCGTCGGTGGCGCCGCAAAATCGCACGGCCGCCTTGACCACCGCGTCGAGCACCGGCTGGACGTCCGTCGGCGACTGCGAGATGGCCTGCAGGATCTCGGCCGTCGCCGTCTGCTGCTCCAACGCCTCCTCGGCGGCGTCGCGTGCGGCCGCGATCTGGGCCTCGGCCCGCTTGCGCTCGGTGATGTCGGAATAGATCAGCACCGCGCCACCGTCCGGCACCGGGTTGTTGCGCACCTCGACGATGCGGCCGTCGGGCCGCGTGCGCTCGACCGACCATTGCAGGGTGGCGCGCTCGCGATAACCGGCGACGATGCGCTCGGGGTCGCCTTCGCCCAGCTCGCCACGCCCGACCAGCAGGCGGACATAGTCGTCGAGCGCAGGCCGGCCGGCGACAAAGTCGTCCGGTATGTCGAGCATCTCCTGGAAGTTGCGGTTCCACGAGGCCAGCCTGAAGTCGGCGTCGAACATCACGACGCCGTCGCCGGTGTTGTCCAGGGTGACGCGCAGCTCGGCCTGGCGGTCGCGCAGCTCCTCGAACAGGCGGGCATTCTCGATGGCGATCATCGCCTGATCGGCGAAGCCGCTGGCCAGCTCGATCTCGCGCGCCGAGAAGGGATCGACAGTCGTGCGCGACAGCACGAACAGCCCCACCAGGGTGTCCTCCTTGAGCAGCGGCAGGCCGAGCATGGTGCGGAAGCCGGCGGTCCTTTGGCCTTCGGCGTAGGTGTACTCGGGATCGGTCAGGACATCGTGGATGTGCACGACGCGCTTTTCCACCGCCACCCGCCCGCTGGTCGTGCCGCGTTCGGGCAGGACCGGATTGGCCCGAATGAAGGCTTCGCCTTCGGCCGACACGCCGTGCGCGGCGACGAGATGGTGCTGCTCGCCGTGTCGGCGGAACATGTAGGTCTGGTCGGCCTTGCACAGGCGCGCGACGGCCGCGAGCAGCGTGTCGAGCACCTCGCCGAGGTCGGTCGACGAACGGCTGATGGTCTTCAGCACGTCGCCGGTGGCGGTCTGCTGGTCGAGCGCCTCGCGCAGCTCGCCCAGCAAGCGGGCGTTCTCCATCGCGATCACCGCCTGGTCGGCAAAGGTGCGGAGCAAGCCGATCTGGCGCTCGGTGAAGGGCTGCGCCTCGGTGCGGTAGATGTGGATCATGCCGACGACCCGGCCGTCCTTCACCATGGGTGCCCAGAGCATCGTCCTTGCGCCCGAGTCGACGAGAATGCCGCGCTGTTCGCTGCTACTGCCGGGGCCGGTGTCGCTCAGGAGATCGGCGATGTGGACGATCTGTCCTGTCCTCTCCATGCGCTCGACGGCGCCGCCCGGCACGATGGGCATCGGATCGTGCGCACGCAGATAGTCGAGGAACGCGGCAGGAAGGTTGATCTCGGCCGCCACCTGGAAGCCGCCTTCGACGCGCAATCCCGCCGAGCCGAACTGAGCCTCGCAGAGCCGCGCAGCGTTGGCGAGAATGGCATCGAGCACAGGCTCGAGCTCACCGGGCGAGCGCGAGATCACCTGTAGCACTTCCGCCATGGCCGTCTGCCTGTCGAGCGACTCGCTGAGCTCGCCCAGCAGGCGGGCGTTCTCCATCGCGATCGCGGCCTGGTACTCGCGGGACTGGCGAAGATCGTCGGTGCGCTGCTGCAGCTCGCCCGCCAGTCGCGCGTTCTCCTGCGCGAGGCGTGCGTTCTCCCGGGTGAGCGCGGCGACCTGGCGACCGAGCGCGTCCACCGACTGGCTTGCCGCGATGTCGGGCTCCCCCGCCATGGCCTTCCCCCGGTTGTCAGCAGACCATATCCACCGGATCAGGGGGACGCTAGGCCGCCTCGCGCCTCTCCAGGCCGTTCGAGCCTTTCGGCGGCGGGACGAAGAAGCAAAGCTCGCGGGCACCCACGAGTGCAGTCACGCCGCCTTGCACTCCGCATCGCCGGCGGCCCCAATCACTGTCGAGAGCGCCCGGCCGGCCGTCGCCCGAGCCGCGTCGACCGCACCTCGTCATCAGCCTGGGCTTCTGGCACCGCCAGCGATGGCGGCAGGGATCAGGCCGCGACTTCCGTCTGGGCCCGCTGTACCTCGACGGCGAGCGGGCCGAGGCCGTCCTGGCAGGTTGCGCGATCGCCGGCCTTGGCGGCGCGTTCCAGGGTCGCGGCGGCCTCGCCGAGCGCCCGCGCGCCGACCGCGAGTGCGCTGCCCTTGAGCCGATGCGCCGCCGCCGCGATGGCCGCGAGATCTCCCGCCGCCATCGCCGTCTCGATGTCGCGTCGCGACTCGGCCGCCGAGAGCCGGAACTTGTCCAGAAGGTCGCGGCGAGCCCCCTCGTCGCCTCCGATCCACGGGTCGAGCACTGACCGGTCGATCGCCGGTGCGGCCGCATTGTCGCCGTGCAACCAGCGTTGCAACGTCGCCCGAAGGCGGGCGCGGCTGACCGGCTTGGACAGGTAGCCGTCCATGCCGGCCTCGCGGCAGCGCTCGTCCTCGCCGACCATGGCGTTGGCGGTCACCGCCACGATCGGCGTGCGCGGCCGGTCTTCCGCCGCCTCGATGCGGCGCATCTCGGCCGTCATCTCGAGGCCGTCCATCAGCGGCATGTGCACGTCGGCGAAGACGATGGCGTAGCGGCCGCGCTGCCAGGCCTGCAGGCCGGCGAGGCCGTCCGGCGCCGAATCCGCCGTCACCCCCAGCGTCCCGAGCTGGCGTACCAGCACCTCGCGGTTGATCGGATGATCGTCGACCACCAGCACGCGGTTGGCGGCGTGCATAGCCGGCCCGCCGGCGGTGCCGCCGGCCGCCCCTGCCAACTCCAAATCCATCGCTGCCAGGTCGGCGAGCGGCGAGTCCCCCGGCGCGGCGATCAACGTCAGGGTCACGGTGAAGGTCGAGCCGCCGCCCGGCGAGCTCTCGACCGTGACGTCGCCGCCCATCAGCTGCGCCAGACGGCGCACGATCGACAGGCCGAGCCCCGTGCCGCCGTAGCGGCGCATGGTCGAGCTGTCGGCCTGCTGGAACGGCTTGAACAGCCGTGCCTGCTCGGTCTCGCTCATGCCGATGCCGGTGTCGCTCACCGAGAGGATTGCGCGCGTGCCGGCCTCGCCCAGCGGCTCGGTACGGACGCGGATCATGGCGCCGCCCCGATCGGTGAACTTCAGGGCATTGGCCAGCAGGTTGAACAGGATCTGGCGCACCCGCGTCGGATCCCCGATCAGTACGTCGGTCGAGCCCGGCGCGATGGCGGCGACCAGCGACAGCCCCTTGCGCTCGGCCTGCGGCCGGAAGGTGGCGATCGTGCTCTCGACCAGGCCGGTCAGGCTGAACGGCGTCTGCTCGAGCGCGAGGGCGCCGGCCTCGATCTTGGAGAAGTCGAGCAGGTCGTCGATGATGCGCAGGAGCGCCTGCGCCGACTCGCGCATGGTCGCCACGGTGCGCACCTGGCTGTCACGCATGCCCTCGGCCTCGAGCACGTCCAGCATGCCCAGGACGCCGTTCATCGGGGTCCTGATCTCGTGGCTCATGGTGGCGAGGAAGGTCGACTTGGCCTGGTTGGCGGCCTCGGCGTCGGCGCGCGACTTCTCGGCCGAGGCCAGCGCCCGCTCGAGCTCGCGCTGGCGCCGGCGCTCCTCCGAGACGTCGCTGACCATGATGACCGCACGGCGGTCGGCCTCGTAGCGCATCGACACGCGCGCCCATCTCTGCGGGCCGTAGGAGACCACCGCCGGCCGGCCCGAGCGCACCGTCTCGAGCTGGCGAAGCCCCCACTCGGCGGGATCGTCGCTGGGCGGTGCGGCACCGACCTTGCCGGCATGGACCATGGCGTCGCGCAGCGCCGCGCCCGGCGCGACGATCTCGGGCATGTGGTGCATGAAGCGGCGGTAGGCCTCGTTGCACAGGATCAGACGCTCGTCGCTGTCGAGAAAGGCGATGCCGTCGTCCATCGCCTCCATGGCGAGCAGCAGGCGCTGGCGCGCCTGGTTGGCCTCGTCGCGGGCCGCCGTGATCTCGCGCTCCTGCTCCGAAATCTCGGTGACGTCGCGATGGATGGTGAGGACGCGGCCGACCGGCAGCGGCCGGTAGGTCACCTCGACGACACGGCCGGTCACGGTGCGCCGCCGCTCGGCCGGCTGGCCCGGCGCGGTGAACCGGGCAACGCGACTGGCGATCCAGCCGTCCAGCCCGCCCGGCAACGTCTCGAGCGGGCCATAGTCGCCGCGCAGCGCACGATAGCGAATGATGTCGGCGAAGGTCGGCAGCGTCTTCAGCACCTCGTCGGGCATCTGGTGCAGGCTCGCCATCGCCTTGTTCTGGTAGAGCCAGCGGCCGTCGCCCTCGTAGAGCAGCGCGCCGTCGCTCATGTTGTCGAGCACGGTTCGCATCGTGTCCTCGGCGAAGGCGACGTCGCGCTCCGCCTGCTCGAGGCTCTGCGACAGGTCGGCGGCGGCGAGATCGCGCGCGATCTGCTCGCGCACCCGGCGGCGCTCGAGCCGGGCGAACATGTTTATGACGACGAAGAAGCCGAAGATGACGGCGGCCAGGCCCAGCGCATCGCGGCTGCCGTCGCGCCAGACCAGCACGGCGCCGACCGGCAGCAGCAGGGCGAGACCCGAGAGCAGGAAGGTGCGTCCGTCGAGCCCGCGCGACGGCGTCCAGCCGACGATCAGGCAGAGCGCGAACGTCCACAGGGTCCGCGCCTGGCCGTCCGGCAGGGTGGCGAACAGGCCACCCATCAGCCCATTGGCGAACGAGGTCGGCACGGCAGTGACGGTGTAGAGCCAGCGCCAGCCCGACGGGCCGAAGGCGCGGGGATCGCGCGCGTGCAACACCTGGACGCGCCAGGAACCCCAGACCGAGATCAGGTAGATCAGCGCCGGCAGGGCGAACATCCACCAGGGTGCGATGCCGGCATAGAGCGTCGCCGCCGCACCGCCGAAGATCGGCAGCGCGAGCAGCTTGGGCAGCACCGGGACGGCGACCAGCCGCTCGGTGACCGCCAGCTCGATCCTCTTCGGATCGATCCCGCCAGTGTCCAAGGGATTCATGGCGGCAAAGTGGGGCGGGGACGTATCGACCGCGTGTTGCCGGGTCCGCGCATTGTATTGTCTGTGTCGCGGACGGTCTGTCACGACACAGACGCGATACAAATCACCGCCCACAAGTCAAGGAAAGGATCGTCGTTTGCCCGGTCGCGGCGTGTGGTAGGGTGGCGGACGATAAAAATGGACCAGCGAAAACACATTGTCGTGGTCGAGGACGAGCCGACCCAGCGCCAGATCCTGCTCGATTACCTGACCAGGCAGGGCTTTCGCGTCACCGGGGTCGAGTCGGGTGCCGGGCTGCGCCGCCTGGTCGACCGTGACTTGCCGGCCCTGGTGCTGCTCGATGTCGGGCTGCCCGGCGAGGACGGCTTCACCATAGCCCGCTGGCTGCGCGAGAAGAGCGGCAAGGTCTGCATCATCATGGTGACGGCGGCGGGCGACACGATCGACCGCGTGGTCGGCCTGGAGACCGGTGCCGACGACTACATTCCCAAGCCGTTCGACCCGCGCGAGCTGCTGGCCCGCGTCAAGAGCGTGCTGCGGCGCGCCGACGGCGCCGTCGCGACGGTATCCGGTCCGCGCGTGCGCATGGGCCGGCGGGTGCTCGACCTGGAAAAGCGGGTCCTGGTCGAGGCCGACGGATCGGAGGAATCGCTGGCGGCGAGCGAGTTCGACCTCCTGCGGCTGTTCGCCGAGAACCCCAACCGGCCGCTGGCGCGCGACTGGCTGCTGGAGACGGTCGGCCACCGCGACATGGACGTGTTCGACCGCGCCATCGACCTCAGGATCACCCGGCTGCGCCGCAAGATCGAGAAGGACACCGCCCATCCCGAGGCGATCCGCACCGTCCGCGGCGTCGGCTACATGTTCGTCCCGCCGAAGGACTGACAACCCGATCGCGCTGCGGCGTCAGCGCCCAGCCGCCGGCGCCTGGGCGACCTGCGGGCTGCCGATCGTCTCGCCGCCGCAGCGTCGCACGGCGGCGACGGCGCTGCCGCCCGGTCCGGCCTGCAAGTCGACCACGGCGGTGGCATCGATGGGCCGGGTCCGGCCGCCCTTCGTCTGCTGCACGTAGTGAAAGCGCAGCTCCATCCGCCGGCCGGCCTCCAGGGCGTCCAGCAGCTGGGCCGACAGCAGCGGCACCATGCCCTCGCTGGCGTCGGCCACGACGACGAAATCGTCGGCGAACAGCAGCTCTATCGGGTGGCTGGCATTGTCGATGGCGAGCTCGACCTTGGGGTCGTCCTTGACGTTGGTCACGCCCGTCGGGACGAGCGGCCCGTTGCCCGCCAGATAGAGCCTGAGCTGCACGACCGGCGCCGTCGGCCCCTGCTCGCACAGCAGCACGACGGCGTCGATGTTGAGGTCGGTTCGGCTCGGCTCGGCGACGGCGTAAGTCGGCCGCTCGACGCCCTTCTCGACCTCCCAGCCGCCAGTCGCCGGCCGGGCGTTGGGGGCGCCGGCAAAGGCGGCCGCCGCGAGAGCCGTGAGGGTGGCCGAGAAGGCCGCGAAACCGCCGAGCAACCGAACCATGGGCCACCGCTTTGGTATGAGAGGGCGGAGCGCCATTGCCCGCCCGAACGAGGTTTTCTCTACAGGCCGGCTGCATCTTCGCTGTGTCACGCCCGGCTCGATTTGTATCGTCTGTGTTGTGCCACCCGTCGGATGACCTCCCCGGCGGAGGGCAGGACCGCGGCCCAGGCAGGGCGCAAGGCCGTCGCTCCCCCCGGCTGCCGACCTCCTTTGATCCGTCCCATTCAACACTCCCGCTCGGTCTTCGGTTCCCCGAGAGCCTGTGGGCTTTCCCGCCGCGTCGTTCCGGGCGAGGCCCATCGACTGGCTGAGCATGCGCCGTCACTGCGACGACGCGCTTGACGCAGATCAAGGAACCAGGGTCGCGCCGCCAGCGAGAATGACCACATAAGGAGTCGGACATGCGGTTGCGCAATTCGGCCGGCGGCTACGGCGCCGTCGCCCTGTCCCTGCTGGTGCCGATGCTTCCGGCTGGTCGGCGTTGAGGCGATGTTCCCGCCGTCGACCGAGACCGGCCTCGGCTTCGACCGGCCGTTTCCCCTGCTCCGGCTTTTTCTCCGCTATGTCCTGCCGGGCTTGGCGCTTTTCCTGGTGGTCTCGGCGGTGCTGACGGTTCTCGGTGCGCACCGGCTGGCCGAGAGCGTCTACCTCGACCACGCGACGAAGCAGGCGACGGTGATAGACCGCGCAATGGCCGACGTGGCGCCCGCGGCGTGGCGGCGCCTGAAGAGCGGCGAGTCGCCAACCTTCCTGCGCGACGAGGCCGAGGGCCGCAGGCTGCTGGTCGAGCTCAGCCGCGAGGTGCGCGAGCTCGATCTGGCGCACCTCAAGATCTACGCCGCGGGCGGGGTTATCCAGTACGCGACCGACATCGACAGGATCGGGACGGTGGATCGCAGCCCCGCTTATGCCGCCGCGGCCGGGCGGGGGACCAGCTCGGTGGTGCACCGGGTCGATGCGGACGGCTCGGCGCTCTACGAGCTCTACGTCGTGCTCTCCGGACCGGCCGATCCGCCGGTGGTGTTCGAGCTCTACGAGCCGGTGAGCCATTTGAACGCGCTGCTGTGGCGTGCCGGAGCGGCCGCGGCCGGGGTGCCGAGCCTGATCCTGCTGGCGCTCGCGCTGGCGATGGCTCGCCTCGTCGTGCTGGCACAGCGCAACATCGACGGCCGGGCGGCGCTGGTGACCGATCTGCGCGCCCGGCTGGAACGACTGCTTTCGGGCGCCGCGTCGCAAGCGGTCCGCCGCGCCGTGCGGGCGGGCGGCGGAATTCCGTCGACACGAACGCGCTGCACGCTGCTCTATTCGGACATCCGCGACTTCACCTCGTTTGCCGAAGCGAGCGAACCGGAACGCGTCGTCGGCTTCCTGAACCAGGCGATGGCGATCGTCGTCGACGCGATCACGCGCGCCGGCGGCGATGTCGACAAGCTGATCGGCGATGCCGTCCTGGCGCGCTTCCTGGGTGCGCGGGCAGAAGCCCGCGCGATCGCCGCAGCGCGCGAGGCGCTGCGCCAGCTGGAAGCGGCTGACCTGCCGCGCGGCGCCGGCATCGGCCTGTACACCGGCGACGTCATCTCGGGTACGGTCGGGTCGGCCGATCGCATGGATTTCACCGTTATCGGCGACAGCGTCAATCTCGCCTCGCGCCTGTGCGCGAAGGCGGCGCGCGGCGAGATCGTCGCGGACTGCCAAACCGTGGCCGCCGCTGGCGATACGGATTTCGGTCCAGCGCAAACGCTGTCGGTCAAGGGACGGCGCAACCAGCTGCAGGTTCGGCGCTGGCGGATCGGGGCTCGGGGGCGTATAGCTCCCGGGGTCGACGGCCCGGTCGGCGCGGCCCGGAACGTGGGCCGCAACGAGGGGCGGAACGCGGGCCGCGACACAGACGACACAAATTCTCCGCGATCGCGATACCGCGGAGATACAGCGTGCCTGTACGAAGGCTCGCGTCGAAGGAGCAACACCGCCCCCACCCGTTTCGCAACGTCCCAGAGATGAGGGACAAGGAGAGTGTCATGGTGACTATCAATCGTCGTTCGGCCTTTAAGATTTTCGGCGGTGCGGCACTCGCTGCCCCGGCCCTGCCGATGCTGTCGCAGGTTTCGTTCGCCCAGCAGACCGATCTCGTCGTGCCGAACACGCTCGAGAACTTCAAGCGTGGTACGATCCACAGCATGCATCCCGAGCAGCGCAGCTTCACCATCATCTGGCAGGATCTCGGCCGCGTGAAGATGAAGGCCGCCGACCTGGTCACCAACTTCGGCGGGATCAAGGTCGGCGACATCGTCGACGTGCACTGGTACGACTACATGGACTTCCTGATCGCCAAGAAGACGCCCGAGACCGTCGCCCGCGGCGAGGCGATGAAGAAGCAGAATGCGCGCCTGCAGGGCATTCCCGGCGCCCAGGAGCGGATCATCCTGTGGAGCATGGACGGCATGGCCACCAAGCTCGATCCGGCGACCAACACCATCTTCCTGATCTACAAGTCCGGCGGCGAGCCCGACAAGCCGTCGCCGAACAGCGGTGAGGTGGTCCAGCTGCCGCCGATCGTCACGCCGGAAGGCAAGGCCGCCATGGCACAGGTCAAGGTCGGCGACGAGCTGACCACGGTTTGGAGCCGTCAGACGGCTATCAAAGCCACCATCATCCGCTAAAGTCCCATCGTCGGCAGAGCGGAGCGGGCGCTCCCGGACCTCGTGTCCCGGAGCGTCCCGTCCCCCGCGCCGCCGGTCCACGGCACAGGCCACTCCGGACCTCGTGTCGGTCAATTCGAGGCTTCAAATCGCTCACAAGGGGAGAGACACATGATCAAGAATCTCATTTTCGCCCTCATCGCCACCGTGGCCTTGGGCGCCTGCGCCGCCAAGCCGCCGCCGCCGGCCGTCGCGCCGGTGTCGTACATGGTGTTCTTCGAGCTCGGCAGCAACAAGATCAGCGACCAGTCGCAGAACACGGTCGCCCAGGCGGCCCAGGTCTTCAAGAGCAAGGCCAATGCCCGCATCAGCGTGACCGGCTATGCCGACACCGTGGGCTCGCCCCAGGTCAACATGCAGCTCTCGACGGCCCGCGCCAACAAGGTGCGCGACGACCTGATCGCCAACGGCGTGCCGGCTGCCGCCATCACCACCCGCGGCGCCGGCGACGAGGGCCTGCTGGTCCCGACCGGGCCGCAGACGGTCGAGCCACGCAACCGCCGCGCCGTGCTGGTCATCACGCAGTAGCCAGGCTGCTTCCCGAGCGACTTGGGGACCAAGGTCTCCAACCGCGATCGGACAGCGAACAGGAGACCGGGGTCGCGGCGAGCGACCCCGGTCTTTCTTTTTGGGAGACGGCGATACCTCTCCAGGTTCGCCGAGCGAATCCGCGAGGAGACCGATCTTGGTCGCCTACCGAGATGCCGCCGGCGCCCGCTCGAGCGGTGTGCATTGGACCGACAGCAGGTCGGGATGCCAGTTCAGGTGGCGGGTGAGGAACCGCATGCGGATGCCGTAGGTGTGAGCGCGGCAGTAGCTGGTCTCGGTCGGGACGGCGGCGGCGACCAGGTCGGGATAGAACATGCTGCCGTGGGTCCACAGGCTCCACAGCAGGTTGAACAGCTTGAAGCGCACCCGGTAGTACACGGCATCGTGCTCGGTGCAGCCCGGGCTGTGCTCGCAGCCGCGCACGGCGTGGACGTCGTCGCCGGGATCGCCCTGCAGCTCCTGCGGCGAGCGCAGGTAGACCTGCTCCCAGCGGCCGTTGGAGACGTACCATCCGACATCCCACGCGAGCTGCGCCAGCACCGAGGCCATGAGCAGGCCGACCACCGTGACCACCACCATCACGCCGGCGCGCTTGTAGGAGAAGATCCGGTCGCCGTACTGATTGGTGACGGTCACCAGGCGGCCCCACAGGCGCAGGTACCAGCCGAACAGGAAACGCAGCGCCCGCAGCACGAAGGTCGCGACCGGCCGGCCGAGGACGCGCCACAGCCACGCCAGGCCTTCGGCGGCCTGCCCGAGGAAGCGCTGCAGGCTGGCGACATTGGTTTGCGCCTGGCCGAGCGTCGAGCGGGCGTGCTCGCGCTCGGCCGAGTGCTTCGCCGCGTCGTGCTCGGCCAGGATCCGGTCGATGCGGTCCTGCGTCTCCTTACTCATGCGGAGGCCACAAAGCCGTCATCCCGACCGGAGCCGAGCGAAGCGCCTGCCCTGAGCGTAGTCGAAGGGAGGCATAGTGGAGAGACCTGTCTTGTCGACGGAGCAACAAGAGAGGTCCCTCCACTACGCCGCCCTTCGGCAGTTTCGGTCGGGATGACGGAATATGAGAGCTCATGCCGCGTCCTTCAGCAGCTCGAACTGGGCGACGAAGTCACCGGCCCCGGCGTCGTAGCGGAAATTGACGACGCCGCGCCGATCGGGATGCTCGAGCAGGCTGTTGACGATGATCGGCTCGAGGTTGGCCTGCAGGTACCCGGGCAGGCCGCGCGCGCCGCTGGTCGGATCGTACTTGGACTGGCAGAACGACTTGACGTCCTGCGGGGTCACATTGACCGTGATGCCCTGCCCGCCGTAGTTCTCGTTGATCGACCTGATCTCGCGGGCGACGATCTTCTCGATCGCGCCGACACCGAGTCGCTTGTAGCACAGGATGTTCTGCCGCCCGGCGAAGCGATTGAGGAACTCCGAGCGATAGCTCTTCTTCAGCTCCTCGACGGCCAGCGCCTCCGCCTGCTCGTCCGACAGGGTCGTGTCGAGGAAATGCGACTGGCCGATGTTGGTGGTGAAGCCGATATACGAGTTGGAGAAATCCACCGTGCGGCCGAGGCTGTCGGTCAGGCGGCCGTCCGACAGCACCTGCATGAAGACGTCGAACACGCCGGGATGGCCCTTCTCGATCTCGTCGAACAGGCAGACCCGGCGCGGGTTCTTGCGCATGCTGTTGGTCAGGATGCCGCCGGCATCGAAGCCTTCGTAGCCCGGCGGTGCGCCGATCAGCTTGGCGACCGCGTGCTTCTCCATGTACTCGCTCATGTCGAAGCGCAGCAGGTCGAGGCCGAGCAACCGCGCCACCTGCTTCCACGTCTCGGTCTTGCCCACGCCGGAGGGCCCCAGGCACATGAAGGCGACGGGTGCGCTGCGATTGCGGCGCCCGCGCTTGCCGACCTTGACGCCGTTGGCGATCTTGGCGATCGCCGCCTCCTGGTCGAAGATCGATTCGTTCAGCTCCTGCTCCAGGCGCAGCAGCTTCACGCGCTCGTCCTCGTTGAGCCGGCTCGCCGGGATGCCGGTGATCTGGCTGAACTCGCTCAACACCTGGTCGCGCCCGAGCTGCAGGCCGTCGTTGATCGCCTTGGCATTCTGGGCAAAGGCTGCCTTGGCGTTCTCGACGATCTTCGACAGGGCGGCGCGCTTGCCCTCGAGCGCCTGCATCTCCGGCGAGGCGAAGCCGCCCTTGCTGGCCATCAGGTTGAACGAGGTGCGCTGGGGCGCCGCGGCGGCGGGCGACGTTGCGCGCTGCTCGGATTCGCGCTTTCCGAGGTCGCCGATCTCCCAGTCGATCTTTGCCAGCTCCTCCTCGCCGTCGCGCTGGCGGCGGTTGGCGGTGCGCAGCTGCGTCTGCGCCTGCTCCCACTCCTGCTGCGCTCGCTCGATCTCCGCGGCGAGCACCCTGGCTTCCTCGCCTCCCTTCCCGCTCCCCTGCTCCGACGCGACCTTGGCCTGCAACGCGGCGATGTGCGGCGGCTTCTCGTGCGCTTCCAGCCGGTAGCTCGCCAGCGCGCGATCGAGCAGGCTCACGCTGCGCTCGGGCTGCGCGCGATCCATGCCGGCGTTGTCGGCACGGTAGTTGTTGGTGAGCTCGATGGCGGCGTCGACCGCCTCTGCCGAGATGCGGATGCCGTGATCCTCGGTCAGCCGGCCGGCGCTGAACTGCACCATGGCGCGCAGCGACTCCGGATCGGGCTCGGCCAGCTCCATGATGGTGAAGGCCTCCTGCACGTGCGGATGGCAGCGGAAGACCAGCTCCAGGTCGTCGTCGCGGCCCTCGAGGATGACCTGGGTCACGCCCTGCTTGATCGCCAGCACCAGGGCATTGATGAAATGCGTGTTGCCGGTGTTGCGCGCCGATTCGATGAACACCTTGGCGTCGGCCAGCACGAGCACCGAATCGGGCGTGCGCGACATGCGGCCCAGGATGTTGGCGAACTCCGTGCTGATCTGGCTGTCGTCCTGCAGCGAGAACAGGCAATCGATGTCGACCCAGAAGAAGCGCTTGCGCACGATGTCGAACGGCGCGTTGGGCTCGGCCTTGAGCGCCTGCAGGCCGTGCACCAGGGAGCTGCAGCCGACGCCGCCGGGCCCGTAGAGCAGCACCGAGTTGGCCTTGCTGCGGATCAGGATCGAGGTCAGGCGCCGCAGCGCCTCGTCGCGGCCGACCAGCTTGAAGCCGGGACGCGCCGCCAGCATCTCCGAGCCGGAGACCAGGTACTGGTTCACCATGGGTACGCCTCGCCCGGGACGGAGGTCAGAGCGATACAGGCTTGACGAGGGGCGCGGCGGCGTCCGCCGCGCCTGTCTCCCCGTCCTCCGACGGAGAGACGACCTTGGCACCGGTGTGCTTCTGGATATCGTCGGCGAGGTCGGCGATCCTGGTCTTGAGCTCCTCGGCGCCGACCCGCATCTCGTCGACCGTGCTGCGCGTGATGTCGGTGGCGGTCTTGACCACCTGGCCCCACTCCTCCAGCTCGGCCGCAGCGCGCTCGAGCGCGGTCTGCTCGTCCTTGAGCCCGGTAGCGTTCTGGATGACCTGCTGCTGGGCGATCACGTTGGTGTTCTGCCGCATCTTCAGGAGCACGTCCTCGGCCATCGCCGATGCCTCGCCGAGCGCCGCGTGCGACACCGAGGTCATCACGGCGGAGAGCCGGTCGGCGACGCCGCTGATGCCGCCGGTGCGCAGCTTGCGCGCCTTCTCGCTCTGGCGGTCGGCATTGTCCTTGATGGCGGTGATGCGGATCGACTGCGAGGTCAGGTCGGACAGGGTCTCGGTGGTGTCGTTCTTCGAGGTCACCAGCTCGGCGATGTATTCCTCGAGCTCCTGGCGCCGGTTCTCGCGCCGCATCTTCTCGAGCGCATCGTCGGTTTCCGGCGCCGACTGCACCTCGCCGAGCAGCTCGCGGTTGGCCATGTCGGCCTCCCCCTCGGCACCGTCCATGATGGTGTAGATGCTGCGCATGGAGGTGTTGGCGTCGCGCAGGTTGAAGATCTGGGATTCGAGCTTGCCCATGTGGTTGCGCACCTTGTCGACGCTGTTGACCGAGGTCGAGATGAAGTCGAGCGCGGCCTTCATCAGCTCTTCCTGGCGCTTCTTGTGCTCGTCGGAGCTGAGGTCGAGGAGTTGGCGCAGGTCGGCGATCTCGCTGGCGAACGGCGCCAGCTTCTCGTTGGCCGTCTTCGCCGCCTCGCGCTCGGCCTCGAGGCCGGTCCGCTCCTCGCCGATCGCCCTGGCGTCGGCGCGAAGCCGCTCGATCTCGCGCTCGTTGCGATCGATCTGCATCTTGGCCTCGGCCTTGATGTCGCCGAAGCCGAACAGGCCCTTCTGGGTGCGCTGGTAGGAGATGTCGTCGGCCAGCCGCGTGAGCTGGGTCTCGATGCCCTTGAGGCGCTCGGCGTTGGCCGCGAGCTTCTCCTGGATCTCGCGCTCGTGCGCGCGGTCGCGCTCGATCTGGTCGATGGCGTCGAACGAGACGTTGTTGGTGCGCAGGTTGAACAGCGAGGTGAGCACGCGGGTGAGCGGCTCGATCTTCTTGTCGAAGTCGCGCAGCCGGTCGGTGAAGCCGCCGTACACGGTCTGCAGCAGGCCGAAGGTCTCGTTGTCCTGCAGGGCGATGATCTGGGTCGCCATCAGCTCGCGCTGGTAGGACAGGTATTCCTTGAACTCCTCGTAGGCCTTCTCGCGCTGGCGCATCTCCTCCTTGGTGCCGCTGAAGGTGCGCGCCTTGGCGATCGCGCTGCGCTTCTCCTCCGGCCGACCCTCGGCGAAGACCAGCTGGAAGAACGGGTTCTCCTTGATCTTGGGGAATTTCTCGTCGGCGGCGACCGCCTCCGTCTTTCTCTCCTCCCGCGCCTGCTCGGCCTGACGCATGACGGCATCGGTCAGCACCGATGCGCGACGGGCTTTCTTGCTGGCTGTAGACATCGACGACACCTCCGGAAGGATCGCGGGCTTGTTCGGGAAAGGAATGCTGGCCGGTTCGTGAAAGGATCGTTCGTGCGTTCGGTGAAAGGATTCCTGGCCCGTTCGTGAATGCTCGAGCGGCGACTGTTGCCTGCGGCGCACGCACCTGGTTGCGAGGTTTCCCAGGCGGCCGATCCGTGCGCTCGCTCATTACCCCCGAAACAAGGCGAAGTTTGGCACGATCCGGTGGAATCGTCGAGGTGACAGCCGGCCCGCCGCGGCCTCTCAGGTGTGCGGAGTCAGGGCTTGCGAAAGGGTGCGACGGCCTTGTCGACCGTCTCCTTGATGGCCGTCATGCATCGCTCCGGGCTGGCATGCTCGCCGGCCAGGAGCTTGCCCAGCTCGACCGGGATCGCGTTGCTCGAGATGTCGGCCCAGGCGGGCAGCTTGGGCTCTGTACCCATGGCGTTGTTGATCGTCCACTCGGTCGCCGGGAAGTGGCGGGTCGTGCCCGGCCCGACCTTGGCGGCGGCGAGCACGCGTGGATCCCTGTAGGTCGAGCTGCGGACCACGGCACCGCCGCTGCCGAGGACGGCCGAACGCGCCGCGACGTCCTTGCAACAGAGCCATTGCAGGAAGATCCACGCCGCGTCCGGGTTGCGCGAGTACCTCGACAGGCCGACCGACGAGCCGCCCTGGTGGCCGATATGGGGGATCTCCGAGAAACCGGCTGCATCGGGCGAGCGCAGCTTGGCCTCGGCCGGCGGGCGGGCGGCTTGCATCAGGCCGACCACCCTGGAGTCCTTGCCGTCGAAGCCGGGAAAGAACTCGCCCCACGACAGCGCCATCGCCGCGTTGCCGCGCGCCAGCGACTGCCATTCGCCGTCCCACGTCCAGTCCTTCGCCTCGGCCGGCATGTGCTTCACCAGCTCGAGCATGTAGGCGAGCCCCTTCAGGCCGTCCTCGTCGCCGCCGGAAAAAGCGCCGTCCCTGCCGAACACCGAGCCGCCGTGCGCCCACAGCCAGGCCGTCCAGTCGCAGTTGAGCGAGTAATGGCCGGCCTTGAGCTGCCCGGTGGTGCCGCGGATGCCATTGCCGCGCTCGGCCGCGTCCAGCGTCCTCACGGCAGTCATGTACTCGGCCATCGTCGTCGGCACCTTGATCCGGTGCTTGTCGAGCAAATCCTTGCGATACATCAGGATGAAGATCGGGATGTCGAAGGGGATCCCGATCAGCCTGTCCCGATAGGTCGCGATGCCTTGCATGACCGGACCGGGGAAGTCGGCCCAGTCGAACGCAGGCAGGGCCAGGTCCTTCCTGCCCTCGTAAAGGTCGCGCGGATCGAGCGTGTCGCCGACGAACAGCGGCGTCCACGACTGGTCGAGGTAGTAGAGGTCGTAGGCGCCCGCGCGATCCTTCACGTCGACGCCAACCTTGTGCAGAACCTGCTCGAGCGGTGCGACCTCGATCTCGACCTCGATGCCGGTGCGGGCCGAGAATTCGTCCCGGGCCAGCCTCTGGGCGACCAGCGTTGGCGGCGTCGGCTCGGAGATGAAGCGCACCTTCGTGCCCTTGAACTTGCGTCCGACATCCTCGAGCCACTTGATGAGCTCGGGCGCCGCGGGCGTGTCGGCAAGCGCCTGCCGCGTCGGGCTGCCCGGGAACGGCGGCCGGCCGCCGCCCAGCATGGCCAGGGCAAAGCTCGACAGCCCGATCCCGCCGATCGCGAGCCGGCGCAGGAACTCCCGCTTGCCGATGCGCCGCTGCGAAAATGCCCGGGCGGCGGCTGCAACATGGTCCTTGCGATCGATGTCCTTCATCTTGCCGATACTCATTGTCCCTGCAAGCGCTGGCCTGGCTGAATGTCCGGCACCACCATACGCGCGGACGGTCGCCGCGGCGAACCGGTCGCGATGTCTTATCCAGCGGACAAGACCATGACGATCCTCAATATCTTTCTCGTCATCGCCACGGCGGTCACGGGGTCGATCCTCGGCGTGCCGTATCTCTGGTGGAACGTGATCTTCGCGGAGGGCAGCCTGCTGTCCGTCGAGGCCGGCGCCGCGGTTATCGGGACCGTCGCGTTTTGGGGCAGCGCCTTCATCGCGATCGAGCGCCACGACGTCCATTGGCTGTGGCACGGCGCCGGAGTGATTGCCGTCGCCGTGGCGATCTCGGCCTTCGTCCAACACCTGAAACACCGCCCCGGGAAGTAGCCAGCGCGCAGGCACCTCCTTTGCGCAGATCGTCAGCGCGAGGCCGTGCTTGCGGCGGAACGCCTCGATCGGGCGCAAGCGAGTGGGTCCGGGCACAGGCGCCAACTTGGCGCCAGCAATCGGCGAGTCTACTGCTCCGCTTCGAATGCGGGTCGACGTCCGCGGCCCGCGGCATTCTGCGCGATGGCTCGCAACAGCTCGCGCCTGCCTTCGGGAACGATGCACGACTGAATTGGCGTGCACATACTCGGCGCCCTCGGCGCCCAACAGGGCCTTCCGACGCTCCATCCGTGCTGCAAGTCTACATGATCCTGAGGCCGATGGCTGTCGCGATGCCGGCCGATGTCGCGCCCAGCGTCAGCAGCATGGGGCGCACTTGGCGGCCGGCCCACAGCGACGCCAGCGCCGGGTTGACCTCACCGCCCGCGCCCAGGAGACGATTGCGCACCTGCTCTCCGCCGCCGGCGGCGCTCACGCGCATGAAGGCGGCCAGGGCGGCGACCCGGCCCGTCGCGTCGAGGGTGAGGCTGAGCCCGAGGCGACTGGCGTCCTCGTCGTCGAAGCCACCGCCCGTCCAGTCAGCCAGGGCAACGTCGAGGGCCTTCGCGAGCGGTTCTATCTCGGGATCGGCGCAGAGGCGCCAGAGGTCACCGGCGATCCGGGTCGGCCGGGCCCAGTAGAGCTCGCGACTGCCGTCGTGGGCCAGTCCCAGCATCATCGGCTGATCGTCGGCGCGCAGCAGGGACGCCGCGCGCTCGGCGCCGGGCGGCACGCTGCGGCACAGGACATAGAGCTTGCCCGCGTCGCCCCTGGCGTCGTGGCGGCCTGCCGCCCACACCGGCCATGGCTCCTCCACATGCACGAGCGCCTCGCGCGCGGCCGAGCGCAGGCCGCAGGGAAGGCCGCCGTCGATGGTGCGCAGCAACGCCAGCGCGCGCGTGAGGCAGCGCGCGCCGGACCATTCCGGCGCCGCGGGCTCGGCGGTCCAGAAGAGACCAGGCCGTCCCGGACGCCACACCAGCTCGACCGGCACGCCGTCGGCGAGCGGGCTGAACTGCCAGGCGATCTCGGGCCACCTGGTGCGCTCGGTCCAGGCGAGCGCCCGTTCGAGGGCGCGCCGACCGCGCGCCACCGGCTCCGGCGCCTCTCGCTCGAGGGCTGCGAGGGCGCGGTCGAGCGCCGCCCGCCCAGTCACGTCAGGGGCGCGATCGAGCGCGACCATAGTCACATCAGCAGTTCGACCAGCGTGTTGGTCGTGGTCGTCGCCGGGCGCTCGAAGCGGCCGTTGTCGGTCCTGACGAACAACGCTTTCCAGGTGAACTGCCGCGCCGTGCGGTCGCGGATGGTGATGCGCAGCCGCCTTGGATCGCGATCGGCGCCGCCGAACTGAATGCGCTCGGTGCGCTCGATGCCGTTGGTCGCGTCGGCGTAGGAAACGTCGACGAACACGCTGCGCACCAACGCCGGATCCCACATCGGGATCAGGTCGAGGTCGAGCGCGTTGGGGAACGGATCGTCGATCGACACCGCATTGGCGTTGGTCGTCACCGGCTCGTCGACGATCGGCGGATTGCCGTCCTTCAGGTGATGCGTGAGCCTGAAGGTAAAGTCGCGCGCCTCGGGCGACGACGTGCGCACCTTCCAGAATTGCGGCGCATTGCCCGGCCGGACCGTCAGCGTCTTGCGCGCCTCCCAGCCGGACGGATCGTCGAAGGCGAGGTCGACCTGGATGCGCTCGATCATTTCCGGGTCGATGCGGTTGGCGACGATCTGCACCTCGAGAAAGCCGAGATGCTCGTGCGGCGTCACCATCAGCGTGCGATCGATCGTGTCGGCCGCAGGAATCTCGTAGGTCAGCTTCTCGCCCTGCCAGCCCGAGCCCTGCTCCGAATCGAAGTGGAACTGCTTGCTGGCGCGATAGGCGACATCGAGCGCCGGGCTCAGGAAAGTAGAGAAGGTCGCCCGCGTCGCCGAGTTGCGGTCGAAGGTCAGGTCCTTGTGACGCAAGCTCGCCGGATCGTCCGGGTTACCGTAGTCGACGGCGACCTGGATGGCGTTCAGCCCGATTCGCGCATAGTCGACCGGCGCATCGACCGTCACCTCGAAGGCGCGGAAGAACGGATCGTCGAGATCGACCTCGACGAAGTGCTTGCTGAAGTCGTCGATCTCGCCGAGCATCAGGCCGATGAAGCCCTGCGGTGCGTAGGTCCGCTGCACCGCCTCGGTGCGATTGTAGACCAGCTCGACGGTCTTGCGCTCCTCCTTGCGGATGAACTTGAGCTTGAACGAGACCAGCGCCGGCATGCTGGTCGGCACCGGCGCCGCGACCGGCGGCGTCACGGGGGGCGTGACCGGCGGAACCACGGGCGGGGTTGTCGGCGGGGTCACGGGCGGCACGACCGGCGGCACCACGGGCGGTATCACCGGCGGTACGACCAACGGGGCTGGACGCAGGATGATGCCCGTCACCGTGACGGCCGGTACCGGCGGCACCACCGGCTGCGTGCCTCCGACCCAGCGACAGATGACGAAACGGTCGTCCGGTTGATCCTGCCGGCCGGCCGCCTGCGCGTCCGCATGGCCTTTGGCGAGGCTGTTGCGGAACGTCGCGTGGCCCTGCATGGCGGCGCGCGCCACGTCTATGCGCCGGCGCGACAGGTCGAGATCGTGCTGCTCGCGCGCCGGCGGGGGCCCGAGCGGATCGGGATTGAGCACCTCGAAGCTGGCATTGCCCTCGCAGTCGATCAATCGCGGCGACGGCAGCGTGCCCAGCCACGCCTGGAAGCGTTTCGACCCGGTCGGCGGACCCGACGGCGTCGGCTGGCCGTCCGGCCCGCTGGCATTGTGGAAGCGCTGGTCGGTGGTCGTGTTGGCCGCGTAGGCCGCCTTGGTCGCGTTGAACTTTGCCGCCGCGGGCTTGTCCTTCTCGAAGAACAGCTTGAAGGCCTGCGACACCTGGGGCGTCGTCCCGGGCCCGCTGGCCGGCCACAGCACCGCGATGGTCTGCGGCGGCGCGCCGCCCACGACATTGACGATGATCTTGTTGTCGCGGACCGCCGCCGGCGTGCCGTTCACCGTCGCCGTCCAGCCGGCCGGCCCATCGACGGCGATCTTCTCCTCGTCGGTCGTGCTGCCGGGCTCGAGCCGGATGTTCTGTCCCGCCGGCGGCGGCTCGGGCAGGCGCGTCACCGTGAGCGCCGCCGCCTGGCGCGTCGACGTTCCCGTGGCGCCGGTCGTACCCGTCGTACCCGTCGCACCCGTCGCGCCCGTCGTGCCGGTAGCCCCGGTGCGTCCGGTGGCGCCCGTCGTGCCGCTCGCTCCCGTGGTGCCGGTCGGCCCGGTCGGCGTCGGGTTCATCTCGCGCGCGCGCTTGAGGACGGCATCGAGGCCTTCGGGCTTGGCCATCCGGCTCTCGACGTCGGCCGGCGTGATCGACGGCTCGAACCATTTGGACAGCAGGTTGTCCTTGAAGAAGTCGAGCGCCCACTGCTCCTTCTCGTTCTTGTCCTGCTCGCCGGTGAAGTCGATGACCTCGATCTTGATCGCACCGTCGGCGACCAGCTTCTCGAAGCCGGCATCGATTCCGGCCTTGACCCAGTAGACCTGCGCCTCGAGGCCGGCCGAGAAGTGCGTGAAGACGTCCTCGTACCTTGCCGTAATCTTCACGTGCAGCGCCGGCCGCAGGATCGTGTACTTGAGGTCGTAGACGACGCCCACCGGCGTCGTGCCCTGCGTGAAGGCCTGCTCGAGGATGATCGCGCCTTCCTGGCTCAAGGTCAGCGAGAAGGCCGCGACGTTGTCGCCGGCGAGCGACGGCTGCGTCGCGCCGCGGATGGTCTCGACCGCGCGGAAGGTGCCCGGCGGCGCATTGGCCGGCGCCGCCGTGCCGCCAGATCCTTCGAGATCGAGCGCGATGCAGCGAACCGTGCCTTCGTCGAACGGGATCGCCGACAGGCGGACCGGCCCGCCGCCGCGGCTACGGCTGGCGAGCTGGGCGCGGATGCTGCGCTCGGTCGCCTCGGGCAGCTTGAGATTGGCCTCGAAGGTGACGAAGCCGCCGCCCTTGGCCCCGCCGGCGACCGCCGCCGGTCGCCACTTGATCATGGTGAAGGCGAGCCGGTCGTCGAGGGCGCGCCTGGCCAGCGCCACCGGCGAGGGCAGGTACCAGAACTGCTTGGGGTCGGCGTGATCGGAAAAGACGGTGACCCCGTCGACGGTGATGGTCGCCGTGCCTATCTGCTGCATGCTCGCTCTCCCACGCTCCTGTCAGTCGCACTTGCCATTCTGCCCGTCATCCCGAGCGAATCCGTCCGAAGGGCGGCGCAGTCGAGGGACCCTTCTTCGTCAGCTGCGCAACAAGACAGGTCCCTCCACTTCGCCTCGCTGCGCTCGGCTACGGTCGGGATGACGGCTCCTTTTGGCAAAAGCGAATCCCCTGCGTTGTCCGTGCCTATCGTCCTGTCGCCCCCGCTAGGGGACCTTGACCAAGAGCTCGTCCTCCTCGGCTTCCTTCCAGTCGGTTTCCTGGGTCATGCCGTTGGTGAACAGGTACTTGGCGCGCCAGCGATAGGCGTTGCGCGCGGGGCCCTCGAAGGTGGCGCGGTCGGCGACGTCGATCCCGGCATCGGGATCCTTATAGGCGAGGTCGACCTCGACGCGCTCGAGCTTCGGCTTGGCGAAATCGAGCGGCGGCAGGACGCCGATGATGCGATGACCCTTCATGTCGGTGCGCACCAGGATGCGGCTCGCCTCGGTGAAGGATTCGGGCACCTCCATCACCGTGCCGCCCTTGAGGATCGTGGTGACCTTGAACGACACCAGCTTCTTGCTGCGGTCCTTGCGGTCGATCACGAACTTCTTCGGCGCCTTGTCCTCGGGCGAGAAGGCGAGGTTGGCGCTCTCCTCGACGTCGTTGGCCTTGTCGACGTACTGCAGGTCGACGAAGATCTGCTCGACATCCTCCCAGCGGCCGACCACCGGAACGACGTCGACGCTGAGCCGCAAGGTCCCGAACGGATCGCGGATGTCGACCAGATCGCCGTCGCTGGTCTGCCAGCCGCTGTCGACATCCTCGTGGTTCGCCGCCTGGTGCAGCAGCCGGTAGCTGAAACCGCGCCGGGCCTTGTCGAGGGCGACGAAGGTCCAGCTCCTCGGCCCGCCGTCCTTGGTGACGATCAGCGTGTCGTCGGTCTTGATCCCGTTGGCCGGATCCTCGTAGCGCAGCATGACCTGAACCTGCGGATACTTGGCCCACGGATAGCCCGGCGAGGCGATCACCGGGATGGTGACGCGGGCGTAGAGCTCGGCCGGCTGCACTTCCAGCACGTCGCCGGTCACCGTGAGCGGCGGCGACCTCACCTCCAGCGGGCGCTCGCCGCCGGCGTCGGGCTTGAAGCGCACCGCATACTCGACCTCGACCGGCCGCTTGACCGCGCCGTTCTCGAGGATCGAGGACCATTCCAGCGTGGCCTCCTTGCCAGTTTCCTCCAGCACGGCGCTGCGCACCTCGTTGCCGTACTTGAGCGTCGCGTTGACCGAGGCGAGCTCGTCGCGCGCCATCTCGCCGCGATTGATCACGCGCACGCGGCGGCGCTCGAACCATGGGTCGTCGGCATTGACCTCGAGGACGAACCGCTCGACGTCGATGCCGTCCTTCAGCGCCTGGAACAGGCCGCTCACCGAGCCCTGCGGATAGATCGTGCGGACGATGGCGGAGCGTTCGGAAATCTCGACATCGAGCTTGCGGCGATCGATGCGCTTGTAGTCGGTCTTCTTGTAGCTGAACGTGCCGATGAACCCGCCGATGCCGCCGGTAGAGGCCATCATGGCGGCCTGACGGCCGAAATCCTGGATCATGTCGGCCGCGCGGTCCCAGCCGTCCGGCCGCTGCTTGTTGGGCGGCAGGCTGGCCTCGAAGAAGGCGTCGGTGATCATCTCCTGCACGCGCTGGCGCGCGCTCTCGAAGCGCTCGTTCACGGCCTTGCTGGCGTCGCCGGCATCGGGCACGAAATTGTCCGCCTCCATCTTGATGACCTGACTCTCGACCAGCTTGTCGACCGCCCGGTTGATCTCGCTCGAGGTGAAGAAGCTTTCGTGGCCGAACGTCTCGTCCATCGATTTCTGGACGCGATCCCAGTCGATGTTCAGGCGCACCGAGAAGGCCGGCCTGAGGCCGGCGAAATCGACGCTGTAGACGACGACGATCGGCGAGATCTCGCCCTTCATCGCCGTCTCCATGATCGCCGTGCCCTGCGGGTCGAGCTCGACGGAGAAGGCAGCACCGTTGTCGCCGTAGAGCGCCGGCTTGGCGAAGTGCTGCATCTCGAGCACGAACCGCTCCTGCGGCGGCGGTGGCGGCGGCGCCCCCGGGCGGGCGGGCGGCGGCGTGGCGGCGCTGTCCTGGCCGAAGATCAGCAGGCGAACGCTGCCGTCGAGCGGCTGAACCGGCACCAGACGCGGCGTCCGCGGCAGCCGTGCCAGCCGGCGCACCTCGCTCGCCACCGCCTCGATCTCGGGCTCGCTGAGCCCGACATGGACGTCGAAGGTGAGGAAGCCGCCCGCGCCGGCGACCAGCGAGCGATACTTGATCAGCTGGATGCGCGGCACCTGCTTGCCCGACGCCGCGTCGAGGTTGGTCCGCAGGCGCGGCATCGCCGGCAGGTAGTAGTACTGCTCGGGGTCCTCGTGGTCGCGAAACACCGAGACCCCGTTGATGAAGTAGAATGGCGCTTCCAGGTACAGCATCGCCGGCAACCCTTCAGTTGATTGGACAGGCTCGCCGCCGGACGCACGCTACACCTCCGACCTCATCCTGAGGAGGCCGCGGAGCGGCCGTCTCGAAGGATGGGCACCAAAGACGGTCTTTGGAGCCCACCCTTCGAGACGCGCCCTTCGGGCGCTCCTCAGGATGAGGTCGGAGGTACCGCACGCTCCCGGTCACGAGCATCACGCCGTCGCCTCGAGCACGAGGGATTCGTCGGTGGCGTCGAACGGCGGCGGCTCCTTCTTGGTGCCGTCGTTCAGGAAGAAGCGCGGCGCCACCTTGTAGGTCTTCTTCGCCTTGTCCTTGATGTTGACCGACCACTTCATCGGCGCCACGCCCTTGCGCAGCGTGAAGGTGTCGCTCTCGTCGATGCCGTTGGCGCTGTCGACGTAGGAGAGCTTCACGGTGACCAGCTTGAGCTGGTCCCAGTCGAGCAGGTCGGGGATGAGCTCGACCTCGAGCTTCAGCACGTCCTCGCCCTCCAGCACCGTGTTGGAGGTCACGGCCTTCTGCGGGATCGTCGTCGGCGGGCGGCCGTCCTTGTAGACGATGTTGCCGGTATAGGTCAGCGTGCCGACCTTCTCGCTGATCACCGGGAACGACCAGTCCTCGAAGCGCTTGCCGGCCTTGCTGAAGGCGAAGGACTTGGTTTGCCGGTAGCCGTGCTCGGCGTCGTCGTAGATGAAGTCGAGGAACAGCGTGTCGATTACGTTGTCGAAGTCGCCCTTGGTGCGCACCGAGATCGTGCGCATCGCCGAGAACGGATCGTTGACGTAGAGCGCTTCGCCGTTCGACGTCTCCTCGGGCACGGCGATCTCGCGACCGCCCTTCATGAAGTACCTGACCGTGTACTTCCACTCCCTGGTGCGCGGCTTGAAGATGACCTCGCGGATCTGGTGCTTGGCCTCCTTGGGCGTGATGACGAACTGCTTCTCGATGTTGACGTCGCCGTCCTGGTAGACGCACTTGACCTGCGCCTGGGTGACTTCCTCGAAGTTGATGTCGCCGACCTCGACGTCGACCTTCCATACGCCGAGATCGCCGATGTTGATCGACACGTCCGACTTGGCCTTGATCGTCGGCGACTTGAAGACGTTGCTCTCGCCCTTGTAGTTGACGATGTAGGAGTACTCGAACTCGCCCGTGCCGCCGTCGTAGAACGCCTCGAAGCGCTCCTGGTCCTCGGGCTTGCGGAAGGTGTAGGTCTCGGCGCGGCCGCTGCCGGTCTTGCCCTTGTAGCTGACCGCGACGTTGACGCTGGCGATCGGCAGGTCCGAGAAGTCGGCGTTGACCATGAAAGCCGCGCTGAACTGCTTGAAGAACGGGTCGTCGGCGTCGACCGTGATCGCGTAGTCGTCCCACTTCAGCGCCTTGCCGCCGACCTGGATCTGGCCGAACGCCGGCAGCGGCGCATTGGGGTTGGCCGGCATCTCGATGACCTTCTCGGCGAGATACTCGACCCGCACCGACGCCGAGCGCTGGACGTCGATGGTGCGGACGATGTCCTCGAAGCCGCGCTCGCGGATCTTCTCGACGTCGCGGCTTTCCGGCGGGATGGCCTCCAGCACGTTGCGCTTGATCGCCTCGTCGAGCTGCCGGCGCACCGACTCCTCGATGTTGTCGATCATCTTCTGGTGCGCGGCCGCGTCCATGCCGCCGGCCGGCGGCGGCTGCTGTATCCAGTGGACCCGCTGGCTGTCGCTCTTGCGCATCGTCTCGCGAATCTTCTCCTCGTAGTCGTCGTCGCGATAGAGGCGGCTCTTCTCCTCGATGCGTTGCGAGAAGTGCATGAAGGCCGATGCGTCCCACGAACCGACGAGATGCGCCTTGGGCAGCTTGGCGGCGTAGGAGAGCTCGTAGCCGACCAGCACCAGGCTGGCGCCCTGTGCCTTCATCGCCGCCTCGAACACCGGAGCGCCGAACTCGTTGAGCTCGATGCCGATCGACACGGCGTTGTTGCCGAACAGCGACGGCGGCGTCGGCACGACGACGCGCTGCACCAGCGCCTTGCCGTCGGAGCCGAGGACCTCGACAGTGACCTTTCCCCTGGTGATCAGCGGACGTCCGAGGCGCACGGTGGAGGCCCGGCTGCCCGGGATGCCGCGCGCCTTGAGACGCTCCTCGATGCGCGAGCGAATGGTGGCCTCGTCCTTCGCCGGCAGCGCGAGCTCGGCCTGCATGACCAGCATGCCGCCGCCCTTCACGCCGCCCGGCCGATCGATCGGGAAGCGATACTTGACGAACTTGAACACTGCCCGGCCATCGCGAACGGCCAGGGTCGGCTCGCCGGGCAGGACGTAGTACTGCAGCGGATCCTTGTCGTCGGCCCAGTAGGCGGTCTGGCCGACGACGTCCTGGGTATCGAGCTTCAGCATCTTGCAACTCCCTGGTTCAAGGTGTCGTCGATGGGTTCATTCGAGCCAGCGCGTGACATCGGCCTCGAGGCTGAGCGCGATGGGCGCCGGCTCGGTGCGCGTAACCTCGGCTTCGAGAGTGGCGTCGCGATCGGCCTGGGAGCCCGCGGGCATCCCGAAGCGCGACAGCAGCTTCGCCGCCTCCCTGCTCACCTCCGCGCGCGCCTCGGCCCGGAGCGCTTCCGAGACGCCTTCGTCGCACTGCATGGAGAGGATAAGCTTGCCGCTTTCGATCGCAGGCTCGATATCGGTGATGCCAGTCGGATCGCCGGCCAGCCGTGCCGTTGCCGCACGGGTCGCCGGCAGGTCGATGTCGTAGCGCACTGAAAGCCCGCCCTTGCCCGACTTCATCGCGCTCTTGGCCTGCCTGGCCTTGTCGCCCTGCAGCATGGCGGAGAAGGCCGCCGGATGCGGCGCCAGCGCCGACGGCCGCGCGCTCGCAAGCTCGACCGGCGTCGCACCCGGCACGGTGAGCAGCAGGCTCGCGCCGCGGACGCTGAGATCGGCGGGACGAAGGTCGATGTCGGCCGCCTTGCCGCCCGCATCGGCGGCAAGGCCGGCCTTCGCCGTCGCCAGGTCGGCCTCGCTGGGCGCCAGCGCTGCGCCGACCGTCAGCATCAGCATGTCGCCGACATCCATCACCGTGACCTGGGCGCGCCCGCTCGCGGCGCGCTGCGCCGTCGGCGCGTCGGGCAGGTAGCGCCACAGGCCCGGCGTCGCGGGATCGGGCCAGACGTGCATCGAGCCATAGCGCTTGCCGGGCAGCCCGCTCATGCCGCCACCCCCTCGGCGACGAGCTCGAGGCGCGCGCCGCCGACCGGCGGTGAGAACGCGGCCTGGCCGCGCCAGCGCCAGCGCAGCCCGGGCCGGAACGGGTCGCGGCAGAACCAATGGTGCGTACGCACGGGCGTCGCCGCATTGAAGGCGTAAGTCTGGATCTCCTCGTCCGAGGCTGCGTCCTCGGCCAGCACCTCGACGGCACGCAATGGCGTGCCCGTGGGCAGCGTCACGGCGATCTCGACCGTGCGCGTGCCGTAGCCCGGAACGTCGGAAAGCTCGATGCGCCAGTCGGCGGCGGGACGTGCCGGCAGCGCCACGCGGGCCGCGCCATCGCGCGACACCAGCGTCGCACCGAGCGTCGCGTCGGTCGTCGTGACCGGCACGGCCAGGGTCGCTCGCGGCGCTTCGGCGGTGAGCCTTGCGCGGACCGGCCCGAAGCCGACCTCGAGGCTCGCCAGTCCGAGCAGCGCAGCGCCCGCCTCGACATCGACGAACTGCAGGGGGAAATCACCAGGACGCAACAGGACCTGCAGGCCGTTGCCCATCTGCGGGGCGCCGTCCAGCCGCTTCGCGCCGCGACCGTCCGCGGTCGGCCAGAAAGCGAAGCCCGTGCAGGTCCAGCTCACCGGCTCGTTGACCGCGAGCTTCACCCGGCGCACGACGCTGC
>LNFM01003709.1_pt1 | contig 29552 bp, 21 predicted proteins | sample 596031 | NCBI WGS metagenome assembly LNFM01 (sample SAMN04254537, study PRJNA301005) | activated carbon metagenome | isolation source: dual media filters at the Ann Arbor, Michigan drinking water treatment plant | place: USA: Ann Arbor
TCGCGATCGGGTGGGGTGTAGCCCGCGTCCGCCAGGGCGAGCACCGTGCGCTTGGCCTGGGCGATGACCTGCATGCGATGAAAGACGATGCGATCGGTGTCGCGCAGGAACCCGATCGCGCGGGCCTCGGCCGCGCTGGTGCTGACCTTGCCCTGCGCGGCGTTCTCGAAGCCGCGGCGGACCATCGGGTACGGATCGCCGCCCTCGACCTGGCTCGCCCATGCGGAGGCGCGGCGGACGATCTCCTTGAGCCCGCCGCCGGCCGGCACGACGCCGATGCCGGCCTCGACGAGGCCCATGTACAGCTCGGCGTGGGCGACGACCGCGTCGCACGACAGCGTGCACTCGGCCCCGCCGCCCAGCGTCATGCCGTAGGGCGCCGCGACCACCGGCAGCTCGCCGTGGCGCAGGTCCATGAGCGTGTCCTGGAACAGCTTCACCGCGGCGCCGAGCTCGTCCCACTTGCCGGCCGTGGCCATCGCGAGGATCTGCCGCGCGTCGGCGCCGGCCGAGAAGTTCTCGTCCTGGCTGCCGATGACCAGGCCCCGGAAGCCCCGATCGAGCAGCTTGGCCGGCGCCTCGCGGAGCATCGTCAGCACGCCCTCGTCGAGCGTGTTCATCTTCGAGCGGAACTCGAGCACCGCGATGCCGTCGCCGACGTCGAGGAGGCTCGCGGTCTTGGTGGCGTGGATCTCCGCGCCCGCGGCCCGTCGCTCCCCGAGGACGAGCACGCCCGGCTTGGCGGCGATCGGCTGGTGCGCACCACGCTGGGGATCGAACACCGTCGGTGCGGCGGGCGTGCCGCCGTACCACGTCGCGCCCTCGCCGGTCGCGACGAGCGCGACCGCGGCCTTCGCCGGCGTGACGCCCATCGCCTTCATCTGCTCGAGCGACCACGCGACGCCGACCATGTCCCAGAGCGCGAAGGGCCCGACCTTCCAGCCGTAGCCCCAGCACATCGCGTCGTCGATCGGCCTCGGGTCGTCGCAGATCGTGCCCAGACGGTTGGCCGCGTAGTTGAACAGCGGCAGGTAGGCCTTGCGCAGGAAGTCGCCGGCGCGGCCCTCGGCGCGCATCGCCGCGGCGACGCGCTTGCCGAGGTCGGGGATCTTCGCGATGTCGGCGAGCTCGGGGAACGACGGCTCGATCCGCGCGCGGTACGTCAGCGTGGCGAAGTCGATCGACTGCACCTCGGACGCGCCGCCTTGGCCCTTCACCTTCTTGTAGAAGCCGGCGCCGGTCTTGTCGCCCTTGAGGCCCGCGGCGAGCATCCTCTGCACGACGTCGGCCGTGCCCATCTGGTCGTGGAGCTCGTCGTAGTTCGGCGCGGCGGGATCGCCCGACGTCACCTTGCGCAGGTTCTCGGTGACCAGGACGCTGACGTCGAGGCCGACCAGATCGCCGAGGCGGAACGAGCCGGTGCGCGGCCGGCCGAGGAGCGGGCCGTTGAGCAGGTCGACCTCCTCGACGGTGTAGTTGCCCGCGAACGTCGCCCCGAAGGTGAGGATCGTCGACGCCACGCCGATGCGGTTGGCGATGAAGTTCGGGGTGTCGCGGCACGGCACGACGCCCTTGCCGAGCACGTCCTCGCAGAAGCGCGACAGCTCGGCGACGACGCCTGGATCGGTGTCGGGGCCGGGCACGATCTCGAGCAGGTGCATGTACCGCGGCGGGTTGAAGAAGTGCATGCCGACCACGCGGCGGCGCGCCGACTCCGGCAGCGCGGCGGCGATCGACCCGATCGCGAGGCCCGACGTGTTGGTGCCCAGGATCGCGTGGGCCGGGGCGGCGGCGGCGATGCGGGCGAACAGCGGCTGCTTGATGTCGAGCCGCTCGATGACCGCCTCGATCACCAGGTCGCTCTTCGCGACCGCGGTCTCGAGGTCGTCCTCGAGGTTGCCGACGCCGACGCGGGCGGCGGCGCCGGGATCCATGAACGGCGCGGGCTTGCCCTTCAGCATGGCCTTCAGCGCGCCGGCGGCGATGGCGTTGCGCGTCGACCTCGGAGCGCCGGGCGGCGTACCGGGCGGGACGATGTCGAGCAGTTGCACGCGGAGGCCGGCGTTCGCGAGGTGGGCGGCAATCTGCGCCCCCATGGTGCCAGCGCCGAGCACGGTCGCGAACAGCGAGTGGGTCGGTCGTCGAAGCGTCACGGCGCGCACGCTAGCAGGTCGCCCGGGCGGGGTGACGCGCAGAACGCCGCACGCCGCAACACGCCGCGAGAGGGGCCCAGGGACGCGGTTCTGTGCGGTCCGCCGGGCGCGTCGCCGGCGATGCGGCCCGTGTTCGGCCGGCCGCCGCGTGGGGCGATCCGCCGCGGTCCACTTCGGCCCTTCGCGTGCGGCGGGCCACGCCGACGACAAGCAATTTGGGAACGCCGTGCTAGCGTGTAATGCTGGGAGTGGGATCGTTCGATGCGTTCGCGTGCACGGGCAGTGGTAGCGACCCTTGGTCTGGCGGGACTCGTCGCGCTGGTCGTCGCTCGACCCGAGCCCTCCGATGCCGCGACGGCACCGCTCGACGGCGCGGCCACGACCGGCACGCTGACGATCGTGGCGCTCGGTGACACCGCGCTCGCGGCGTCGGCCTCGCCCACCCCGCCCGTCGACGCGCCCACGCCCGACTCGACCGCGGTGCTGCACGGCCTGCAGGGCGCCGCGACGGCCCTCGGCGCGCGCGATGCCGCCCGGGCCATCACCCTGGCCGATGGGCTCCTCGCCGATCCGTCGGTCACCCCGGGGTCACCGACCTGGTTCGTCGCCGGCGCCATCCTCGGCCGCGCGCACCTCATCGCGGGTCGCCCTGCCGAGGCCATCGCGGCCCTCGAGCCGCGGGTCGAGAGCAAGCAGCTGGCGAAGTTCCTCCCGCCCGACGTCCTCGGCGTCGAGCTGGCCGAGGCCGAGCTGGCGTTCGCTCGCCGCAGCGGCGTCGATCGCAAGGCAGCCGACGCGAAGCTCCAGGCGGGGGTGGCCCGCCTGCGCAAGCTCGCGAAGCTCGAGCCGATCCGCAACTTCGCCCACATGCAGGTGCTCTCGGCGCAGATGCTCGCGGCGATGAGCGACGTCAGCGGGGCACGCAAGGCCGTGGCCGCGCTCGAGGACGTCCTCGGGCAGTACCCGCACCATCCCGAGCGCGGGCGCATGTGGCTCGAGCACGCGCGCGCCCTCGATCGCGCGGGCAGGTCCAAGGACGCGATCGCCGAGCTCCGCAACATCACCATCGAGCGCGCGGGCGAGCCCGAGGGCGCCGCCGCGTGGGAGACCCTCGAGGCGATCGCGGCGCGCAGCGGCAAGAGCCCCGAGCCCCTCGGCTACGCCGAGCGCCTGGCGAGCGCGACCGCGGCCCGTCGGAACAAGCGGGCCGATGTGTCCCGCGATCTGCTGGAGCAGCTCATCGCCGATCCGGGGGTGCCCGGGTCGATCCGATCGCAGGCCGAGCGCTCGCGATCGTTCACCGCGTCGAAGCAGCGCGACTACGGCACGTGCGCCGCCGACCTGCGCAAGGTCTACGCGAGCACGGGCAGCCTCGAGGTCCGCGACGATCTGCTCAAGTGCCTCGAGAAGGGCGCCTTCTACGACGAGGCGATCGAGCTGCGCTTGTCCGACCTCGCCGGCAAGAAGGCGAAGAAGAAGGCCCAGCGCGCCCACGTGCACTGGGAGGCCCTCGACCTCGCGGTGCGCGGTGGCAAGTACGAGCGGGCCCGCGCGTTGCTGGCGAAGTACGAGAAGGACGGCAAGGCCCACGGGCAGGAGCGCGCGTGGCTGCACCCGTGGCTCGCGATGCGCCTGGGCGAGGACGCGGCCGCCATCGCCGGGTTCGCGGCGTACGAGAAGAAGTACCGCGGTGACGCGAAGAAGGCCCGCTACTTCCGCGGCAAGCTGCAGGTGCGCCAGCCCGACGCTGCCACGCGCGACGCGGGGGCGCTCGCGCTGCGACAGCTCGCGAGCAGCGATGCGCTCGGCTACTACGGGCTGCAGGCACGGCAGCGCCTGCTCGACGCCGGCCTCGAGGCGCCGGCGGTGACCAAGCTCGCGCCGGTCGCCGAGGAACTCGATCCGCCGACACGCGCCGAGGCCCAGGCGACGCTCGATCGGCTCGCGGCCGCGTACGGCGACGCGTGGCCGTCGATCGAGCGCACGCGTCAGCTGTACCTCGCGGGCTACAACGACGAGGCCCGCCGCGAGCTCCGCGTCACGGTGCAGGCCTACCAGACCCGCGGGAAGAAGGCCGGTGGCCCCCGCAGCGAGGACATCCTCGTCGGCCTCGGCTGGAAGCCCAACTGGAAGTACCCGCGCGTCGCCCCGACCAAGGCGGGCCGCAAGATGCTGCGCGACGGCGCGACCGTCGAGGCGCTGCGCGTCGGCCTGCGCGAGGTCGCGTTCGCCCTGCAGGAGCCCCATGCCTACGTGAAGCTCAGCACGTCGAAGGACGCTCCGTTCAAGGCGCGCTGGACGTTGCGCGCGTTCCGACCCGCGGTCGAGCGCGAGGCCCGGCTGCGGAAGATCGATCCGAAGCACCTGTGGGCGCTGATGTACACCGAGTCGCGGTTCCGGCCGCACGTCGTGTCGCACGTCGGGGCCCGCGGCGCGCTGCAGATCATGCCCTCGACCGCGCACCAGCTCGCCGAGCGCCTCGGCGAGACCGACGAGGGCCACTTCTTCGACACCGACCGCCTCTTCGACATCGACACGAACGCGCACCTCTCGGCGTACTACGTCGCGGAGTTGTTGGCGAAGTTCCACGGCCAGGCCCCGATGGCGTACGCGAGCTACAACGGCGGCCCGAGCAACGTGGCTCGGTGGCTGGCCGCGAAGGCCCAGAGCCCGACCAAGCTCGACATGGACACCTTCATCGAAGAGATCGCCTTCGGCGAGAGCTACCGCTACACGAAGCGCGTGATGGAAGTGCACGCGACGTACGGCCTGCTCTACGAGGGCGACCTGCCGCGGTGGGGGAACGACGTGGATCCGGCGTACGAGGACAACATCGATTTCTAGCGGGGTGCGGAAGAACGCAGAGCGTTCTTCCGAACACCCCGCTCCGTGCCCGTGCCCGTGCCCGTGCCCGACGTGGCCAACCAGCGGGCCACCGCAGGCCCGCCCGCGAGCCGGGGGTGGCCAACCAGCGGGCCACCCCAGCCCGCCCGCCGAGCAATTCCAACCGAGTCCGCCCCGGCACGCCGCTCGCACACTGACCGCGTGTGCGGGCTGCTACGCTAGACGACGAGACGGCGCCGGCACGCGACCCCGGTGCACCCCCATGGCCATGGCGACGCGTCCCGACTCCTCCCGATTCCCCGCGCCCGACGAGCGCTTGGTCATGCCCGAATGCGGCTACGAGATCGTCGGTGGAGAGGTCTTCTCCGTGAGTCCGGCCCACGAGCCGCACGGGAGTCGCCACTCGAAGTTGTCGGCGCTGCTCGAGGCATACGCTGGCGCGGCATACAACGCCGCGAGCGACATGCTCACCCGGACGGGGCAGCGCGAGGACTTCGCCCCCGACGGCAGCGTCTACCCGATGGCCCGCGATCCGATCACGGGCGGGCGTCAGCTCGAGGAACTCGCGTTCGAGGTCGTGTCCAGCGAGTCGCTCGCGCATGCGGGCCGCAAGGCCGCGAGCCTGATCCGCCGCGGGGTGAGACGCGTGTTCGCGATCGATGTCGAGCGCGAGCGCGGGCTCGAGTGGTCGACCGCGACCGATGGCTGGGAGATCCTCGGGGCGGACTCCGTGATCGACGACCCGGCCCTCGTCGCGCCGCTACCGGTGCGGGACCTGGTCTCGGCGGGCAGCGCCGACGATGCCGTCGCGCGGGCGCTCCTTGCGAAGGGCAACGCCGTCGTGCAACGGGCGCTCGCGACCCGTCATGCCGAAGGAAAGGCCGAAGGAAAGGCCGAGGCCATCATCGCAGTGTTGGCCGCGCGCGGCGTGCCGCCGAGCGAGGCGGAGCGCGCGCGCATCCTCGCGACCCGCGACGACGCCACGCTGCAGCGCTGGCTCGAGGCCGTCGCTCGCGGCGCCGATGCGCAGACGCTGCGGTGATCCGCGGCGCCGCGCCGCCGTGCTAGCGTCGTCGCACCGATGGAAGACCGCATCGTCGAACTCGAGATCAAGATCGCGTTCCAGGACAAGACGCTGCGCGAACTCGACGAGGTCGTGACGGCCTATGCCGCCCGCCTCGACGCGCTCACCCGGGAGCTCGAGGCGCTGCGCCAGCGCGTGGACGGCTCCGGCGAAGGGGCGGAGATCGTCGACGAGCGCCCGCCGCACTATTGACGCCGACGCTTGACCTGCCGCACGGCCCCCGGCCTGGCCGGCCGCGCGGGGATGCACTACGCTCCGCCCCCGCCGATGTTCAGCGCCGAAGTCCAAGCCATCTTCTCCGAGCTCGGTCTGCCACTGCCCCAGGGCGGCAAGGACCTCGCGGTCGTCGATCCGTCGAACGGACAGACCATCGCCGAGCTGCCGCTGTGCACCCGCGCCGAGTCCGACGCCATGGTCGCCCGCGCGTGCGAGGCGTTCGTCGGCCTGCGCGAGGTCCCGGGCCCGCGCCGCGGCGAGCTGGTCCGTCGCATGGGCGAGCGCCTCCGCGCCGCCAAGGAGCCGCTCGCGCGCCTCGTCACCGCGGAGATCGGCAAGGGCATCGAAGAGGCCCGCGGCGAGGTCCAGGAGATGATCGACATCTGCGACTTCGCGACCGGCCTGTCCCGCACGATCGGCGGCCGCACGCTGATGTCCGAGCGCCCCGGTCACCGCATGATGGAGTCGTGGCTGCCGCTCGGCCCCGTGCTGTGCATCAGCGCGTTCAACTTCCCCGTGGCGGTGTGGTCGTGGAACGCCGCGATCGCCCTGGTCTGCGGCGACCCGGTGGTGTGGAAGCCGAGCCTCAAGGCGCCGCTGTCGGCGATCGCCACCCACGGTCTGCTGCAGCCGATCCTGGCCGAGGCGGGCCTGGGCGAGGCCATGCAGCTCGTCATCGGCTCCGATGCCGAGGTCGCGACCGCGCTGGTCGCCGATCCCCGGTTGCCGCTGGTCAGCGCCACGGGCTCGACCGCGATGGGCCGTCGGGTCGGTCCCGTCGTCGCGGCGCGGCTCGGCCGCTCGCTGCTCGAGCTCGGGGGCAACAACGCGATCATCGTCGACGCCACCGCGAACCTCGATCTCGCGGCGCGGGCGATCGCCTTCGGGGCGGCGGGCACCGCGGGGCAGCGCTGCACGACCACGCGGCGCCTGTTCGTCGCCAAGGGCGTCGAAGCCGAGCTCACGCGCCGCCTCGTCGCCGCCTACCGCCAGCTCGGCGAGCGCATCGGCGATCCGCGCGACAACAAGAACCTCGTCGGCCCGCTGGTCGACGCCCGCTCGCGCGACGCCTTCGTCGCCGCGATCGCCCGCGCGAAGGCCGACGGGGGCCAGATCCTCGCGGGTGGCCATGCGCGGCCGGGCGCGGGCTTCTTCGTCGAGCCCACGCTCGTGCGCGCCCCGGACGAGGGCCGGTTCCCGCTCATGGACGAGGAGACGTTCAGCGCGATCCTCTACATCCGCAGCTTCCCCGACGACCGCCTCGATCAGGCGATCGCGTGGCAGAACGCGGTCGAGCAGGGCCTCTCGTCGTCGCTCTTCTCCGACAGCGTCCGCGCGGTCGAGATGTTCTGGAGCCCATCGGGTAGCGACTGTGGGATCGCGAACGTGAACCTCGGGACCTCCGGCGCGGAGATCGGCGGCGCCTTCGGGGGCGAGAAGTCGACGGGCGGTGGCCGAGAGGCCGGATCGGACAGCTGGAAGGCGTACATGCGCCGCCAGACGTGCACGATCAACGGCAGCGACGCCCTGCCGCTCGCGCAGGGCATCCGCTGGGAGTAGCGGCTCGCCGTCCATCGGTGCGATCGGGGCAATACCGCCCACGTCCAGGGCGGCGGCGCGGGCGATCTTCGCGGTTGCCGCCACTGCATGCCGGTCGTACGCTGCCAAGGTCGGTCTGATCGCCGACACCTTGGCTTCATCGCTCGCTCGGGCCGCGGTTTGACGACCGCGTGACCCCACCACCCCTGACGGGGCCCTCCTCCCGGAGAACGACCGATGCCGATCACCCAGGAACTCCACGCCCTCGGCCAAGCTGCCCGCCGACTGAACGACGGGTCCGAGCAGCTCAACGCCCTCATCGCCCGCATCGACGCGCTGCTCGGCCGCCTGATGATCGGGATGGACTACGTCCACCCCCGGCCGCTCGCCGAGTCCGTCACCTACGATCGCGACGGCAAGCGCGCGATCGAGATGGCGTACCTCGCGTACTGCCGCATCGGCAAGGTGTACGCGCTGGCGATCAAGACCGTGAAGGTCCACGAGTCCAAGCGGGCGCTCGCCACGGAGTCCCCCGGCGAGTTCGTCCCCGTGCTGCAGGCGCCGCGACGCCTGCGGTACGCCGCCATCGACGTCCTGCCCGAGCTCGTCGCCGGCTTGTCCGCCCAGGTCGAGGAGGTGGCCGAGGCGATGGCGCGTCGCTGTGCGGTCGCCGAGTCGCTCGCGCGCCGCCTCGAGGAGATGGCGGGGCCATCGGCGGACCCGCAGGTCCAGATGCAGGTCCAGCAGCAGGTCCAGCAGGCGACCTCGCACGCGCGGCCGACGATGCCGTACCTCTCGGAGACCGAGCTGCGGATGCGTCGCCCGACGGGTCGATAGCGCCGCGCGCGGTGCCGCAGACGTCCCGGAGACGTCTGCGGCCGGTCATGGTTTCGCGGGCCGGTTGCCGCGCGGCACCCCGCCGTGGGAAGAGTCGTGGGCCATGGCCAAGCAGGTCCTCGTCACCGCCGCGCTGCCGTATGCGAACGGATCGATCCACCTCGGTCACGTCCTCGAGGCGGTCCAGACCGACGTCTACGCGCGCGCGCGCAAGCTCGCGGGCGAGGACTGCGTGTTCATGTGGGCCGCCGACACCCACGGCACGCCGATCGAGCTGCGGGCGCGTCGCGAGGGCATCACGCCCGAGGCGCTGATCGAGCGCGCCTGGCACGAGCACCGCCGCGACTACACCGACTTCGACATCGGCTTCGACATCTTCCACACCACGCACTCCGAAGAGACCCGTCGGCACGCCGAGGCGATCTTCACGACGATGGAGGCCAAGGGCGACATCACGTCGCGGCCGGTGCAGCAGCTCTACTGCCCGCACGACCAGATGTTCCTCCCCGATCGCTTCGTGAAGGGCGTGTGCCCGAAGTGCAAGAGCGCCGATCAGTACGGCGACTCGTGCGAGGTCTGCGGCAGCACGTACTCGCCGGTCGAGCTCGGTGATCCGCACTGCTCGATCTGCGGCACGGTGCCCGAGCTGCGCTCGAGCGAGCACCTGTTCGTGCCGCTCGCCCGGCACGAGGCGTTCCTGCGCGAGTGGCTGGCGGCCCCCGACGCGGGTGGCAAGACCGAGCTGCAGCCCAGCGTCCGCAACTACGTGATGGAGTGGGTCGAGGGCGGCCTGCGCGACTGGGACATCTCGCGCGACCCGCCGTACTTCGGCTTCGGCATCCCCGGTCACCCCGGCAAGTTCTTCTACGTCTGGTTCGACGCGCCGGTGGGCTACATCGGCGCGACCGAAAAGTACTGCCGCGAGAACCGCCGCGACTTCGACGCCTACTGGCGCGACCCGGATCGCACGCAGACCGAGCTGGTCCACGTGATCGGCAAGGACATCGTCTACTTCCACTGCCTGTTCTGGCCGGCGATGCTCCACGCGGGCGGCTACACCACGCCCTCGCGCGTGCACGTGCACGGGTGGCTGACGGTCGGCGGGGAGAAGATGTCGAAGACCCGGGGCACGTTCGTGCTGGCGCGGACGTACCTCGATCACCTCCCGGCCGATTACCTGCGCTACTACTTCGCGAGCAAGCTCGGCACCACGCAGGAGGACATCGATCTCAACCTCGAGGACTTTGTCCTGCGCTGCAACGCCGACCTCGTGAAGAAGGCGGCGAACCTCGCGAGCCGATCGTGCAAGTTCGTGACGTCGCGCCTCGGTGGCACGCTCGCGGCGCTCCCCGACGACGCGGCGTCGATCGTCGCCGCCGCGCAGGCCCGCCTGCTCGAGGCCCGCGGCCACTACCTCGCGTTCGACTCGGCCCGCGCGGTGCGCTGCGCGATGCAGGTCGGCGAGGACTTCAACCTCTACCTGACCGAGCAGGCGCCGTGGAAGCTCGGCCCGGACCAGGTCGAGCGCGCGCGCGCGGTCTGTTCCGCCGGCGTCTACGCCTCGCAGGTGATCGCGGCGATCCTCGCGCCGGTGCTGCCGGCGTGGGCCGCCAAGGTCGAGCGCATGCTGAAGCTGCCGCAGCGCCTGGATTTCGCCACCGGCGGCGCGCCGCTGCCCGCCGGGCACGGCATCGGCGACTACGAGACCCTGGCCGAGCCCATCGATCCCGCGAAGGTCGCCGCGATCATCGAGGCGAGCAAGGAGAGCACCCCCATGAGCACCACCGACACGACGGCCGCAGACGCAGCGCCGACCTACGAGGTCGAGCCGCTGCAGGCCGAGACCACGATCGACGACTTCGCCAAGATCGACCTGCGGGTCGCCCGGGTGCTCACCTGCGCCAAGGTCGACGGGGCCGACAAGCTCCTGCAGCTCACGCTCGACGTCGGGCCGCTCGGCACCCGCAACGTCTTCTCGGGCATCGCCAAGAGCTACGCGCCCGAGCAGCTCGTCGGGAAGCACGTCGTGCTCTTCGCCAATCTCAAGCCCCGCAAGATGCGGTTCGGCATGTCCGAGGGGATGATCCTGGCCTCGGGCGCGAGCGACGACGCGGTCACCGTGCTCGAGCTCGACGGCCGCAGTCGCCCGGGCGAGCGCGTGTCCTGAGAGCGAGGGCGACGAGGGCGCCCGCGGTTTGACGGACCCCACGCCGACACGTACGGTCGATGGCGTGGGGTCGTTGCATCGTGGCGTCGCGTCGGCACTGTTGATGGTCGCCTGTGGGCCTGTCGTGGATGGAACCGACGGCACGGTCACCTCGAGTGGCACGTCGGTCGCGGCGGACACCGTCGCCAGCGGTGGTTCTGCCGGGCCCTCGAGCGCGCCCGGCGACGACGCCAGCGGCACGACGGGCGAGCCCGCGAGCTCGAGCGGTGGGTCGGCGCCGGCCGACTCGAGCTCGGACTCCGGGATCATGTTCATCGTGAACCCCGACGGCGGCGCGCCCGGTCTGCAGTGCGACGTGTGGTCCCAGGACTGCTCCCGAGGCGAGAAGTGCGTGCCCTGTTCGCTCGGCGCGCTCGAGTGGTTCTCGGACACCTGCTGCCGACCGCTCGACCCCGATCCGGCCGCCGTCGGCGAGCCGTGCATGCGGGAGGAGGGCCCATGGTCGGGGCTCGACGATTGCGCGGCCGACAGCGTCTGCTGGTTCCTCGACGACGCGCAGACAGGGACCTGCGTCGCGCAGTGCGAGGGCAGCCGAGCGAACCCCGAGTGCGCGGTCGGCAGCAGCTGCGACGTCGCCCACGAGGGCACGGTGATCCTGTGCCTCCCGACATGCGATCCGCTGGCGCCCGCGTGTGGGCCGGGTCGAACGTGTGCCCACGGGACCCGCGCCGGTGCCTCCGACTTCGGGCACTTCGTGTGTCAGGCGACCGCGCCGCTCAACGCCGTGGCTGGCTACGGCGAGTCATGCTCGGCGTTCGGCGAACTCTGCGACGAGGGGCTCGCGTGCGCGTGGCCGGCGGATGTCCCGGGCTGCGAGGCCGCGCATTGCTGCACGGTCGTCGGATCCCTCGCGGCGCCGCCAGCGTGTCCGGACGCCACGCAGAGCTGTGTCGCGGCGTACCCGGACGGCGACGCGCCACCGGGCCTCGAGTCGCTCTGCTACTGCAGCGTGGTGCCGTAGTGTGACAGGCTAGGGCGCGTGAAGAAGCCCGAGCATCGCTGGGAGACGCGGCGGTTCCTCGCCGTGCCCGATCCGGCGGCCGCGCCGACGTGGCGCCTCGGGACGCCGTGGGAGCACGACGTGCGGGCCGAGCGGCTGCTGCTGCGCGGCGCCGACGGCCGGACGGCGTCGGCGACGGTTGGGCTCGATCACCAGCGGGTGGACGGCGCCGCGACCGATGATCCCGATCTCACGCACGCGGTGATGTGCTGGCTGGTCGCGCGTGGGCGTCGGGCGATCGCGCTGCACGACGACCGCGACCGCCCGATCGCGGTACGAGCGTTCGACGTCGCGGAGCTCGGCGACGCGGTCACGGGGGCCAGCCGCGTGATCACGCTCGCGCCGTCGAATGCGGAGCTCGTGGATGCGCTCGACGCCTTCGATCGCGTCGTCGCGTGCGAGGACTCGTCCGATACGCCGGCGGCGGTCGAGCGGTGCGAGCGGCTCGGGCCCGACCTCGCGCCGGATCTCGATCGCGTCGCGGCCCTCGAGCCCGCGCTGGTGGTCAGCTCGCTGACGGTGCCGGGCATGGAGCGGATCGTCACCGGGCTGCGCGCCCGCGGCGTGCCGCAGGTCGTCTCGGCGCCGCGCGGTGTCGCGGAGGTGATCGCGGATCTGGAGCGCCTCGGCGCGGCGATCGGCGTCGACGCGGGCCCCGCGGTCGCGCGCATGCACGCCGAGGTCGACGCGCTGCGGGCCGATCCGCCGTCCGTCCCGGCACGCGTCTACCTCGAGTGGTGGCCGCGGCCGATGTACGCGCCCGGCCGGGCGTGCTTCAGCAACGAGCTCATCGCCCTCGGCGGCGGCGTGAACGTCTTCGGCGACCGCGATGGGTCCTCGATCGAGATCACGGCCGACGAGCTCCTCGCCGCCGATCCCGACGTGTGCTTCGTGTCGTGGTGCGGGGTCGCGGCGCACAAGCTCGACCCCGACAGCGTCGGGCGTCGGCCCGGCCTCGACGCGCTGCGGGCGGTGCAGGAGGGCAGGGTGTTCGCCCTCGACGAGCGGTTCTCGGGGCGCCCGGGCCCGCGGATGCTCGAGGCGGCGCGGCGGATCCGGGCGGCGCTCACCCCCGCGTAACCCCGTGTCGATGCCGATTTTTTGGTCGGTCCGCGGCGCTGTGCCAACTTCGCGAACCACCATGCAGGTGGAAACGATCGACGGGAACCTCGTGCGGCAGATCGACGACGTGGTCACCTCGCTGCGGACCTCGGTGGGGTACCGCACCGTGTGGCTGGATCCGTTCGGCATGCTCTGGCACGCCGAGCCGGAGGACGAGGAGCTCGACGCCCTCGGCCACCGCTACGTGGGGACCTTCTGCCGCCCCGACGCGGACACGCTCGGCGCCGCCCTCGCGGGCCTGGCCTGGCCGAACGTCGCGTGCCTGGTGGTCGAGGAGCGTCGCGCGGTGCCGCGGTCGCTCGCGCCCCTGGCTGCGGCGGTGTGAGCCGCGGGCGCGCTCGTTTCGGCTACGCTCCCGCGGCCATGACCGGCCTCGATGACGACGAGCTCGATCCGACGCGCCGCAGCTGGAACATCGCGACGCGCAACCACAACGCCCACAAGGGCGATCAGGCCGCGCGACTGGCCGCTGGCGAGGAGATCCTCTTCGAAGAGGAGCTCGAGCTGCTCGGCGAGCTGCACGGCCGCCGCCTCGTGCATCTGCAGTGCAACGCGGGGCAGGACTCGCTGTGCCTGGCGCGACGGGGGGCGGAGGTCACCGGCGTCGACCTGAGCGACGAGGCCATCGCGTTCGCCGAGCGGCTGTCCGCCGACGCCGGCATCCCGGCGAACTTCGTGCGCGCCGAGGTCGTGTCGTGGATGCAGGAGACCGCCCTGCGCTTCGAGCTCGCGTTCAGCAGCTACGGCGCGGTCGGATGGCTGCGGGATCTCGGGGCGTGGGCGCGCGGCGTGGCGCGCATCCTCGAGCCCGGCGGTCGCTTCGTGTACGTCGAGTTCCACCCGCTCGTGTGGTCGATCGGGGACACGTTCGTGCTCGATCGCGACGACTACTTCGCGCGCGAGCCGTTCGTCGAGCCCGTGGGCGACTACGTCGCGGACTCGGCGGACGCGCTCGGCGCCCTCGACGAGCCGGTGCCCGGCGTCAACGACGTCGCGGCGCCGAGCTGGCAGCACACGTTCGCCGAGGTCCTCGACGCCCTCGCGCAGGCCGGGCTGCGGATCGAGCGGGTGCGGGAGTATCCGTGGGCGAACGGCTGTCGAGTGAACCGCGGGCTGGTGCGGGAGCCGGGCTCGCGCCGCTGGGTGTGGCCCGAGGGCGTGGCCCGCACGCCGCTGATGTTCGGCGTGGTCGCGCGGCGCGACGGCTGAGCTCGTCAGCGTCGTCGCCCGCGCAGCACCACGCCAAAGACTCTAGCGAGCTCAGGCCGCGATGAGGCCCAGCGCGCGCAGCACCCCCGCGAGGTTCGCGTCGTACACCTTCGCGAGCAACCCGCTCGCCGCCTCGGGGGCGCCCTTGGGCGAGTAGGTCGCGCTCCACCGGACGCGGCACGATCCCGGCCCCTGCGGCTCGACCTCGATCGTCGTGACGTAGTCGACGAAGGGGAGTGGGTGCGGCTCGAGGATCGAGTACGAGAGCCGGCGCGCGGCTGGGTCGTGGGCGAGCAACCGCTCCCGGACCGTCAGGCCCTGCCCGGACAAGCTCCGGACCGCGCCGACGCCGACGCCCTCGACGACGCACGTTTCCATCGCCGGCGCCCCCCAACGGACGGCCGCACCGAAGTCCCCGAGGATCTCCCACACCGCATCGGCGGGCGCATCGAGGGTGCGTTCGAGCGCGAAGTCTGTCATGGCGGCGGTCTCCGGAGCGTTGACGGGCCCGAGGTGCGCGTACCGGCGCTCCTGCAGCACCCGCCAGGTGATGGTCGCGCGACGGGCCTCCTGCGCGTGCGTGGCCCGCAGCAGCTCGTGCGCGAGCGCAGCGTCCTCTTGGCGCATCGGCTCGGTCTCGAGCCGCAGCACCGCGGCGTCGGCCTCGGGATCGGGCGGCAGGTCGGGGTGCATCCGCTCGGGCTGGCCCGCGAACGCGAGGAACGCCTCGGTGGGCACGCCGTGGTGCGCCATCGCGTGGCCGATCGAGTGCATGAGAGCGTCGCCGAACCGCACGAACGACTTCAGGATCCAGTAGCGGGCGACGGGCGACGGGTGATCGAGGGTCAGCTTGCGGAGATCGGCGAACACCTCGCGGTGCTCCTCCACCCGCTCGTCGAGCCAGTAGTGCTGGAGCGCGTCCGCGGCGGTCCACCCCGTCAGCTCGTCGAACCCGAGGGTCTCCCACTCGACGTACCGGCGGTTCATCTCGGCGGCGTAGAGCGCGGAGAGCCGGTTGATGCCGCGCTCGAGCGGCGTCTTCGGATCGGGGTACGTGGTGTCGAGCAAGAACCAGTCGGCGCACGTCCAGTCGTCGACCACCCATTGCAGGAAGAACGATCGGATCATCGGGAGGAACCCGGCGTGTGGCCCCTTGCGGATCCACGCGTGGAACGGGTGCGCCCACAGCTCGTCGAACGCCGTCTGGAGGTGGTCGCGGAGGGCCTCGCCGTAGCCCGAGGGGTGGGCGGGATGCGAGAGCGACATCGCGGCCGACACGTCGTGGGCGGGCGTGGGCCGCAGCGTCGCCGCGGCGCGGGCGGCCAGCGACACCTCGGGCGGTCGCTCGCCCGCCACGAACCGGCGCGCGTGGGCCTCCCAACCGCGGAAGTGCGCGTGGAACAGCGAGAACGTGCGCAGCACCAGCGCGGCCGCTCTCGCGCGGTCGTCGTCGGACATCGGCTCCGCGAAGAACAGCTTCTCGCCCCCGGCCTGCAGGTGCCCCGTCTCGCGGTCGAGGTGGTACTGGCCGAAGTACGGCAGCTCGATGTTGCGCGCCGACTCGATCTGCGCCGCCAACGGGACGGTCTGGCGGAAGAACACGTTGCCCGCCGCCTCCATCGACTCGATGATCGCGAACCGCAGCCGCGGGTCGCGGTTGCGGTGGACGAGGGAGGCGAGCTCGAAGTCGAGCCGCCGCGCCTCGAGGGTGTCGTCGCTGGTGATCCACCAGTAGACGTCGCGCGGCGCCCAGCCGAGCGCCTCGTCGACCCCGAGCAACCGCCAGTCCTTCAGGAACAGCTCGGAGTGCGTCGCGTCCTCGGCCGCGTGCTCGTTGAGCGCGCGCTCGAGCTCGCTCTGCGGCTCGGGGTACCGAATGAAGTACCGGTTGAGATCGCGGAACCCCATGACGAAGTCGATCGCCGCGGGGCAGAACGACAGCTTGCCCTGCGGTGAGATCGACGGGTTCGCGAACCACTCCGTGAACAGAGAGTGGCCTTGGAGGAGCCGCGCCTGGGCGCTGATCAGCTTGAAGATGGTCTTCATGATGGTCCTCCGGCGATCACAGCAGGTGCGGCTCGACGGGCAGCCCGAACAGCGCGCGGCCGAGCAGCTCGCGCGACGGCGGAGCCACCGTGAAGTGTTGGGTGATCGCGTGGATGTCCCGGAACGCGATCTGCAGCGGGCTGCGCTCGTACATCGCCGAGGCGCCGCCGGTCGTGTAGGCGAGGTCGACGGCGCGGGCCGCCGACGACACCGCGTTCGTCGCCGCGAGCCGCAGTCGGGCCCGCTGCAACGGGCTGGCCTGGCGCCCCGCCAGCGCCTGGCGCCACACCTGCCCGACCTCGTCGAACAGGAACGCCCGGCCCGAGGCGAGCGCCGCCTCGGCGTCGGCCACGGCGAGCTGCGCCGTGGCGCGACCCGACAGCGGCGTGAGCCCGCCGAACGGCGTCTTCGACTTCGCGACCGCTTCGAGCTCGTCGACCGCTCGGCGCCCGATGCCCAGCGCCACCGAGGCGATGCTCGCGGCGAGCAAGCCGAGGAACGGGAACGTGAACGACGGTCCCTCGTAGAAGGGCGCGAGCATCGGCACCCGGATCACGCGGTGCTCGGGGACGAACACGTCGGCGCACTCGAAGTCGTGGCTGCCGGTCCCGCGCAACCCCATCGTCCGCCACGTGTCGTGGATCCTGCAGTCGCGCGCCGCGAGCATGGGTACGATCACCTCGGGCATCCCGGCGGGGCTGATCCGCGGGCGATCCCCGTCGAACACCACGCTCGAGCCACCGAGCCAGTCACTCGCCCGGCAGTTCGAGGCGATCGACCACCGGCCCGATACGCGGTAGCCCCCGGAGACCGGCGTTGCGCGGCCGTTCGGGGCCAGCACGCCGGTGGTGACCGCGCGTGGGTCGGCATACATCTCGCGGGCGCCCGCCGGCGGCACGAAGGCATCGAACGCGCTGCCGGAGCCGCTGATCATCGCGCACCACCCCGCGGCGCCGTCCACCTGGGCGATGGCCTCGACGACCTGCATCATCGTCGGTGGGTCGACCTCGAGCCCCCCGAGGGCGCGGGGCCGGCACATCCGGAAGATGCCCGCATCGTTGAACGCATCCGCGAGGGCGCGGGGGAGCTGCCGCTCGGTCTCACCCTGCGCGGCGAACTCCCGCACGAGCGGTAACAGGGCGCGCGTTGCGTCGAGCAGGTGGGCAGAGGATGGGGAGACCGGGGATGGTTGGACGGTGGACAGTGTCATGGGCGACAGCTCGGGCGCGCCATCCGGCGCTGCGTTTTGGAGAACGCACCTCGAGCTTGTGACGAAGAAAATCGTCATGCGGCGATCCCGGCCGTGCACGTCCCGTGCGTCGAGCCGATCGACCGTCTCGCGCACCTTGCCGCGCGCCGCTGATGTTCGGCGTGGTCGCTCGCCGCGACCCCGGACGGCGACGCTGCCTCAGCGTCGGCGTCGGCGTGCCGCCGCGACGACGAGCGCGCCGAGCCACGGGGCGCCGCCGCCGGGGGTCGATGCGCAGCCGCAGCCGCCCGCGCCGTCGTCCGCACCGGCGTCGCCGCTCGAGTCGCTGCTGCCGTCCGCGGATCCCGCGGTGCCCGCGGTCGCCGTGCCGCTCGCCCCGGTGGCGCTCGCGGAGGCGTCGCCGGCGGTCCCGAGCGTCCCGGCTTCGCCGCTGTCGTCCGCCGTGGTGTCGCCCGGGCCGTCGTCGCCGCCCGACCCCGAGGAGTCGCCGCCCTGGCCCGGCGCGGTGCGGTTGACGACGTGGGCGTAGCCGCGGGTCTGGGCGTCGAAGATCTCGATCGAGCGACCGATGATCGCGTCCATCAGCGCCTTCTGCCCCTCGTCGAGGACCTCGTCGGCGCGCGTCACCAGGACGAACGAGACGTCGAATGCGTCCGGCGCGTCGGGCCACGCCGGGATCCGCTCGCCCTCGGCTGCGATCACGTCCTCGATCGTGATGTCCCGTCGATCGGCGGTGACCGTGTACGAATCCGCCTGGAACAGGAACGCGTCGAGCGGCGCGCAGCTGCCGTCCTTCGCCGCGGAGTCGATGCAGTTGGTCGGGTTGTCGAGCACGAACCACGGCTCGACCTGGTCGGGCGGCAAGAGGCCCATCAGGTAGAGATCGAGATCGCTGTACTCGTAGATCGCCTGCTTGACCGCCGTGAAGGTGCCGTCGCCGTTGTCGATCCACTCGTGGCCCTGGACGGGCGAGCCGCCGGTGTTCATGTAGAACGACCAGTGCGCGTTCGAGCGGCCGAGCATGGCGTTGTCGAGGCCCTGGCCCTGGTCGAAGTAAACGAACGCGAGCCACGCGTGGCCGAGCTCCTGGCCGAAGACCAGCGAGATGTAGTTGTCGCTGACGCCACCCGGATCGCCGCCGAGGTAGTTCGTCCAGTGGTTCATGTGCAGGAAGCCCTGCACCTGGCTGTTGGGCGTGTCGTCGAAGTAGCCCATGCCCTCGTCGGGGATGACCGCGTCCTCGGGGGCGATGTGCTCGTAGCCGATGCCGTGCACGTCGTTGGCCACCGACTGGTACAGCGCGCCGACCGGCGGCGGCAGCTCCCAGGTCGTGAACATCACCATGAACTGGCTGTCGTCGGGGTGGACCGCCAGGAACCCGGACTCGACCGCGTCGTACCCGGCGAGGAACGGATCGCGGTTGAACCAGTCGGCGTATTCGACCGACTGATCGACGTCGCGGAAGATCATGTACGAGTCGCGCTGCTCGACGAACTCGATCGGCGCCGCGGCGGCGATCGAGGGAATCGCGAGCACGCCGAGCATCGCGGCAATCGAACAGCCAAGCCTCATCTTCGAATCGTTGGGCAAAGGCCGCAGCGCGTCAAGCCAGCGGGGACCTCCGCGCCCATCGGCGGTCCGATTGCGTCGCCGACGGGAGCGGGGCACGCTGCCGCGGTGAAGGGACACGGTGCGCCCCTCTAGGCTGGCCGCAGCGCTCGGCCTCGCCGCGCACGTCCTGGCGGCGTCCGGCTGCGGCGACACGGCGCGCTCGCCCTCGTCGCCGTCCGCGGCGCCGACGGTCCCGACGGCGCCGCGCGCCCCGACGTGGATCCGCGTGACGTGGGCCTGCGACGCAGCGGCGTGCGAGCACGACGTCGAGCAGATCGAACAGGCGGCGTCCGGCATCCCCGGCGTGACGACGATCCGCAGTCGCGTCGACTCGAGCGGGGCCATCGTCGCGATCGCGTTCGACACCGAGGACGCGCTGGGCTCGGCGTCGGCGGTGCGCGACGCGATCGCAGCGACGCAGCCGGCGCTCTCTCCCGCGGCCATGCCGACCGTGTCGGTCTCGCCGCGAGACGTCGCCTCGCGGTGGATCGTGCTGTCCGGCGCGACGATGCCGGCGCTCGTCGACGCCGCGCGCACGGTGTCGACGCGCCTCGAGCGGGTCGCCGGGGTCCGCCAGGCGACCCCGTGCGTGCCGGAGCGACGCGTGGTGCTCGAGGTGGATCCGCAGGCGGCCGCGTCGTTCGGCGTGGATCCGTCGCGCATCGCCGACCTCGCGCGCGCGCCGGTCGAGAGCATGACCCTCCGCGGCGCGGTGCTCGACGCCGCGGCAGTGGATCCCGCGGTCGTCCTGTCGCGCGTCGGTGCGACCGCGTCGAGCGGCCTCCTGCGCCGCGTCGACGAGGATGTGCCCGGCTGCGAGGTCCGGGCCGGGGCCGCGCCGGCGGTCGGCATCTCGCTGCGGTTCACCGAGGGCGACACTGCGGGGGTCGAGTCTGCCGTGGCGTCGAGCATCGAGGTGCTCGAGGTCGGCGGCGTCTCGGTGTGGCTCACACCGATCGCCCGCGGGGCTGCGCGGCCGATCCAGCTGCGGGCGCCCGACGTCGAGATCCTGCGTCGGCTCCCGCCGGCCGACGGCGCGCTCGTCATCGACGCGCCGCGGGCGAGCGCCGTGTGGTTCCCCGACGACCTCACGCACGTGGCCGCCACGCTCGAGCAGTGGCGCGCGGCGCCGGGGCTGCACGTCGCGCCTGCGCGCGTCGATGTCGGCGAGCTGCGCCTCTCGGGGCCCGATGATGCGCGGCTGCGGGCGGCGGCACTTCGTCTGCGCGAGCACGTCGTCGATGCGGTCGACCCCGACGCGGGCAGCTCGACGCCGCGCCTCGAGGTCGTGCCGGATCGCGTGGCGGCGGCGCGCTTCGGCGTGTCGGAGTCCGACGTCGTGCGGGTCGTGACGCTGTCCACGTCGGGCGAGGTGATCGGAGCGCTCGCGGATCCCGCTCGCACGCCGGTGGTGGTCCGCGTCGGCGCAGCGACCGACGCCCGCTCGCTGGGCGAGGCGACCGTGGCCACGGTCGAGGGCGCGCGGGTGCCCCTGTCCGCGCTCGCGCGGATCGAGTCGCGCCCCGCGGAGCCCCCACTGCAGCGGTGCGATCGCCGGCGCTGCGTGGTGTTCGAGCTCGAGGCCGCCGCCGCGGCCGCGCTCGAGCTCGACGCCCTCGCCCGCGCGATCGAGCTCGGGCCGGACGAGTCGCTCGGCGTCGGCCCAGCACCGCCGCCGCGCTGAGGCTCAGCGGATCACGTGGTCGGCCCGGCGTACTCGCGCACCATCGACACGACCGCGTCGACCCACGGCGCGGTCGCGTTGAGCGAGGGGACGAGGACGAGCTCCTCGCCGCCGGCGGCGTGCCAGTCCTCCTTCGCGCGGATGCCGATCTCCTCGAGGGTCTCGAGGCAGTCGGCGGTGAAGGCCGGGCACATCACGGCGATCCGTCGGATGCCGCGCTTGGCGAGCTCGGGCAGGACCACGTCGGTGTACGGCTGGATCCACGGCGTGCGACCGAGGCGCGACTGGAACGAGAGGCTCCAACGATCGGCCTCGAGGCCCAGCTGCGCCGCGATGGCGCGGGCCGTGGCGTGGCTCTGGGCGCGGTAGCAGGTCGCGTTGACCGTCGTGATCGTGTCGCAGCAGCTCGGGCTCGCGAAGCAGTGGGCGCCGCTCACGTCACCCTTGCGCAGGTGTCGTTCGGGCAGGCCGTGGAAGCTCATCAGTACGTGGTCCGGCTGGAACTCGGCGAGCACCGAGCGGGCGACCGCCGCGAACGCGCCGATGAAGCGGGCATCCTCGTAGAACGGCGGCACGACCGAGAGCGACGGGGTGTTCCAAGCCTTGCCCGCCAGGCCGTAGACGACCTCGAGCGTCGAGCCGGTGCTCGACGCGGCGTACTGGGGATACAGCGGCGCCACGAGGATCCGCGTGCAACCGGCCTGCACCAGCGACTCGAACGCGCCGTCGAGCGACGGCTGCCCGTAACGCATGCCCAGCGCGATCTTCCACGTCGGCTCGGGCAACGCCGCGGCCACGGCGTCGCGCAGCGCCGTCGAGTAGGTCAACAGCGGCGAACCGGCGTCGGTCCAGATCTTGGCGTACGCGCTCGCCGAGGTCCTGGGTCGGCTCGGCAAGATCACCAGCTCGAGCAGCGCGCTGCGCAGCGGCATGGGCAGGTCCACGACGCGCGGATCGGACAGGAACTGCCGCAGGTAGCGGCGGACCTCGGGGGGCCGTGGTGCGTCAGGCGTGCCGAGGTTGCTCAGCAAGACCCCGATGGGTCCAGGCGTCACCGTGTTGCACCCTGACCGCCGACGCCAGCGACCTCGTCGAGCACGCGCTGGATCCGGCGCACGGCGCCGCTGGGGTCGGGCACGAGGCCCTCGGCGATGCCGGCCTGATCGAACAGCAGCTCGATCCAGAGGGTGGCGTTGGGGTCCTCGTCGCGCTCGGCGACGCGGGCCAGCGCCGCGCGGACGAAGGGGTGGCCGCCGTTGAGCTCGAGGATCCTCGCTTTCGGGGCGATCTCGCGGCCCGACATCCGCAGGATCCTCTCCATGTTGCGGCTCAGGCCGGCCTCGTCGTCGACGAGGCACGCGGCCGAGTCGGTGAGGCGCCGCGAGGGCCGGACGTCCTTGACGCGATCGCCGAGCACCGCGCGGGCGCGCGCGCACAGGGGCGCGAGCTCGCCGGCGTCGGCCGGGGCCTCGGACGCGGGCAGCGTCAGCTCGCCCTGGGTGACGTTCACCAGCGGCCTCTCGGCGTAGCGCTCGAGGTCCTGCACGACCCACTCGTCCACCGCGTCGGTCATCAGCAGCACGGCCCAGCCGCGGGCGCGGCACGCCTCGAGGTGGGGGCTGCGGGCGAGGTCCTCCGCCGATTCGCCGGCGATGTAGTAGATGGCCTCCTGGCCCTCCGGCATCGCGTCGACGTACTCGCGCAGTGACACGAGCGCGCCGTCCTTGCCCGTGCAGTCGAAGCGCAGCAGCTCGGTGAGCTGCTCGCGGTGGGCGTTGTCGGTGTGCAGGCCCTCCTTGAGGAAGACCCCGAACTCGCGCCAGATCTTGGTGTACGTCTCGGCGTCGTCCTTGGCGGTGTCGACGAGCAGGCCGATGGCCTTGCGGGTGAGCTGGCGGCGGATCGCGGCCAGCGACGAGTGCTCCTGCAGCATCTCGCGCGAGACGTTGAGCGGCAGATCCTCGGAGTCGACCACGCCGCGGAAGAACCGCAGGTACGGCGGGAGCAGCTTGTCGCAGCTCTCCATCACCAGCACGCGGCGCGCGTACAGCCGCAGGTGCTTGGCGTCCTCGCCGAACAGATCCATCGGCCGACGGCTGGGCACGAAGAGCACCGACTTGAACTGGATCGGCGCGTCCATCGTCGCGTGCAGACGCACCAACGGCTTGTCCGACGGCAGCACGAAGCCGCCCATCACGTGCTTGTAGAACTCCGCGTAGTCCTCGTCGGTGAGCTCCTTGGCGCTGCGCGACCAGAACGCTCGGGCCGAGTTGACCTGGTGGGCGGCCTCGCCGGCGGCGCCCGCCTCGTCGATCGTCGCGACCTCGATCGGGTGCAGGACGTGGTCGCTGTAGCGCTTGACGATGCCCTCGATCTTCGACCGGTCGAGGTAGTCCTTGGCGTCCTCGCGCAGGTGGAGCTCGATGCGGGTGCCGCGGACGTCACGGCTGCCCGGCGCGATCGTGAAGCCGCCGTCGCCCGTCGAGCTCCACAGCACCGCCGCGCTCCCGGCCTGGGCCGAGCGCGTGGTGACGTCGATGCGGTCGGCGACCATGAACGCGGAGTAGAAGCCGACGCCGAACTGGCCGATGAGGTCGACCTCGGGTCGACCGTCGGCGCCGCGCGGCGCGTCCTTCAGGAACTGCAGCGTGCCGGAGTGGGCGATGGTGCCGAGGTTCTGCTCCGCCTCGGCCGGGGTCATCCCGATCCCGTTGTCCTCGACCACCAGCACGCGGCGCTGGGCGTCGGCGGTGATCGTGATCTTCGCGGGGAGCTCCTGACCCTCGAGCGTGGGGTCGACCAGCGCGGTGAACCGGGCCTTGTCGAGGGCGTCCGACGCGTTGCTGATGAGCTCGCGCAGGAAGATGTCGCGGTTGGTGTAGAGCGAGTTCGTGACCAGCCGGAGAACGGCGGCGACCTCGGCCTTGAACGCATGTGTGGTGGGCGACGCAGGCGTGGTGGGCTGCTCGGATGCGGACATGCGCGCGCAGGCTAAACCTGTCGTGCTGGCAGTCAACTGGTTACGACCGTCGCGTGGTTAAGACCGTCGCGTGGTCATGGCCGCCGTCGCGCTGGGCTCCACTCGAACCCCACGCGCAGGGCGGCCCCGGCCCAGAGCCCCCCCAGGGAGACCGGCTCGCCGTCGGCGACCAGGCCCTCCGGGGCGCGCAGGGTGCCGCCGATCTCGGCCTCGAGGGCGAGCACCGTCGTGCCGAGGCGCAGCTGCGGACCGAGGTCCACGGCGAGCTGGCCGGTCGGCGCGGTGATCGCCCCGGTCGGCACGTCGGGGCGAGAGGCCACGCCCCGCAGCCGACCCAGCCCGCCGCTGATCACGGCAGCCCCCGCGAGGTGCCACCGCGGCGAGATCCGCACGCGGCCGGCGACCCCGAGGCCGAGGGTCAGGAGCCACCCGCGGATCGTGCCGAGGTCGCGGCGGAACTGCGCGGCGTCGAAGCCGAGGCGGACGACGAGCGCGGCGGCGCCGAACCACGGTCGGACATCGAGCTCACCGCCGCCGGCCAGGGTCGGGGCGCGCTCGAGCGCGCGGCCGTGGATCGTGCCGGCCACGAGCAGCGCGAGGCTGCGGCTCGGCCGGCGGACGACGGCGGCGGCGCTGGACCGCGCGGCTTCGATCGCGGCCGGGGGCGGCGATGGCTCGCGCGTCACCGTCTGCTCCGGCGGCGGCGTCGGCAGCAGCAGCTCGAGCCACGATGCCTCGAACAGCTGCGCGATCGCCAGGGCGATCACCCGCTCGCGGCCGGGCTCCTCGAGGGGCAGCGGGACGTCGCGGGCCATCCGCTTGTCGGTGATCGGATCCACGATCGCGATCGCGAGCAGCGGTGCCTCGCACGTCAGCTCGATGCGCAGCGGCGGGCCACTGCGCATCTGCGGGACCACGTCGTCGAGCTCGAGCGCGAGCAGGCGTGCGATCTCGTCGGCCTCGAGGGCCCCGCAGCCGACCTCGACGACCTCGATGGGCTCGACATGGGGCGTCACCGTCGGCGCCGAGGTCGTCTGAACCGCCGCGAGGGCAGGGGCGAGCAACCAGTCGATCACGGGAGACGTTGCAGCATACGCTGCACGCGCGCGACGTGGGCGCCCTCGGGGTGGCGGGACAGGTAGTCCTCGCCGGCCTCGCGCGCCTCGGTGTACAGCCCGCCGTCGAACCACGAGATCGCCGCCTCCGCGCGCGCGTCCTCGGTGAGGGCGCCCGCAGGCGAGCGCTCGGCCGCGCCGGTGAAGGCCCGGGCCGCGGCGGCGTGTCGACCCCGCGAGCGCTCGATCTTGCCGAGCTGGAACGCGCTGCCGTACGCCCGCGGATCGTCGCGGTGCTGCTCGACGACCTGGCGCAGCGCCGCGGCTGCGGCCGCGAGGTCGGAGTGCGCCCGCGCGTCGTCGGCCCGGGCGAGCAGCTCGTCGACGCTCGGGCCCTCGGCCACGGGCTTGGTGCGGAGCTTCGCGATCGGTCGGGCCGGGCGCACCGCGGGCGTCACCTCCGGTGCGGTGCCCACCCGGAGCTCGTCGCCCGCGCCCAGCTCGGCGATCACCGCGGCATCGTCACCGTCGCGCTGCACCCGGACGCGACCATGCTCCACGGTGACGCGGACGGCGTCCGGATCGTGGGTGACCCAGAACGCCGTGCCGACCACGATCACGCGCACGTCGTCGGCCTCGACCACGAACGTCCGCGGGAGCCCGGGGCGCACCTCGTAGTGGACGCGACCGAGGGATTGCGCGATGCGGGTCTCGTCGGGGGTCTGCACGCGCAGCTCGATGCGCGCGCCGTCGTGCAGCGTCGCGATCGAGCCGTCGCCCAGGGCGATCGCGCCCGCGGGCATCGCTGGGATCGCCGGGAGCGACCCGACCTCGACGGCGGGCAGGGGCTCGACCGCGCTGGCGAGCCCGCCGAGGATCGCCTGACCCGAGGCCACCTCGCCCCGGGGCCACGCGAGCACGGCGACGAGGATCGCCGCCACGGCGACCATCGCGGCCGGCACCCAGCGCCCGACGCGTCGCCGCGCGCCGCGGCGATCGAGCTCGGCCTCGACGCGCGCGAGCACTCGACGCTCGCGCAACGGATCCCACGCGGCCTCGCGCTCGGCCATCGCCCTCACCGCCTCGTCGATCACGGCGTGCCTCCCGTCGTCGTCGCCGTCGTCGTCGTCGTCGTCGCCGCCGTCGTCGTCGCCGTCTCCCATGCGCCGGCGCTCTCGAGCCGACGACCGCACTCGGCGATGCGACGCTTCACCGTCGCGAGCGAGACACCGCAGGTGACCGCGACGTCCTCGAGCCGTTCGCCCTCGATGCGGTGGAGCATCCAAGGCACACGCAGGCCCTCGGGGATGCGCACGAGCGCCGCGCCGAGCTCGTCCGCGGGGCCCTGCATCCGTGGGTCGGAGGACTGGGGCTGGTGCGCGACGAAGAAGCGCATGAGCGAGGTCCGACGCCGCTCGCGGACCAGCCGCGAGTGCGTGATGCGGATCGCGATCGTCACCAGCCACGGTCGCACGTGGGTCGCGGAGCGCAGCGAGTCGATCCGCTCGGCCGCCCGCACGAACGTGTCCTGGACGATGTCGTCGAGCTCCGCGTCGCGACCCAGCCACCGCGCGATCGCCCCCGCGACGTACCGGGCGTGGCGGAGGTAGAGCTCGCGGAACGCGGCGCGGTCCCCGCCCTGGGCCCGGGCCACGAGCACGCCGTCGTCCTGCTCGTGCAGGCGCAACGCGGGTCCCTGGACCGAGGCGAACGACACCATCTTCGGGTTAAGATCACGCGTCGGTGCCCGATCGGCTCAAGAATTCGTCCGTGAGCCGGCAGGGCCCGCCCGCGGCGTCCCATGGCGTGTCCCCGGGCCCCGGCGTGTCGGCGGTCGCGGCCGCGGTCTTCACCGCGGCCCTGGGCGGTTGCGTCGACCCCTCGCTGGTCCTCGGGAGCGCCGGCACCAGCGGCAGCGGCGGGGTCGAGACGGTCTCGGGCACGGGGTCGAGCTCGACGGGGATCCCCACGCCGGACCTCCCGCCGCTGGACGGCTGCGATCCCGACGTGCCGTGTCAGAACAAGATCGACCTGCTGTTCGTGATCGACAACTCCGGGACGATGGCGGAGGAGCAGCTCAACCTCGCCAAGAACTTCCCGATGCTCATCGCGCAGCTGCAGGCGCTCGACGACGGGCAGGGCCATCAGGTCGGCGCCGACGTCAACATCATGGTGACCACCACCGACGTCGACAACCCCGCGTGCCATGGGAAGTGGGTCGCCCCGGACTACGCGCCGGCGCGGGGCTCCCCGATCTCGACGCCGTGCACCGAGCGGATCGCCCGCTTCTCCGGCTACGCGCCGCCGGGGCTGGTCGTCGAGGAGGCGTGCACCGACGTCTGCGATCCCGCCAACCCGGTGGCGCCCAGCGATCAGTTCATCCACTTCGATCGCAACGGCGACAACGTCGAGGCCGGCGACGCCGCGGCCGCGCTGGCCTGCATCGGGCCCCAGGGCATCGATGGCTGCGGCTACGAGGCGCCGCTCGAGTCGATGCTGCAGGCGCTCAACCCGTCGGCGTGCTGGAACGACCCCGAGGCCTGCGACGATCCCGAGTGGTCGTGGATCGAGCGGCCGTTCCTCCGCGACGGCGCCGTGCTGGCGATCGTGCTCATCACCGACGAGGTCGACTGCTCGGTCCGCGACTACTCGATCATGGCGGACGCCGATTTCATGGAGCCGAGCCCCGAGGACGGCACGCCCAAGCCGAGCAGCGCGATCTGTTGGCACGCGGGGGTCGAGTGCGGCGATCTCGATCCGGACACCGGCCGCTACAGCGGCTGCTTCGCCGCCAACCACGGCAAGAACGGTGCGCCCGGCGTGCCCGACGACGAGGCGGTGTTGCACCCCGTGTCGCGGTACATCCAGGTGCTCGACTCGCTGCGCGCGCAGGGGCGCGAGGTGATCATGCTCGGGATCCTCGGCGTGCCCGAGGTGACCGCGCACGCCGAGACGCCCCCGTACGAGCCGACCGAAGGGGGCATCGCCGACGTCCAGTACCGACCTTGGCGCGATCCGGAGTACCCCGCGGGCGACATCCTCCCCGACGAGTGGGCGGACAATACCCGCGCCGTCGACAAGCAGTTCGAGTTCGGCGTCGGCCCGGGCTGCACCGGGTACGACGCGGCCTCGGGCACGTTCACCGGGCAGGCCGTGCCACCGGTCCGCATCCGCTCGGTGTGCGAGAGCCTCGACGTGCCCGACGATCCGACGGTGCCGGGCGATCAGTCCGAGGTGCGCTGCTGCTTCGAGTCGATCTGCGACGACGACTTCAGCGCCGCTGTCCGTTGCCTCACCGGGTTGATCCAGAACGTGGTCACGCCGGTGGGCTGATGCCCCGATGCAGCGACCGCGCGCGCGAGGCCACCGCTACATCGACCTGCGTATCGACCGACGATCGATCCCGTGGCCAGTGGCCCGCGTCTGGTCGCCCCGCCGTTCGGCTGTTAGCCTGACGCTGCCGTGGACCATCCGATGACGACGCGCACGAAGCTGTTGGGTTCGATGATGTTGGCCGGCGTCGTGGCCGGGTGTGCAGCCGACGATGCGGAGCATTTCCGCGAGCCGCTGCGCGACGGCGTGCTCGTCCCGCGCGCGCCCATCCAGCGCATCCCCGCGCCGCTGGCGGGGGCGCACTGCGACATCGACGTCGAGGGCGTCGGCGTGGTCAGCATGGAGGAGGACTACCTCCCGCACGTGATCCAGTGCGAGAACGGCGGCGCCAACCTCGAGGCGCTGAAGGCCCAGGCGATCGCGGCGCGCTCGGTCGCCTACTACGCGATCGAGACCGATGGTGGCATCTGCGACTCGCAGGGTTGCCAGGTCTACTCGTGCGGCGCGGATCCGGAGCCGATCCACTACCAGGCCGTCAACGAGACGAGCGGGCAGTACCTCAACTACAACGACACGCTGACGTACGCGTTCTTCGTCGCCGGCGACTCGGGCGTGTCGGGCCCGGGCTGCGTGGGCGTCGACGCCAACGCGGCGACCGAGCACTGGATCACCTACAACTCCGGCAAGACCGGGACCGACGTCGAGCAGACCGAGCTCGGGTTCATCCACCAGCCCGCCGACAACGGCTATGGGCAGAACCGTGGGTGCATGGGGCAGTGGTCGGCGCGGTGCCTCGAGAACGACAACGGCGAGGGCGTCACCGCGATCCTGCAGTTCTTCTACGGCGACGACATCGGCATCACCCAGGCGCCGGGAGCCTGCGTGCTGCCGCTGCCGGGGGACACGACGGGGGTCGTCGATCCGACCACGGGCGGCGTCGGCGACGAGACGTCCGCGGAGGCGTCCTCGGGCGGCGACGCGGGGATGACCACGATGCCCGCGTCGACGACCGTCGGCGACGACGCATCGTCGGGGGGCAACGACGGGACGGGCTCCGCGGGCGAGACGACCTTCGAGCCTGGCGACGGCACGGCCGACGATGGTGCGCCCGGGGTCCTGCCGGATACGTTCGGCGAGGCGGACGGCGACGCGGGCGGCTGCGGCTGCGCGACGAGCGGGTCATCGCCGGTGCGCGCCGGTCTGCTCGGCCTCGTGCTGGTGGCGCTGCGGCGGCGAACCAAAAAAGAAACCCCCGTGGCCTAGTGGGCCGCGGGGGTCTCGGAGCACCGCAGGCGATCAGGCCGGCGGAGCGGCCTCGCCCTCGGCCGGAGCCGCGGCGTCGCCCTCGGCGGGCGCGTCGGTCGGCGCCTCGGCGTCGGTAGCGGGGGTCTCGGGGGTCGCC
>LNFM01003710.1_pt1 | contig 29546 bp, 27 predicted proteins | sample 596031 | NCBI WGS metagenome assembly LNFM01 (sample SAMN04254537, study PRJNA301005) | activated carbon metagenome | isolation source: dual media filters at the Ann Arbor, Michigan drinking water treatment plant | place: USA: Ann Arbor
ACTACGCGCGCATCGCGCAGTTCGCGCAGCGCGACGGCATCGAGATCCCGCGCTGGGTGGCGCTGAAGATGGAAGGCTTCATGGACGACGCCGCGTCGATCCGCGCCTTCGGCATCGACGTCGTCGCGCGGCTGTGCGAGCGACTCATCGCCGGCGGCGCGCCGGGCATCCACTTCTACACGCTGAACCAGTCGGCGCTGACGCTCGAGATCTGCAAGCGCTTGAACCGCTGACGCCCGGCTGCCGCTGTTGCGTGCCCGAGACGCGCGCCACGCAGCTTCCTGCGCCACGTCAAAGCGCGCCGGTCTGCCGGCGCGGAGCGCCCGCGCGCTTGCTGCAACGCAAAGTCTCACTCCACCCCGGCTCGTCCAATCGCTGTGCGGCCTTGAGGCCGACACCAACGTGGAGTGAACATGAAGAAGAGCTTGATCGTCCTGGCGGCCCTGGCCGCCGCCGTCCCCGCCGTGCAGGCCCAGGGTTCCGACACCGGCAACTGGCTGGTGCGTGCCCGCGTGCTGCACCTCGATTCCGCCAACAAGGACAGCACCGGGCTGGGCCTGAGCGTCAACAACAAGACCTTCCCGGAAGTCGACATCAGCTACTTCCTGTCGCCCAACCTGGCGCTGGAACTCGTGCTGACCTATCCGCAGAAGCACGATGTGCGCTCCAACGGCAGCGACATCGGCACGCTCAAGCACCTGCCGCCGACGCTGTCGCTGCAGTACCACTTCACCGGCATGGGCGTGCGGCCCTACGTCGGCGTGGGCCTGAACTACACGCGCTTCTCGAACGTGTCGTTCCAGCCCGCCGTGGTCGCTGCGCTGGCGCCGACGCTCAAGAAGAACAGCTTCGGCCTGGCGCTGGGCGCCGGCGTGGACGTGCCGATGGGCGGCGGCTGGGTCTTCAACGTCGACGTGAAGAAGGTGCAGATCGACACCGACGTGTCGTCGTTCGGCAGCAAGGCCGGCACCTTCAAGGTGGATCCGCTGCTCGTCAGCGTCGGCGCCGGCCTGCGCTTCTGATTCAGAGGCCCGGCCGCTGCCACTGCGCGCCGTCCTCGGTGAGCAGGGCGTCCAGCGGCACGTCGTGCGCCTCGGCCTTCAGCCAGGGCACGAAGCCGTGGGCGTAGCCCACACCCACGGTGACGGGCTGCGGCTGCAGGGCGGCGAGCGTGCGGTCGTAGAAGCCGCCACCGTAGCCCAGGCGCAGGCCGCCGGGTCCGAAGCCCACGCAGGGCACCAGCAGCAGTTCCGGGTAGAAGGACTCGGTGTCCTTGGGCTTGGGGATGCCGAAGGCGTCCTCTTCCATAGGGCAGCCCGGGTACCAGACATGGAAGCGCAGTTGCTTGGTGTCGCGGTCGATCACCGGCAGGCCGATGCGGCGGTCTTCGTGTGCCTCGCTCCAGCGGTACAACGCCGGCAGCGCATCGAACTCCCCCTTGATCGGCCAGTAGGCGCCTATCGTGCGCTCGTTGCGCCCGACCAGCCACACGCGCAGCACTTCCTGCAGGTGCACCGAGCGCTGATGGCGGTCGACCATCGCCTGCCTCTCGGCCTGCAACTGCCGGCGAAGCAGCTTCTTGTCCTGCGAGGGCTCGATCGGCAACTTGAAGGGCAGGGTCATGGCATGGGCTCCACTCGGGGGTGTGCATTGTGACTGCGCAGGCCGGCTGCGCACCTGGCCGCAGCCCGGGCGGCCGCCGACGGCAAAGGCCTTGCGATCGGCGGGCGCATTGCGGCAGGCATGCGGCAGCGGCGGCGGCAGGGCGCGGCGCGATGGGGCAAGGTCAATGAACACCGCGCGCCACTGCAGTGGCAAAGGGCGCTAAATTCAACCTCTGTCGATGACATCGGCGGCCTACAGTGACCCTGCGATGAATCAGCGAACCCCTTTCCCCCTTCGACGCGCCCTGGCGACGGCCTTTCTGATGGCGGCCTGTGTGTCCCACCCGGCCGCGCAGACGGCCCCGGCGCCTGCCGATGCGCCGCAGACACCGTCGGCACAGAGTTCGGGCACGGCTGCCCGTGCCGGCGTCGACACCCCCATCGTCGAGGCCCGCGACGCGCTGCGCCGCAGGGACGGAGCCCGGCTGGCCGCGCTGCGGTCCAGCACGGCAGCGGCCCGGCATCCGCTGGCGATGTGGGTCGACTACTGGGAACTCGGCAACCGGCTGGGCGAAGCGCAGCAGCCCGAGCTCGACGCCTTCTACACCCGCTGGAAGGGCACCTACGTCGAAGACAGGCTGCGCAACGACTGGCTGCTGGAACTGGGCAAACGCCGCGATTGGGCCAACTTCGCGCGTGACATGCCCTTGTTCCGCATGAACGACGACCGCGAGGTCACCTGCTACCACCTGCTGACGCAGCACCTGGCCGGGCAGGACGTGCGCGAGGCCGCGCGTGCCGCGTGGTTCGCGCAGCGCGATGCCGACGACGGCTGCCAGTTGCTGGGCAGCACGCTGTACCAGGCGCAGGTGCTGAAGGCGCAGGACGTCTGGCGTGAGGCCGAGCTGTCGGTCGACGCCAACCGGCCGCGCGCCGCCCGCGCTGCGGCGGCGCTGATCCATCCCGCCTCGGGCCAGCTGGTGGCCGACCTGTGGGCCCAGCCCTTGCAGGTGCTCAAGCGGCTGGAGGGCGAGGAAGCCATGATCACGCGCGCAGAAGTGGCCACGCTGGCCCTCATGCGCGCCGCCGCGACCGACACCGACGCCGCGGAACAACAGCTCAGCGTGACCTGGGAGCGTCGGCTGGCGCCCGCGCAGGCCTCGCTGGCATGGGCCTCGGTGGGCCGTCACGCCGCCATGCGGCAGGCGCCCGGGGCCGCCGAGCACTTTGCGCGCGCCGTCAGGCTGGCGGGCCGTGCGCCGCTGACCTGGAGCGACGAGACACTGGCCTGGGCGGTACGGGCTGCGCTGCGCCATGCTCCCGTGGGGGGCGACCGCTGGGCACTCATCGAGCGTGCGATCGGGTCCATGAGCGAGGCAGAACAGCGCGACAGCGCCTGGCTCTACTGGCGGGCCCGCGCCATGCAGGCGCGCGCCAGGCCCGGGCCCGAAGGCGAGTCCGAGCGCACGGCGGCGCGCGACATGCTCGAGGGCTTGTCGCAGCAGATGAACTTCTACGGCAAGCTGGCCACCGAAGACCTCGGCCGGCGTGTCACGCTGCCGCCCGCGGCGGCGCCCTTGACCGATGCCGAGCGACAGGCGGCACTGGGCAACCCGGGGCTCGTGCGCGGTTTGCGGCTCATCGCAGCCGGCCTGCGCAGCGAAGGCGTGCGCGAGTGGAACTGGACGCTGCGCGGCATGGCCGACCGCGAGCTGCTGGCCGCCGCGCAGAAGGCCTGCGAGCGCGAGGTGTGGGACCGCTGCATCAACACCAGCGACCGCACCCGGGGCGAGGTCGACATGGCGCAACGCTTCCCCACGCCTTTCCGCGCCGACGTGGTGGCCCGGGCGCGCGAGATCGACCTCGATCCGGCCTATGTCTACGGCCTCATCCGCCAGGAGTCGCGCTTCATCATGGACACGCGCTCGCACGCCGGCGCCTCGGGGCTGATGCAGCTCATGCCCGCCACCGCCCGCTGGACGGCCAAGCGCGCCGGCATCGCCGACTTCCGCCTCGACCAGATCAACGACCGCGACATCAACCTGCGACTGGGCACCACCTATCTGAAGCTGGTGCTCGACGACTTCGGCGGTTCTCAGGCGCTGGCCGCGGCGGCCTACAACGCCGGCCCGAGCCGGCCGCGGCGCTGGCGCGAGGGCGCGCTGATGGAGCCGGCCGCCTGGGCCGAGTCGATCCCGTTCCACGAGACCCGCGACTACGTCAAGAAGGTGCTGTCCAACGCCGTCTACTATGGCGCCGTTCTGGGCACCCCGGCGCCTTCGCTGAAGGCGCGGCTGGGCGGGCGCATCGGCCCCCGCGAGGCCACCGCCCCGGTGCCGAACCGGGAGATCCCATGACGTCGAAGAACATCCTCGTGCTCGGTGGCACCGGCTTCGTCGGTCGTGCCGTGTGCGAGCGCCTGGTCGAACGCAACGGCGGCGGCGGCGGCCGCATCACGGTGCCCACGCGGCGCCTGGTGCATGGCGACCGCGTGCGGCTGCTGCCCACGGTGGAAGTGGTGCCCGCCGACGTGCACGACGAGTCCCGGCTGCGTGGCCTGCTGGCCGGCCAGGACGCGGTGGTCAACCTGGTGGCCATCCTGCACGGCAGCGAAGCGGCCTTCAGGCATGTGCACGTCGATCTGCCGCGCAAGCTGGCGTCGGCCTGCGCGGCGGCCGGCGTGCGCCGCCTGGTGCACGTCAGTGCGCTGGGCGTGGGGCCGGCTGCGCCCTCGAACTACCTGCGCAGCAAGACCGAAGGCGAGGCGGTGCTGAAGGCCGCCGGGCTCGACCTCACCTTGCTGCGGCCCTCGGTGATCTTCGGGGCCGAGGACAAGTTCCTCAACGTCTTTGCGCAGCTGCAGCAGTTCGCCCCCGTGATGCCCCTGGGCGGCAGCGACGCGCGCTTCCAGCCGGTGTGGGTGGAGGACGTGGCCAGCGCCGTCGTGCGCTGCCTCGACCAGCCCGACAGCATCGGCCAGACCATCGAGTGCGCCGGCCCGCAGCCCTTCACGCTGAGCGAGCTGGTGCGGCTGGCCGGACGGTGGAGCGGCGCCGAACGCCCGCAGATCCCGCTGCCCGGTGCGCTCGCCCGCCTGCAGGCGCTGGCGCTGGAGATGCTGCCGGGCGAGCCGCTGATGTCGCGCGACAACGTGGCCTCGATGAGCGTGCCCAACGTTGCCAGCGGCACGCTGCCGGGGCTGCAATCGCTGGGCATCGTGCCCACTGCGCTGGAGTCGGTGGCGCCGGGCTACCTGGGCGACGCCTTCGGCCGCGCACGCCTGAACCGATTGCGTCGCGGCGCGGGCCGCTGAGGGGCGCCCTGGCGCGGCGCCGTAGCATTGCGCTTCGTTCAAGCACGGAGCCCGCCATGGCGCTGCAACTGTTCATCGGCAACAAGAACTACTCGTCCTGGTCCATGCGCCCCTGGGTGCTGATGACGGAACTGGGCCTGCCTTTCGACGAGACCCTGGTGCGGCTGGACTTCAGCGAGGGCTCTGCCTTTCGCAGCACCGTCGGCCGCATCAACCCCGCCGTGCGCGTGCCGGTGCTGGTGGACGACGGCTTCGCGGTGTGGGACACGCTGGCCATCACCGAGTACCTGCACGAGGCCTTTCCGCAGGCCGGCGTGTGGCCCGCCGCGGCCCGGGACCGCGCCCGCGCGCGCAGCCTGTGCGCCGAGATGCACAGCGGCTTCTCGGCCCTGCGCACGCACTGCCCGATGAACATCGAGGCCCGACTGCCCGACGCCGGGGCCCGGGCCGCAGCGCGCGAAGACGTCGCCCGCGACCTGGCGCGCATCGAAGCGATGTGGAGCGAGGCGCTGCAGGCCAGCGGCGGGCCGATGCTGTTCGGCGCCTTCAGCGCCGCCGACGCCTTCTACGCGCCGGTGTGCGCGCGCATCCGCGGCTACGCGCTGCCGGTGTCGGCCACCGTGCAGGCCTACATCGAACGCGTGTTCGCCTTGAAGTCGGTGCGTCGCTGGGAGGCCGAGGCACTGCTGGAGCGTGACTTCATTGCCGAGGACGAGCCGTACCGCACGCGGCGCGACTGAGCTCGACCGACGCTGCCAGCGGCGACAGCCCGATGCGCCTCTATGAAGTCGGTGGTGCCGTGCGGGACGCCTTGCTCGGGCGAGCGGCCAGCGACCGCGACTGGGTCGCCGTGGGCGCCACGCCCGAGGCGATGGTGGCGCTGGGCTACCGGCCGGTGGGGCGCGACTTCCCCGTCTTCCTGCATCCCGACACCGGTGAGGAGGTGGCGCTGGCGCGCACCGAGCGCAAGTCGGCGCCGGGCTACCGCGGCTTCGCCTTCCACGCCGCACCCGACGTCACGCTGGAGCAGGACCTGGCGCGGCGCGACCTCACCATCAACGCCATCGCGCGCGATGCCGACGGCCGCCTGATCGACCCCTTCGGCGGCCAGCGCGACCTGCGTGACGGCGTGCTGCGCCACGTGTCCGAGGCCTTCGTCGAGGACCCCGTTCGCCTGTTGCGCGTGGCGCGGCTGTCGGCACGCTTCTTCGACTTCAGCATCGCCCCCGAAACGATGGCGCTGCTGCAGCGCATGGTGGCCGACGGCGAGGTCGACGCGCTGGTGGCCGAGCGCGTCTGGCAGGAACTGGCGCGCGGCCTCATGGAAGCGCGGCCCAGCCGCATGCTGGAAGTGCTGCGCGACAGCCATGCGCTGCCGCGCCTGCTGCCGGAAGTCACGCCCGACGTGCACCGTCTGCAGGTGCTGGACGCCTGCGCCGCGGTGGCGGCGCCGCTGCCCGTGCGCTTCGCCTGCCTGGTCTTCGGCAACCCTGCGCCCGGCGCACTGGCCGATCGCTGGCGCGCGCCCGCCGACTGCAAGGCGCTGGCCGAACTGCTGACACGGGAACAGACGGACCTCCGGCGCAGCGCCATGCTCGACGCCGCCGCGCTGGTGCAGTTGCTGGAACGCTGCGACGCCTTGCGCCGGCCTGCGCGCTTCGACGAGTTGCTGCTGGCCGCAGAGTGCGAAGCGCCGGGCAGCGTGGACGCTGCGCGCCTGCGCGCCGCGCTGCAGGCCGCGTCGGGCATCGACACGGCCCGCGTCGCGGCCCAGGCCGCGGCGGCCGGGGCGCGCGGCCCGGCCATCGGTGCGGCGGTGCAGGCAGCGCGCATCGATGCCGTCGCTGCGCTGTAGCAGCGCGCCGACGGGGCCGCCGGCGCGGCCAGCCGCCAGCGGGCGCGCCCCTGGTTGTGCGACCATGCGTCCAGTCGCGTCGTGGGTCGGCGCGTCGACGTGGACATCCGGGAGGACTGGCGCCATGCATCTGGCCGAGGGCATCCGCAAGCACGGGTTTCGCAAGTGGTACGAGCGTGAGCTGCTGCAGAGTCATGCGCACCTGGCGCTGACCTTCGTGTGCGGCATCGGCGTGGCGGCTTCCATGGAGCTGGCCTTCAAGTCGCGCGGCTTGTCCGACGGGCTGCCCGACTGGGCGGCCGTGGCGCTCTGCGCCGCGGTCGGCATCTGGGCGCTGCGCCGTTATCTGTACCTGCTGTCGCACGCCGAGGCCGTGGCCAACCAGGCCGACTGCCCGCATTGCAAGGCCTATGGCCGGCTGACGCTGGTGAAGGGCGATGCCGGCGGCGACCGGGTGCGGGTGGGCTGCCGCCGCTGCGGCCACGAGTGGCACATCGACGCCTGAGCATCCCGGGGTGTTCGCCTGCGAACAATGTATCTCGACGTATCGCTTGTAGGATGCGTCGACGGGGGGTTGCGAACCTGTCACGGTGACCCGCTCCAGCGCGACCCCGCATCCACGTTCTTCCTGCGCAGACGAGTCCAGACGACATGATGGTTCTGTTCTACGCAACGGTGCTGACCGCTGCCCTTCCGGCCTGGCCGGACCCCGACCTGGGCCCTGCTCCGTGAGCATGCTGATCGGTCCCGCGATCCTCGTGGCCCTGCTGCTCGGCGCCCTCTATGCGGCTCCCTGGTGGCGGCACAGCCGGCGGCGACGCTGGGGCAGCGGCCCCGCGCTGGTGCTGTCGCTGGCGGCCGCGATCGTGGCCGTGCTGCTGATGTTCGGGCGGATCTGAACCGGCACCGACGTCATGCCGTCGCGACGATGGCTTCGTCGCGCACGATCAGCCCGTCCACCAGCTCCACCACGCGGTCGCAGCGTTCGGCCAGGCGGTTGTCGTGCGTGACGATCAGGAACGAGGTGCGCAGCTCCGCGTGCATGCGGCGCATCAGTGCGAAGACCTCGTCCGACGACACGCGGTCCAGGTTGCCGGTGGGTTCGTCGGCCAGCACCAGCGGCGGCTCCAGCACCAGGGCACGGGCGATGGCCACGCGCTGCTGCATGCCGCCGGAGAGCTCGCCCGGGCGCTTGGCCATCGCTGCCGACAGGCCCACGGCGTCGAGCATGGCGCGCGCGCGCTCGCGCTGCGCGCTGCTGACGTGGCCTTCACGCATCAGCGCGGGCAGCGTGACGTTCTCCAGCGCCGTGAAGGCCGGCAGCAGGTGGTGGAACTGGAAGACGAAGCCCAGCGCCGTGCTGCGCTGCAGCGTGCGTGCCGCGTCGTCCATGCCGTTGGTCTCGGCGCCGGCGATGCGGTAGCTGCCTGCGGTCATGTGCTCGAGCAGCCCGATGACGTTCAGCAGCGTGCTCTTGCCCGAGCCCGACGGCCCGATCAAGGCCACGAACTCGCCGTGTGCCACGGCCAGAGTCACGCCGTGCAGCACCTCGGCTTCGTTGGGCTGGCCGATGTTGTAGCTCTTGCGCACGCCCTCCAGCGTGATGAGCGGTCCGCGGCGGTGGTTGTCGTTCACAGGCGGATGGCCTGCGCCGGGTCGAGCCTGGCGGCGCGCCGTGCCGGCGCCACCGCGGCCAGCACGCCGCACACGGTGGCCACCAGCGCCACCTGGAAGGCCAGCCGGGGCGCCAGCGTGATGTTGAACAGCGGCAGCCCGTCGCTGCCCCTGACGAAGGTGGTGAAGGCCCACACCAGCACCACCGCGAGCAGGACACCCAGCGCCGAGCCCAGCGCGCCGACGATGGCGCCCTGCAGCAGGAAGATGCGCAGCACCTGGCCCTGTGTTGCGCCCATGGCGCGCAGGATGCCGATCTCGCGGCGCTTCTGCACCACCGACACCACCAGCACGCTGGCGATGCCCAGCACCACCACCACCATCACCACGGCGCGGATGAGGCTGGTGCTGACCGACTGCGCATTGAGCGCCGAGACGAGCTGCGCATTGGCGTCCTGCCAGCTCTCGACCTTCACCGGCCAGCGCCGCGCCAGCCGTGCGGCCAGTTCGGGGGCGCTCCAGACGTCCACCAGCGACAGATCCAGGTTGGTGGCGCCGCCCGGCAGGCCCACCAGGCTTTGCGCCAGCCGCAGCGGGACGATGACGGTGCGACGGTTCAACTCGCGCACGCCCAGGTCGACCAGCGCCGTGATGCGCACCGATTCCGTGATGTCGCCGCCGGCGCCCTTGGTCACCAGCGCCACGCGGTCGCCCACGCCCACGCCGAGGTCCTCGGCCAGGTCGCGCCCGACGATGGCATCGCCCGGGCCCAGGCGGGCCGTGCCGGCCACCACCTTGGAGCGCAGGTTGACGATGCGGTCGTAGCGGTCGAGCTCGACGCCCACCAGCGCGATGGCCAGCGTGGCTTCGCCGCGCACCGCCAGGCCCGCACCGGCCACCATCGGCGACACGGCGGCCACTTCGGGCAGGAGCTCCAGCAGCGGCACCAGGGCCTGCCATTCGGGCATCGAGCGCGGCCGCTGTGCACGCGGCTGCGTCTGCACCAGCGCCGTGGCGCCGGGCTCGCGCGCGGCTGCCGGCGTCACGGCGTCGTCACGTGAACTGAGCGTGACATGGGCCTGTGCGCCGAGCGTCTTCTCCAGCGTGTTGTTCTGCAGGCCGTTGATCAGCGCCGAGATGTAGGCCACCACCGCCACGCCGGCAGCCACGCCGACGATGATCAGCAGCGACTGCATGCGGCCTTCGCGCAGGAAGCGCACCGCCACGCTGCGCTCGAAACCCAGCAGCATGCCCATTCAGCGGCCCATCGCGTTCGTCATCGCGGCGCCGGCGCTGCCGGTTCCGGCGCGGCCGGCAGGCCTGGCCTCGGTGTCCGGCCGCACACGGGCGCCAGGCTCCGGGACGGTGCTGCCCAGCAGCACCAGGTCGCCGGCGGCCAGGCCTTCCAGGACCTCGACGGCCTGCAGCGTGCGCAGCCCCAGGCGCACGGCGCGCTGCTCGACGCGCCCGTCGCGCGCCACCAGCACGGCCGGCGCCGCCCCGTCGCCGCGCAGCGCGTCGACCGGCACCACCAGCGCGTTGGCGCGCCGCGCCGTCTCGACCTCGATGGACAAGGTCATGTCCTCGCGCAGGAAGTCCGGGTGCGGCAGCGCGGGTGTGAGCTTGACCTCCACCGCGCCGCGTTGCGCATCCACCAGCGGCGCGATGCTGGCCACCCGGGCCATGAAGCGCTGGCCGGCGAAGGCATCTGCCAGCACGCTGGCGGTCTGGCCGACCTGCAACTGCTGCAGATAGCGTTCGTCGACCTGCGCCACCAGTTGCAGCGGCCCGGCCAGGGCGAGCGAGAAGAGAGCCCGGCCGGGCTGCACGATCTGCCCCGGTTCGACGCTGCGCAGCAACACGCGCGCGTCGGCCGGCGACTCGATCACCGACTGGTCCAGCCTCGCCTGGGCCGCCGTCGTGGCGGCGCGCGCCAGTGCCAGCTGGGCCTCGGCCTGGGCCACCTCGCTGCCGCGGTCGGAGATGGCCGCCACCTGGGCTTGGGCGCCGGCCTGTTGGGCGCGCGCAACGTTTGCTGCCCGTTTCGCCTCGTCCAGGCGCGCCGGGCTGAGAAAGCCGCGTGCCACCAGGTCCTGCGTGCGCTGCAGTTCGGCCTCGGCGGCCAGCAGCACCGAGTCGCTCTGTGCCGCCACCGCCTGGGCGGCGCTGCGGCCGGTGCTGCGCAGGCCGGCCAGGCGCGCGGCGGCCTGGCGTTCGCCGGCGCGGGCCTGGTCGAGCGCGGCGCGCTGTTCATCGGTCTCCAGGCGCAGCAGCACCTCGCCCTGGCGCACCGCCTTGCCTTCGGCAGCCATCACCTGCGCCACTCGCCCTGTCACCGTGCTGCCGACATCCACCCGCGACGACGTCGCCACGCGGCCCGAGAACTGCAAGGTCCGCACCAGAGGCGCCGTGCTCACCACGGCAGCCGGCACGACGGATCCGCGCTGCCAGAGCCAGATCCCCGCGGAGGCGATGACCAACCCTGCGGCCACCAACCCAAACAACACACGAGCTTTCATGGGCCTAGTGTGGCACTCCGGTGCATGCCGGCTGCTGACACCGGCCGGACAGCGGCGCGGGCACGCGTCGTGCCTCCGAAAGAGCCGGCAAGGCCGGATCAGGCTTACCCGTTGAGGGGATATAGGCCGTGGCGAACGGCTTCGGCAAGAATCCGCCCCCTGACGACGTGGGGTTTTGGCTCCGCGATGGCGCCTCACACGACCTAAAAACCCTAAGAAAAATCATGGAATTGCTTGCCAGCCCCGAAGCCTGGATCGCGTTTGCAACGCTCACGATGCTGGAACTGGTGCTGGGCATCGACAACATCATCTTCATCGCGATCCTGGTCGACAAGCTGCCCAAGGAGCGGCGCGAGTTCGCGCGCCGGCTGGGCCTGTTCATGGCGATGTTCATGCGCATCGGGCTGCTGCTGGTGCTGGCCTGGATCGTCGGCCTGACCGCGCCGTTGTTCAGCGTGTTCGGCATGGAGGTCTCAGGGCGCGACCTGATCCTGATCGTGGGCGGCCTGTTCCTGATCTGGAAGAGCACGACGGAGATCCACCAGTCGCTCGAAGGCGAGGAAGAGCACGGCGGCCCGAACCTGGTGAAGGCGACCTTCGCCGGCATCATCCTGCAGATCATGATCATCGACCTGGTCTTCTCGCTCGACTCCATCATCACCGCGGTGGGCATGGTGGACGACGTGCGCATCATGATCGCCGCCGTGATCTGCTCGGTCGCGCTGATGATGCTGTTCGCCGGCCCCATCGGCCGCTTCGTGAGCGAGCACCCGACGATCAAGATGCTGGCGCTCAGCTTCCTGGTGGTGGTGGGGGTGGTGCTGGTGGCCGAGGGCTTCGGCCACCACGTCCCCAAGGGCTACATCTACTTCGGCATGGCCTTCTCGCTGGGCGTGGAGATGCTCAACATCCGGATGCGCAAGCGCTCGGCCAAGCCGGTGCAGCTGCACCCGCAGCAGATTCCCGGCGGGGATTGACCGGGACCATCCCCTGAGCGCTTCGCGCGCCACCCCCTGAGCGCTTCGCGCGCCACCCCGGGTGCCGCGGCGGACGCCGGGGTTTTGACATCGACGACACTGTCGGGCCTGCAACTGCCTGGCGCCTGCCTTGGACTATCCCCGCTACGACCCCGCTTCGGCGGTCACGCCGCTGTCGCCGGCCGAGATCGACGGCCTCGATCGACTGCTGCAAGGGATGGCCGACGAGGGTGCGATGACGCTCGACGGCCTCGACGGTTACCTGACCGCCTTGTGTGTCGGGCCGCCCGAACTGCTGCAGACACTGCCTACCGCCGAGTGGCTGCCACTGGTCTGGGGCGGTGACGGCGAAGGCGGCATGGACGAGGCGACGCCCTTCGCCAGCAAGAAGCAGCGCAAGGCCACCGTGGTGATGGTGTTGCGCCACCTGCGCCACATCGCGCAGCAGACGGCCCACGAGCCGGCCGCCTGGGAGCCCATCTTCAGCATCGCCGAGCAGGGCGCGCAGGAGTTCGCCGACGCGCGCGACTGGTGCACCGGGTTCCTGCAGGCCGTGGACCTGATGCCCCAGCCCTGGCAGGCGCTGTGGGACGACGCCGAGCTCGGGCCCCTGCTGGCCCCTGTGCTGCGGCTCGGCGGCGGCCTGGACGGGCGGCCGATGCCTGCCGGGGCCGACGACCTGGCCGACCCCGTGGCCTGCGACGCGCTCAGCCGCGGCGTGCCCGATGCGGCGCTCGCGCTGCTCGCCCGCTGTCGGGCCGGCGCCCAGCCCTAGCCGTCGCTTTCGCTGCCGGCGCTGCGGCGACGGACCTTGAAAGTGCCGATCGAGGTGGCGACCAGTTCGCCCGCCGCGTCGCGCACCTCGCCGTCGCAGAAGACCAGCGAGCGCCCGGCCTGCTGCACCCGGCCCACGGCCGACAGCCGGCCCTGTCCGCCGCGCAGGAAGTTCATCGTCATGCTCACCGTCACCACGCCGTCGCCTTCGGGCAGGGTGCTGCGCGCCGCCGACGCCATCGCCACGTCGAGCATCGTGGCCACGGCGCCGCCATGCACGTTGCCGAAGTGGTTGGTCAGTTCGGGCCGCACCTCCAGCGCCAGCGTCGTGCGGCCGCGATCGAAGCGATCGCCGACCACGCCCAGCAGATCGAGAAAGGGCACCACCACCCCGAAAAAACCGGCCATCTGCATCGACTCCATGGCCGGCCCGACGGGGCCGCCCGGCATCAAGCCTAGCTGCTTTCCGTGCCGCAACGGCCCGGCCGCCGCGCTGCGCCGGGGCGGCGGCGTGAATCGGCACGCCGCTGCGGTGACTTTCGGATGCAGCGCGACGGGAACTCCGTCGCGTACCGTCGGTCAAGAGATCACGGGCGCAGGTTCGCCGCCTCAAGTTCAGGGCCGTTCGCGCCGAGATCGAGGGCAGGCGGGTCAACCGCGGAGCAAGGTCATGGAAATCCCCTTTCGCGTGCTGCTGTACCGCTACCTGTTCTTCGCATGGCTGTTCCACGACATGACGCGGCAGAAGAACCTGTTCGAACACGCCGCGGCCTGGCGCCACAACCAGGCGCAGTCGCGCTGGCTGCCCGTCTACATGCGGCGCTACGTGGTCATCGGGGGCGCCCTCACGGGCATGGGCTGGGTCGTCGAGTCGCTGAGCCCGGTGCTGTCGGCCTTCTTCTACGTGCCCGGCACCATGACGCTGCCGATGCTGGTGGTGGCGGGCGTGGCCTGGACGGGGCTGCAGATCCTCGAATAGCCCATGCGCCGCCGGGCGCGGTGCATCATCCCGGGTCGCGGTGCGGCCCCAGCCCGGGGCCGACCTCGAACCCGATCACGAAGTCGTGCTGCGCCTGCGTCTCGATGGTGCCGGGCCTTGCTGCCCGCACGCGTGCGACCGCGGCGTCGCCGGGTTCTCCGAGCGCCTTCAAGAGCAGCGCCACCATGGTGCCGGTGCGGCCCAGGCCGGCGGCGCAGTGCACCAGCACGCGCTCGTCCTGCCGCAGGCTTGCCAACAGTTGTTCCTGCAGCGCGCTCCACGCCCACCGGGCCGCGGCGTCGGGCACGCCGAAGTCTGCTATTGGGTAGCGCAGCCAGGCGATGCCGGCGGCCTGCAGGCGCGGGCCCAGTTCCCCCGCACCCAGGGAATGCAGTTCCCCGTCGGACAACAGCGTGAGCACCGTGCCGATGCCGGCGTCGCGCAGCGCCTGGACGTCCTGCGCCAGGTCGCGCTGCCAGTCGCGGCCCCGCCCATCGACGCCGCGACGGCCAGGGCAGTGCGTCATGGCCAGCGTGCCGGCTGGCTGCAGCCGCAGAAGGTCGATGTGCAGCGGACCGGACGGCGAAGAGGGGTGGTGTGTCACGGTGTTGTCCCCGGGGGGGATCCGGCAGGGCGTCGGGTTGCCGTCGGGGCCGCAGCCGCAGGCACCTCGCCCGCATGTTCCTGCACCAGTCGGATGAAGGCTTCGGCAGCGCGGCTGCGGCGGCGTTTGCGCGGCGCGATGGCCTTGAACTGTACGTCGTAGCTCATCGCTTCCGGCATCAGGCGCTGCATGCGCCGGCTGCCTTGCCAGCCAGCGGCGTAGTGCTCGGGCAGGTAGCCGACGTAGCGGCCGGTCAGGATCAGCTGCGCGATGCCTTCCAGGCTCTGCGCCGTGGCGCAGTAGTTGAACGAGACGTGTTGCTGCACCACCTGCGACTCGCGCAGGTAGCCGCGCATGACGTAGTCCAGGCCGGCCAGGTCCTGCAGCGTGAGTCCCTTGCGGCCGTACAGCTCGTGGCCCTGCCCGAGGTACAGCGACAGGCGCTCGCGATGCAGGGGGAACTGTTCGATCTCCGGGTCGGTGAGGAGGAAGGGCCCGACGGCGACGTCGATGCGCTCTTCCTGCAGCGCGCGCTCCAGCTCGAAGGGGTTGCGCACATCGATGCCGATCTCCAGATCCTCACCCTGCTCGCGCAGTGCGCGAAGCGCCGGCACCACCGGCGAGTGGTCGTCGGAGATGGTGTTGTCCACCAGCCCCAGGCGCAGATGGCCCGAAATGCGCTGGCTCATCTCGCCGATCTCCGAGCGGAAGCTCTCCACCGATTCGAACAGGCGGTCGCTGGCGGCCAGCACGCTGCGCCCCTGTGCCGTCAGCCGGAAGCCCTTGCGGCCGCGCTCGCACAGACGCATGCCCAACGACGACTCCAGCGCCGCGAGATGCGCGCTGATGGTGGGCAGGTTGATGTTCAGCACCGTCTCGGCGGCGGACAGGCCGCCGCATTCGACGACCTGTCGGAACAGCTTGAGGCGCTTGAGGTCGACGCTGGCTTGCATGGCGGGCTCTGCGTGCAGCAATAGTTATGAATTCAACGAAGCATAGTACGTCGATTGAAGATTCATGCGTGGGAATGTTGTGCCTACCATCGACCTGGATTCAGTGGTTTGTGGCATGCGGATTGCTTAAAGAAACATCGAATGATCGACCCGAAATTCTTCCTTCCCGTCACCGGCACCGTGCTGCCGCGCTTCGCCGGCATCGCCACCTTCATGCGCCTGCCGCACCTGGCGCTGGACGACGCGATGGTCGAACAGGTGCAGATCGCCCTCGTCGGCGTGCCCTGGGACGGCGGCACCACCAACCGCGCCGGCGCGCGCCACGGCCCGCGCCAGATCCGCGACCTGTCCACCCTGGCGCGCAACGTCAACCGGGCCTCGGGCCTCAGCCCCTTCGAGCTGTGCCGCTGCGCCGACATGGGCGACACCCCCGTCAACCCGGTCGACCTGATGGACACGCTGCGGCGTGTCGAGGACTTCTTCGCCCGGCTGCATGCCAAAGGCATGGTGCCGCTGGCCGCCGGCGGCGACCACCTCATCACCTTGCCGGTGATGCGTGCCATCGCCAAGGACCGCCCGCTGGGCATGGTGCACTTCGACGCCCACACCGACACCTGGGACGGCTACTTCGGCGGCAGCAAGTTCACGCACGGCACGCCCTTCCGCCGCGCCATCGAGGAAGGCCTGCTCGACCCCCGCCGCACGGTGCAGATCGGCATCCGCGGCGCGCTCTACAACGACACAGAGAACGACTGGGGCCAGCAGCAGGGCGTGCGCGTGATCGACATCGACGAATACCACCGCCTGGGCACCGAGGGCGTCATCGCCGAAGCCCGCCGCGTGGTGGGCGACGGGCCGACCTATGTCAGCTTCGACGTCGACTTCCTCGACCCCGTGTACGCCCCTGGCACCGGCACGCCGGAGATCGGCGGCGCCACCACCTACGAGGCGCAGCAGCTGGTGCGCGGTCTGCAGGGGCTGAACCTGGTCGGCGGCGACGTCGTCGAGGTCTCGCCGCCCTTCGATCCGTCCGGCAACACCGCCCTGGTAGGCATGACCATGATGTTCGAGATCCTCTGCGTGCTCGCCGAGGCCACCCACCGCCGCCAGGCCTCGCGCGCCTGATCCGTCCCCTACTTCATCCACCCACCGTCAAAGGAAGTTCCATGCACCCGTCTCGTCTGTCGCGGCTCGTCGCCCGGTCCTTCATCGGGCTGGGTCTGTGGGCCGCTCTCGCTGCCGCCCAGGCCGGCGAACTCACCATCTACAGCTCGGTGGAAGCCGACAACTTGAAGATCTTCTCCGAGCGCTTCAGCAAGGCGCACCCGTCGATCAAGATCAACTGGGTGCGCGACTCCACCGGCATCATCCAGGCGCGCCTGATGGCCGAGAAGGACAACCCGCGCAACGACGTCATCTTCGGCCACGCCGCCACCGACCTGCTGTCGCTGGACCAGATGGGCCTGTTCATGCCCTACGCACCGAAAGGGGTCGAAAAGCTCGATGCGCGCTACCGCGACAAGAAGGCTGCACCGACCTGGACCGGTCTGTGGGGCTTCGCGTCGGCGGTGTGCTTCAACACCGTCGAGGCCGCCAAGCGCAACATTCCCAAGCCGCAGCAGTGGTCCGACCTCACCAAGCCGGTCTACCGCGGCCAGATCACCATGCCCAACCCGGCGTCGTCGGGCACCGGCTTCCTGAACGTGGCCGGCTGGGTGCAGATCATGGGCAAGGACAAGGCCTGGGCCTTCATGGACGGGCTGCACGCCAACATCGCGGCCTACTCGCACTCGGGCTCCAAGCCCTGCAACCAGGTGGCGGCCGGCGAGTACGTGGTGGGCATCTCGCTGCCGGGCCGCGCGGCCGACCTGAAGAGCAAGGGCGCGCCGCTCGACGCGGTGATCCCGAGCGACGGCATCGGCTGGGAGATGCAGGGCGTGTCGATCATGAAGACCACGGCCAACGCCGCCGACGCCAAGACCTTCGTCGACTGGGCGGTGTCCGAGGCGGCGATGGAGGCCTATGCGGCGCGCGTCGAGGTCGTGGCCTACCCGGTGACGACCCCGAAGCGCGACCACATGCCGCCGGAGGTCACCACGCGCATGATCAACAACGACTTCGCCTGGGCCGCGGCCAACAAGACCGCGCTGCTGGACGAGTGGCGCAAGCGCTACGACGCCAAGACCGAACCGAAGAAGTGAACCCATGACCGCCAGCGCGCCGGGCTCGGTCGCCGCCGCCCCTCGTCTCGCGGCCGGCGGCGGCGGGGCCGCGCCGTACATCGAGGTGCGCGGCCTGCACAAGCGCTACGGCGACACCGACGTGCTGCGTGACGTCTCCTTCGCCATCGCCGAAGGCGAGTTCGTCTGCTTCCTGGGCCCCTCGGGCTGCGGCAAGACCACCTTGCTGATGTGCCTGGCCGGGCTCGAGCAGGCGCAGGCCGGCGACATCCTCAAGCAGGGCGCCTCCATCGGCCACCTGCCGCCCTCGCGCCGCGACGTGGGCATCGTGTTCCAGTCCTACGCGCTGTTCCCCAACCTGACGGTGGTCGACAACATCGCCTTCGGCCTCGTCAGCCAGCGCCGGCCGCGCCCGGAGATCGAAGCCACGGTCGCCGAGCTGATCGCGCTGCTGTCGCTGCAGGGGCACGAGCACAAGTTCCCCAGCCAGCTCTCGGGCGGCCAGCAGCAGCGCGTGGCGCTGGCGCGCTCGCTGGCGCTGAAGCCTTCGCTGCTGTTGCTGGACGAGCCGCTGTCGGCGCTGGACGCCCAGGTGCGCACGCGCCTGCGCGGCGAACTGCGCGAGCTGCAGACGCGGCTGGGGCTGACCACCATCATGGTCACGCACGACCAGGAGGAAGCGCAGAGCCTGTCCGACCGCATCGTGCTGATGAACCACGGCCGCATCGAACAGATCGGCACGCCCTGGCAGATCTACAACCAGCCGGCGACTGCCTTCGTCGCCGACTTCATCGGCAGCGGCAACCTGCACGCGGGCACGGCGACCGCCGGCGGCGTGCGCGTCGACGCCTTCGTGGTGCCCTGCCATGCCGCCATGGCGCCGAGCCAGGCGCTGCGCGTGCTGCTGCGGCCGGAGGACATGGAGCTGTCGGCCACGCGCACCGCACTGTCCTTCGCCGAGGGCACGGTGCACCAAGTGGAACACCTGGGGGCCGTCGTGCGCGCGCACCTGCAGGTCGGTGCCGGCGAGCGCCCCGGCACGCGCTGGGTGGCCGACGTGTCCAAGAAGACCTATGCCGGCCAGCCCTTCGCCGTCGGCGAGAGCCGCTGGATCGGCGTGCACGCCGACGACGTGAAGGTGTTCACTTGAACACCGTGGCGCTGCCGGCCGCGGCCGTGCGGGCCGGCGGCCGGCTGCTGCGCGAGCGCAGCGACCGCCTGATGCTGGGCCTGATGCTGTTCTACGCGCTGCTGCTGCTGGCCTGCATCGCGCTGCCCATGGCCACCCTGCTGCAGCGCAGCTTCCTCGACGCCAGCGGCGCCTGGGTGGGGGTGGCCAACTACCGCAAGTACGTCGAGTCGGGAGCCTTCCTCGGCTCGCTGGGCCACAGCGTGTGGGTGGCCACCGCCACCGTGATGCTGGTCATCCCCATGGCCTTCGCCTACGCCTGGGCGCTCAGCCGCAGCTGCATGCCGGGCAAGGGCTTCTTCAAGGCCGCGGTGTACGTGCCGCTGCTCATCCCCGGCCTGCTCAAGGCCATCGCGCTGATCTACCTGTTCGGCAACCAGGGCCTGCTGAAGTCCTGGCTGGCGGGCGGGTCGATCTACGGCCCCGTCGGCGTGGTGGCGGCCTCGGTGATGTGGACCTTCCCGCACGCCGTGCTGATCATCCTGGTGTCGCTGCTGAACGCCGACCGCCGGCTCTACCAGGCCGCCGAGATCCTGCACGCCGGCCCGCTGCGCAGCTTCTGGCACGTCACCTGGCCGGCCTGCCGCTACGGGGTGATCACCGCGGCGCTGTCGGTCTTCGTGATGGTCTTCACCGACTTCGGCATCGCCAAGGTCATCGGCGGCAACTACGGCCTGCTGGCCACCGACATCTACAAGGAAGTGGTCGGCCTGCAGAACTTCGAGATGGGCGCGGTGATCTCGGTCGTGCTGCTGCTGCCGGCCCTGGTCGTCTTCGCGCTGGAACGCCACGTGGCGGGCAAGCAGGGTGCGCAGCTCACCGGGCGGTCGCTGCCGCTGCAGATCGAGCCGAAACCGGCGCGCGACTGGGCCTGCTTCGGGTTCTGCGCCGCGCTGGTGGCCATGATGGCGGTGGTGCTGGTGATGGCGCAGTTCGCCGCGCTCATCAAGTTCTGGCCCTACAACCTGAGCCTGACGCTGGACAACTACGTCTTCGACATGGAAGGCGTGGGCTGGCAGAACTTCTGGAACTCGCTGCGCCTGTCGACCTGGGTCGCCACGCTGGGCACGGCCGTGATCTTTCTCGGCGCCTACCTGGTGGAGAAGCCGCGTTTCGACACGCGACTGCGCAAGGGCCTGCAGCTTGCGATGCTGCTGCCCATGGCGATCCCGGGCCTGGTGCTGGGCCTGGCCTACCTGCTGTACATCAACCAGAAGGGCCACCCGGCGGGCTGGCTGTACGGCGGCATGGCCATCCTGGTGATCAGCACCGTGACCCACCTCTACAGCGTGCCCCACCTCACGGCGCTGACGGCGCTGAAGGCGCTCGGACGCGAGATCGAACTGGTGGGCCTGTCGCTGAACGTGCCGGTGTGGCGCACCTTCTGGCAGGTGACGGTGCGCGCGTGCGCGCCGGCGCTGCTGGACATCTGGCTGTACCTGTTCCTGCGCGCCATGACCACCTTGTCGGCCATCATCTTCCTCTACACCTCGCAGACCAAGGTGGCGGCCATCGCCGTCATCCACGTCGACGAGACCGGCGCCACCGCCTCGGCCGCGGCGATGGCGATGCTGATCGTCTATGCCTGCCTGGTGGTGCGGCTGCTGCACCACGTCGTCAGCGAGAGGCTGCTGGTGAGGCTGCAGCGCTGGCGGCAGCCTCACGCGGCCTGAAGGTTCGACGACGGAGCCTGCTCCAGACGAAGGTCCGCCGCCAGCCCGAGCATCAGCGAGAGGTTCTGCACCGCGGCCCCGGCGGCGCCCTTGCCCAGGTTGTCGAAGACGGCCGACAGCAGCACCTGGCCCCTGCGCTCCTGCGCGAACACGGCCAGCCGCAGCCGGTTGCTGCCGTTCAGCGCCTGCGGGTCGAGCCGCAGGGCATCGACGTCCTCGGCCAGCGCCTGCACCTCGAAGAAGGCTTGCCCGGCGTAGCGTGCCTGCAGCGCGGCATGCAGGCGGGCGGCCGTGACGCCCGCGGGCAGCAGGCGCAGGTGCAGCGCGATGGTCAGCACGATGCCTTGCCGGTAGTGGCCATAGGCCGGCACGAACACCGGTGCATGCGCCAGGCCGGCGTGCTGCTGGATCTCGGGCACGTGCTTGTGGTTAAGGCCCAGGCCGTAGACCTGGAACGGCACCGCAGGGGCCGAGCCCGCGCCTTCGTGCTCCTCGAGTCCGGCCCGCCCCCGCCCGGAGTAACCCGACACCGCGTGGATGACCAGCGGGTAGTCGGCCGGCAGCAGGCCGCCGTCGATCAAGGGCCTCAGCAAGGCCAGCGCCCCGGTGGGATAGCAGCCGGGGTTGCTGACACGCGCGGCCGTGGCGATGCGCGCGGGCTGGGCGGCTTCCAGTTCCGGCAGGCCGTAGACCCAGCCCGGCGCGGTGCGGTGGGCCGAGCTCGCGTCGATCACGCGCACGCCGGGGCGGCGCACCAGCGCCACGGCCTCGCGCGCCGCGTCGTCGGGCAGGCACAGCAGCGCCACGTCGCAGTCGTTCAGGGCCTCGGCTCGATGGGCCGCTGACTTGCGGTGCGCCGCCGGCAACTGCAGCAGGCGCAGGTCGCTGCGCCCTGCCAGCCACTGCCGCACCTGAAGGCCCGTGGTGCCTTGGTCACCGTCGATGAAGACGAGAGGGGTCATGCGCATCTCCGAAGGTTGGGAACGCATCGTGCAGCGGCCAGTGCCTGCAGTCGAGTTGAATCTGACAAACTGCGGCTTCAGGAATCCTGAACTACCTTGACGACGACGAAGGCGGCACCATGCGCGAAATCAACCTCGACCGTCTGCGCACGCTGCTGGCGGTGGCCGACCTCGGCTCCTTTGCCGCGGCGGCCAAGGCACTGCACCTGGCGCCGCCCACGGTGACGCTGCACGTGGCGCAGCTCGAATCCCGCCTGGGCGCGCGCCTGCTGCACCGGGCGCCGGCCGGCGTCAGCGCAACGTCGGCCGGCAGCCTGCTGATCGACAGGGCCCGGCGCCTGCTGTCCGATGCCGATGACCTGCAGCAGAGCGTGCAGCGCCAGATCGCCGCACGCGGCGGTCGTGTGCGCCTGGGTGCTTCCACCGGTGCGCTGGCTCACCTGTTGCCGCAGGCGCTGGAGGCGCTGGCCGCCCGCCATCCGGACATCGACGTGCAGGTCGCGGTGATGACCAGCGAGGAGGCCCTGGCCCGGCTCGCGGCCGGCCGGTTGGATGTCGGCATCGTGGCGCTGCCCCAGCCGGCGCTGCCCGGCCTTCAGGTGCAGGCCTGGCGTCGGGATCCGGTGCTGGCCTTCATCCCCGCCGGCTGGCAGCCCCCGCGGCGGGTGTCGCCGGCCTGGCTCGCGGCGCGGCCCCTGATCGCCAATGATCGCAGCACGCGGCTTTCGCGCCAGACCTCGGAGTGGTTCGCCGCGGCCGGCCAGCGTCCGCAGCCGCGCATCGAGCTGAACTACAACGACGCGATGAGGAGCCTGGTGGCGGCGGGCTACGGCGCTGCGCTGTTGCCGTACGAGGCCGGCTCGCCGCCGCCCGACAGCCGCATCAGTGTGCGGCCCCTGAAGCCGGCCTTGACCAGGGCGCTGGGCCTGGCGCATCGGGCGCGGCCGGACGATGGGGCGACGGAGGCGACGCTGCAGGCCCTGCTGGAGATGCGGGGCAGATGAGGCGGGCTCCGTTCTTCAGGGCGACAAGTCCGCCATCGTGGACATCAGCGCCGGCAAACGGGCCCGCGCGGCGGCAGCCGACTGCCCCAGGCGCTGCAGCAGCGACTCGCGCCGCGGGTGATCGGCCGGCAATCCGCGCAGGAACAGCCCGATCCCGTTCAGCCGGCACTGCATCGACCAGGCATTGAACGCCGCGTTCTGCCGCGAACGGCCCGCGTTCTGCGCGGTCGCCGCCCACATCGAGACGAAGTCTTCCGGCACCTGGGGGACCGGCACCACGCTGCACAGCGCCGCCTTCTCGGCCGGGTCGCTGACGTGACTTTCCACCCAGGCGATCTGGGCCGCACTGAACACCGGCTGGCAGGTGCGCAGCATCAGCAGGTTGATGCGGTCGCCGTCGAAGACCCGGGTCGCCTTCGGGATGTGGAGTGCGGCGGCGCTGCAGTCGATGTACAGGGTGTCGCGCCCGGCCGGCACGCTGCCCTGGTCCAGCACGATGCGCGACGGCTCGATGTGGCGCACGTGACCCAGCCGTACGATGTCCTGCACGCGGCGCAGCTCGGCCAGCTCGGCGCGTGACACCGTGGCGCAACGGTAGCGCGTGGGCGTGACCTGCGGGTCGATGCGCAGCAGCAGCCCGCGGGCCTCCAGCCGGGCCATCAGGTCGGGCACCGAGCCGGCCTCGGCGATGCATTCGGCCTGGCCGATGACGGCCTCGAGGCTGCGTTCGGCGTTCTCGGCGCCGGGCTGGAGGTTGGCGCGGTCCAGCAGCCAGGCGTCGCGCGGCATGATCCAGCGCATGCGCGACGGCTCCACGCCGTTGTCCAGCAGCCAGAGCACGGCGTCCATGCCGGTCTTGCCCGAGCCCACCACCGTGTAATTGCTGTACGGGCGCCGGATGTGCGGCAACTCGTTGAGCGGAACACAACGGACCCCGGGCGCCACGTCGTAGCGAGGCGGGTGGGTGGACGGCACGGCAGTCTGCGCCTGCGTGGCGTCGACGATCTTGCGGGTGGCCTGCGCCTGTCGCGTCTGGCCGGTGGTCAGGCAGCGCAGAGTGTGCACCTGGCCCGTGCCGGCCTCTGCAGGCCCGGTGCAATCGGTCATCGGCAGCCAGCGCACGCGGCCGCTGGGGAGGAAGCGCTGCTGCATCACCTGGTCGAAGTGCGCCAGCACCGCGGCGCCCGACGCCAGGCCGTACAGCCCGGCGTTGGCCCCGACTGCGTCCTTGTGGCCGGGACTCAGCTCGCGCGAGGCCACGCCGTAGAACTCCGCCGGCTGGTGCAGCCGCACGAAGGCGTACGCGTCGTTCCAGTGGCCGCCCGGCCGGTGGTGGCGGTCCACCATCAGCACCGAGGCCTCGGCGTCTTCGCTGAGCAGGGTGTCGACGAAGGCCATCGCGCTGGCGCCGGCACCGATGACGAGGTAGTCGGTCTTGATGGAATCGGTGCTCATGGGTGTGTCCTCCTGAGGGTGGGTGCCCCGGTCACGGGGCGGGGGATGAGCTCAGGCCTTCGCGCCCTGCAACGCGATGTTCGCCACGCGCTGCGGCGTCTCGGCCACCGGCACGTGGCGCAGCTTGTTCAGGAAGCCCTGTCGAGAGGCCATCAGCTCGCGTTCGCGCTCGATGATGGGATGCCACATCGCGTCGATGTCGGGGTGCGTCCAACCCAGCTCGCGCTGCGCCCTGGCCGATGAATAGTCCAGGTGGACTTTCGTCGCATCGACGGTGTCCCGCGACAGGAAGGCCGGGAGCCCGGCCAGGCGCTGCAGCGGCTCCAGCAAGGCCATCTGCGGCCGCATGAACCAGCGTGGCAGGTACCAGCGCGGCACGCGCTGGCCGGTCAGCCGCCCCCAGCGCTCGAACAGCTCGCGCATAGTCTGGCGCGGGCCGCAGAAGAGATAGTCGGCGCCGGGCGCTGCCTTCTCGGCCGCCAGGCACAGACCTTCGGCCAGGGCGTGCACGTCGACCAGCGTGTACGTCGCCTCGCCGCCGAAGGACATCGGCGGCATCCGGCCCAGCAGGATCAGGCGCAGGAAGTAGCCGAACACCGAGTGGTCGTTGGCGCCCATCACGCCGTGCGGCATGGCGGTGACGACGGGCAGGCCCTGCGTGCGCCAGCGCAGGGCCACGCGGTGCGCCTCGGCCTTGCTGCGGTGGTAGGCGCTGAGGTAGGGGCCCTCGCCGCTCCAGCGCTCGTCCCTGGACGTGCTGGGCGCGCTGGAGCTGCCCGACGATCCGAGTGCCCAGACCGTCGAAACGTAGACCACCTTGGCCACGCCGGCCTGGCGCGCGGCGGCCATCACGTTCTCGGTGCCGTCCACGTTCACGGCCATCATGCGGGCGGCGGTGGCCCGGTCGGCGCCCAGTTCGTACACGCCGGCGTTGTGGATGACCACGTCCGCGCCGCGCAGGGCCTCCGCCAGGCCGGCGGGCTCGGTGACATCGCCGCGCACCAGCGTCGCACCCTGGCGGGCGATCCAGCGTGCGGGCGGGCTCTGCGGATCGCGCACCAGCACGCTCAAGGTCCAGCCGCGTTCGCGGATGCGGGACACCAGCGCCTGGCCGATGAAGCCGGTGCCGCCCGTGAGGAAGATGTTCATGGTCAGCTTGCTCCTGAGGTTTGTGGCGGGCCGCAGGCGATGCGTTCGCGCACCCGCGCCGTGACGACGTGCTGCTAGTTGACCGCGCGAGTCCGGCCTTCCCAGTAGGGCTTGCGCAGTTCGGTCTTCTGCACCTTGCCGGTGCCGGTGACGGGCAGGGCGTCGCGGAACTCGACGCTGCGCGGGCACTTGTAGTTGGCGATCAACCCATGGCAGTGCGCCATCAGGGCCTCGGACGTGACCTGGGCGGTGGTGGCGGCACCTGGCTTGAGCACCACCACCGCGTGCACCGCCTCGCCCCACTGCTCGCTGGGAATGCCGATCACCGCGCTGGCGGCCACCGCCGGGTGCTGGGCCAGGGCGTTCTCGACTTCAGCGGAATAGACGTTCTCGCCGCCCGTGACGATCATGTCCTTCATGCGGTCGACGATGTAGAGGTAGCCGTCCTCGTCCATGCGGCCGCCGTCGCCGGTGTGCATCCAGCCCTGGCGCAGCACGGCGGCGGTCTGCTCGGGCTTGTTCCAGTAGCCCAGCATCACGTTGGCGCCGCGCACGGCCACCTCGCCCACCGTGCCGCGCGGCACTTCGCGGCCCTCGCCGTCGACGATGCGCACCTCGGTGGTCAGGCAGGCCCGGCCGGCCGAGCGCAACAGCCCGGGCTTGCCGGTCTGCGGCAGGTGTTCGTCCGCGCCCAGCAGCGTGGCGCAGGGCGACAGCTCGGTCATGCCGTAGACCTGCATGAAGCCGGCGTTGGAGAACCGCTTCATGGCCCGCTGCAGCACGGCTTCGCTGATCACCGAGCCGCCATAGCCCAGGCGGGTCACGCTGCTCAGGTCGTGGTCACCGGCTTCGGGGTGGTCCACGGTCAGCTGGATCATCGTGGGCACCAGCAGCAGCAGCTGGATCCGGTACTGCGCGACGGCCTGCAGGGTGCCCAGCGGCGTGAACATCGGGGCGATGACGAAGCTGCCGCCCGCCGTGGCGTGGCCGATCATCACCGAGGCCGCTGCGATGTGGAACATCGGCGCGATCAGCAAGGCCCGCCCTTCGCCCTGCGCCATGCCCGCGCCCAGGAAGGCCAGCGCATTGGCACACAGGTTGTCGTGGCTCAGCATCACGCCCTTGGGAAAGCCCGTGGTGCCGCCGGTGTACATCACCGCCGCCAGGTCGGAGCCGCTGGCGCCGGCCTCGGGCGCAGGTTCGGCCGCCGCCAGCAGCGCCTCGTAGTCGAGCATGCCCTCGGGGACGGCGCCGTCGCCGGTGTAGATCAGCGTCTGCAGCGACTTGCTGCGGCTGCGCAGGTCGGCCACCAGGCCCTTGAACTGCTCGTCCACCAGCAGGATGCGGGTGTCGCAGTCGTCCAGTGAATACGCGATCTCGGCCGCACTCCAGCGGATGTTCACCGGGTTCACCGCGGCGCCGGCCCACCAGCTGCCATAGAAGAACTCCAGGTAGCGGTCGGAGTTCAGGCCCAGCATGCCCACGCGGTCGCCGCGTGCCACGCCCAGGGACTGCAGCGCCGCCGCCAGGCGGGCCACGCGGTCGGCATGCTCGGCGTAGCTGCGCTGGCGCGTGCCGAAGATCGTCGCCGTGCGCTGGGGGTGGCATTGCACGGCGCGGTGCAGGCTTTGGGTGAGGTACATGGCCATGACGGGTTCTCCTGGTCGGGGTGTTGGAAGGTTTCGGGGGGCGTCTTGCGATGACCGGACTGTCCCGCGACCGGGCTTTCACGTCGTTGGCGACATGTGAAAAGTTCCTAAAGCGTTTCGGTGTCCTGCGGCTAGAGTCGCGGCCATCGTGGCCCGCCGGGCCCCGTGCGAAACGACCCATCAAAGGGGGCAGGGCGTGGTGGTCACCAACTACCCTTTCGGGGACTTCGAGGTGCGCGCCGACGAGCGCGTGGTGCTGCACCGCGGCCAGCCGGTGCCGCTGCGCGCGCGCGCCTTCGACCTGCTGCTGGTGCTCATCGAACGCCGCGACCGCGTCGTCAGCAAGGACGAACTGCTGGCCCAGGTCTGGCCCGGCATGGTGGTGGAAGAAAACAACCTGAGCGTGCAGGTGTCGAACCTGCGCAAGCTGTTCGGCGCTGCGGCCGTGAGCACGGTGCCCGGGCGCGGGTATCGCTTCACGCTGGCGCTCACGTCGGCGGCCGACGTCGCCCGCCCGCCGGAAGTTGATGTCGCCCTATCCACGGCCGCGCTGGCGCAGCTGCCCGCGGCGCTGCCTTCGCTGCACGGGCGCGATGCCGACCTGGCGCACCTGGGCTTCCTGCTGTCGCGCCACCGGCTGGTCACGCTGGTGGGAGCCGGTGGCATCGGCAAGACCCGCCTGGCCCAGGCCGCCGCGGCCGCTGCCGCACCGCAGTTCGCCGGTGGCGCCTGCTGGGTCGACCTGTCACCCCTGGACGACCCGACGCTGCTGCTGAGCCGGGTGGCCCTGGGCCTGGGTGTCAGGCTGGCGAGCGACGACACCGCGCAGGTGCTGGCGGCTCGCCTGGGCTCGCGTCAGATGCTGCTGGTGCTGGACAACTGCGAACACCTGGTGCAGGCCGTGGCGCCCCTGGCGGCTGCCCTGCTGCAGGGTGCACCGGGGCTGCACCTGCTGACCACCAGCCAGGAGCCGCTGCGCGTGGGCTTCGAGCACATGGTGCGGCTGGGCACGCTGCCCGTGCCCGAGCCCGGTGCACACCCGCTGGCAGAGCGGCCGGCCGGTGGCGATGCGCTGACGCTGTTCGAGGACCGCGCCCGCGCGGTCCAGCCGCAGTTCACGCTGCACGCCGGCAACCTGGCCGCCGTGCTCGACATCTGCCGCCGGCTGGACGGCATCCCGCTGGCCATCGAACTGGCCGCGGCGCGGTTGCCGCTGCTGGGGCTGGAGGGGCTGCGTGACCGGCTGAACGACAGGCTGCGCCTGCTCACCTCGGGGAGTCGGCTGGCGCCGCCGCGCCAGCAGACCCTGCGCGCCGCACTCGACTGGAGCCATGGGCTGCTGCGCCCCGCGGAGCAGCGGGTGTTCCGACGTCTGGGCGTCTTCCGCGGCAGCTTCGGCCTGCAGATGGCACTGCAGGTGACCGCAGAGGCCGGGCAGGACGAGTGGGACGTGCTGGACTGCATCGGCGGGCTGGTCGACAAGTCGCTGCTGCATGCCGAGCCGGACACCGGCCCGGGCACGACGCGCCATCGCCTGCTGCAGAGCGCGCGCGACTTTGCCCTGGAAAAGCTGCAGGCCGCCGGCGAGCTGCAACAGACCCGGCGGCGCCATGCGCGCGCCTTGCTGGAAGCCTTCGAGAACGCCGCTGTACCGCAGGCGCCGCCCACGGGCACCCACCCCGCCAGCCCCACGGCCCGCGCGGCTGCGCTGGCCGGCGATGCCGACGACCTGCGCGAGGCGCTCGCCTTCAGCGCCGGGGCCGAGGGCGATGCCGTGCTGCACGTGACGCTGGCCGCCGCGTCGGCCTGGTGGTGGTACCCGGCGTCGGTGCCGGTGGAGGGCCTTCACACCTGCAAGGCCGCGCTGGCACGGGTCACGCCGGAGACGCCGGCATCGCAGGAGGCGCGCCTGTGGCACGAGTGGGCCCGACTGTCCAACCACACCGATGCGGCCGCGGAGCTGGCCGCGCTGGACCGCGCAGCCGACCTGTACCGGCAGGCCGGCGAGCTGCAGGGCGCCTTCCTGTGCAAGTGCCTGCGTGCGCGCAAGATGGTCTGGACCTACGACAGCGACGCCACGCGCCAGGCCATCGACGAAGCACAGGCACTGTGGTCGCCGGCCTGGCCGCCGGCACTGCAGGAAATGCTGCTGCAGGCCCGCACCTATGCCTTCGAAGCCGCGGGCAGGCCGGCCGACGGCGAGCCGCTGATGCGCGAACTGGTGGCCCTGATGCGCCGGCATGGCGACGAGCACCAGCTGCGCAAGGCGCTGGCCGACCTCGCCGAAAGTCTGTTCGTGCAGGACAAGGTCGACGAGGCGATCGAGGTGCGCCGCGAGCTCGCCACGCGCTGGCGCACGAGCCAGTCGCTGGACGCCACCCTCAACCGCAACAACCTCGCAGCGGCCCTGGCACATGCCGGGCAGGTGGCCGAGGCGCTGGCGCTGGCGCGCGATGGCATGGACGACCTGCAGCGCTTCGACCGGCTGAACCAGACGATCGAGCACTTCGCGTTGATGGCCGTGCTGGACGGCCGCCCCGCCGATGCCGCGGTGGCACTGGGCTGCTCCGACGCTGCCGTCGGCCGCAGCGGCTTCGGCCGCGAGCAGAGCGAGCAGCGGGCCTGCGACCGCACGCGCGCGCTGGTGCAGGCGGCCCTGCCGCAGCCGCTGCTGGACAGCCTGCTGCAGGAAGGCGCGGCGACCGACGAAATGGTGGCGGTGCGCCGGGCGGTGCTGGGGGTGAGGCCGGGTGCCGAGCCGGCGTGACCGCCTCGCGGACGCTCAGAGGTGGCGCATGTAGTAGTCGAGCGCGCCTTGCGCATCGCGTCCGGCCAGCTTGTCCACCTCGTTGCGCTTCATCGCCACGTGGTTGGCCACCAGCCCGGCGCCCAGGGCCTCGACCAGGGCGTGGTCGGCCTCCAGCGCATCGAGCGACTCGGCCAGGGTCCCGGGCACGCCCACGGTGGCGTCCTGCCCGGTCAGGCCGTCGCCCGTTTCCCTGGGCGGCAGGGCATGGCCGTTCTTCAGGCCCAGGCGCGCGGCCTGCAGCACGGCGGCCACCAGGGTGTAGGGGTTGGCCGCGCCGTCGCCCA
>LNFM01003711.1_pt1 | contig 29539 bp, 29 predicted proteins | sample 596031 | NCBI WGS metagenome assembly LNFM01 (sample SAMN04254537, study PRJNA301005) | activated carbon metagenome | isolation source: dual media filters at the Ann Arbor, Michigan drinking water treatment plant | place: USA: Ann Arbor
GGTTCTTCACCACCAGCGGGATCCGAAAGCTCTCGTCGAAATAGCCGAGTTTGCCGAGGAGGTGATGGTCGCCGAGCTGTTCACCATGGTCACTGGTGAAGATGATCAACGTGTCTTCCCACTGGCCGGTGGCGTCGAGGTGGTCGAAGACGCGGCCCAGGCAGTCATCGATCTCCGAGATCATGCCGGCATAGGTGGCGCGCATCTGGGCCAGCTCGGCCGGGTCCATCTCGGCGGCTTTGCCCTCGGCACGCTCGAAGAATGAGGCCTGGCGCACGGCGCCGAGGTAATGCGCGAGCAGGGGATGTCCCGCGGCTTCCGCCTCGGGTGTCGCCGCGCGAATCGGGGCAGGCATGTCCTCCGGCCGGTACATCGCGTGATAGGGTGCCGCCGCCACGAAGGGCGGGTGCGGGCGGTAATAGCCGAGATGCAGGAACCAGGGTTTTTCCCCGCGGCCCTTCAAATATGTCAGCGCGCGTTCGGTGAAGAAGGCGCTGTCGGAAAACTCCTTCGGCACCCGGCTCGGCCTGTCGGTGGCGCCGGGCAGCGCGTCCTCGCCTTCCGGCAGCCAGACATCGGCGCGGCGGGCGGGCAACGAAAACCCCTTCTGCGCCAGCCAGCCGAAATACCCCTCCATATTCGGCTCGAAGGCACCGACGGAGCGGAACCCGTCCATCAAATCGCCCAACGTGGTGAAGCGCGGGTCCTTCGGGCCGGTGGTGCGCGGGTCGGGCGTCGTGGTGGTATAGCCGATCAGCGCCGGATCATAGCCGATGAGGCGCAGCTGCTTGGCCAGGTTGGTGTGGCGCGCGTCCAGCGGCACGGTGTTCTGCACCGCGCGGTGGTTCATGAGGTACAGCCCGGTCAGCAGGCTGGCCCGCGCAGGGCCACAGGGCACGGCGGTGGTGACGTGGTTGCGAAACGTCACGCCCTCGCGGCACAGCCGATCCAGATTGGGCGTTTTCAGAAAATCGGCGCCCAGCGCGGGCACGAAATCCGCCCGCCACTGATCGACCACGATGAGCAGCACATTCTTCCGCGACGCCATGAAACCTCCGTTCAGAGAGGCGCGGGTTAGTCGCCCCGGGCGACGTGGGGATGACGGTTCGGCGTCAATCGCGTGACGACTGCCGCGGGTCCAGCAGGCCCTGGACCAGGGCGGTCAGCGCATTCACCAGCACGATGGCGAGTGCCGCCGCCACCAGCCCGGCCAGCACCACCGGCTGGTCCCGCCCCTGGATGCCGTTGAGCACCAGCGCCCCCATGCCGGGCAGGCCGAAAAGCAGTTCCATGGTCAGGGTGCCGCCGAGCAGCCCGGCCAGCATCACCCCGGTGAGGGAGACCGCCACCGGCGCCGCCAGCGGCATGATATGCCAGCGCGCCAGCCAGAGCGGCGAAAGGCCCCGCGCGCGGGCGGCCATCACATGCGGGCGAGCGGCGACCTCGGCCACCTCCTCGGAGAGCGGCTTCGCGAGTTGCCCGGCATTGTCGATGCCCAGAATCACCACCGGCGCCAGCAACCCGCCGATCGCCGGCAGCCAGCCCAGCCAGACCGAGAACAGCAACAGCGCCGCCACGCCGACGCAGAAGGTGGGCAGGGCGATGGACCAGAGGTTGATCGCCTCCACCGCCGCCCGCGCGGCGCGCGAGCCGGCGGCCTGGGCGAGACACAACCCGAAAGCCAGCACGATGCCGAAAGCGCCGGACAACGCGCCGAGCTGCAAGGTCACGCCCGCCGCCTCCCACAGCATGGGTCCGACCGGTTGCCCGAAACGCTGCGACTCGCCCAGGTCACCGCCCAGCGCGGCGCCCACCCAGTCGAGAAAACGCCGCCAGGCCGGCTGGTCCAGCCCTAGCTCGGCGCGCATCGCCGCTTGCTGGGCATCGTCCAGATCGCCGGCCGAGGCCAGCACATCCACCACATCGCCGGGAATGGCGCCGAAGAGCAGGAACAGCCCGAAGGTGATGGCCAGACCCTGCCCCAGCCCGGTGAGGAGAATCCCCAGCGCGCGCCTCATGCCCGCAGCGGGTCCACGCGGCGGCGCAGGGCGTCACCCAGGGCGGCGCAGGCGGCGGTGGCCAGCGCGATGGCCAGCACGGGCACCAGCAGCGCGTGCGGCGCGGTCTCGGCCAGGCGGGCGGCATCGGCGGCCATGCGACCCCAGGTCGGCGCGTCGGGGGCGGCGCCCAGGCCGAGGAAGGACAGCACGCTCTCCGTCACCACGCAGCGCGGCAGGGTGATGGCGGCCAGGGTCACGACAGGCCCGGCGACATTGGGCAGGATGTGGCGGGCGAGCACCCGCCAAGGCCCGGCGCCGGACACCACGGCCGCCGGCACATAATCCTGCGCCTCCTCCCGCCGGCGCGCGGTGCGCGCGACATGCGCGAAAAGCGGCGCGAAGGACAGGCCCAGCGGCGGCAACCCGCGCAGCGTGTCGATGACAGCAAAGCCAAGCCACTCCGCCCCGCGCCCCAGCCCGGTCAGCAGCAGCCCCGCGCCGCCGCCCAACAGCAACGCCAGCATGGTGCCCGCGGCGGCCACCGCCAGCGTGGTGCCCGCCCCGGCCAGCAGACGCGAGAGCACGTCCCGCCCGAGATGGTCGGTGCCCAGCCAATGCGCCCCACCCGGCGCGCGGTTCAGCGCCATTAGGTCCTGGTCCAGCGGGTCGAAGGGGGCCAGCCACGGCCCCAGCAGCGCCAGCGCGAGCAGCGCGAGCGCGAAGATCCTCATCCCAGGGAGGTGACCGCGATGCCGCCATCGGCCCGGTGCGGGCTCCAGGTGAAGCCGGTCGAGAAGCCCTGCACGTCGCGCCGCCAGGCGATCTGGTTGGCGGCATGGCCGAGCACGAGGAAGTAGTGCTGCTCCGCCACCCTGGCCCAGGCGCGGGCGTATTTCTCACGCCGCGGCTGCAATGCCGGCTCGGCCGCGGCGGCGCGGATCATGCCGTCCAGCGCGGGGTCCTGGATGCCGCCCCAGAGCACCGGGTTGGGCCCATCGGACATCAGCCGCACCCAGCGCAGGAACACATCCGCGCGCGGGCCCGAGGCCATGCAGCAGATATCCCAGTCATATTGCCCGAGCCTGCGCTGCGCGCCGATATCGTCGAGCGGCGTGTGGGTGACCCGAAAGCCCAGGCGCCGCACCATCTGCACCGCCGCCTGGGCATAGGGTTCCTGCCAGGAGACCATCTCGATGGCGGTCCGCGCCGGGTCCACGCCGGCCTCGCGCAGCAGGGCGCGGGCCTGGTCGAGATCGGGCGCGCGATAGGGGTCGGCCTCATGCAGCGCCTGGTCGAAGTAGAGGTTGCCGGGCGCCACCATCTGGTTGGTGACCACGCCCGCGTCGCCGGCGACAAAGCGCATGAAGCCGGGCTTGTCCAGCGCATGGCCCAGCGCGCGGCGGACCAGCGGATTGTCGAAGGGCGGCCGTGGCCGGCGGTTGTTGAAGGCCACGAAATACCAGGTGGTGTCGCGCAGGCCCTGCACCACGAAACGCGGATCGGCGCGCAGCTGCGTCGCCACATCCTGCGGCACATCGGCGATGTGCAGGTCGCCCGCGCGCAGGGCCAGGCCCTTGTCGACATCGCCGCGCAGGTCGAACTGCACCGCCTCCAGCCGGGGCAGCCCCTGGCGCCAGTAGCGCGGATTGGCGGGCGCGATCAGCCGCACATTGGGCTGCCACTGGCCGAAGAGGAAAGGCCCGGTGCCGGCGGGGCGGGTGATGTTGCCCTCCCAGCCCGGCGAGCGCGGCGAGACGATCCACAGCTCGGAGAGCGAGGTCAGCAGCGGCGCATAAGGCTCGGAGAGGCGCAGGGTGACGGTGGCGGCGTCGGGCGTCTCGATGGCGGTGATCAGGCGCATCGCACCGGCCAGCCAGCCGCCGCGGATGCGGTCGCGCACCCGCTCGATATTGGCCTGGATGGCGGCGGCATCCATCGCCGTGCCGTCATGGAAGAGCACGCCGGGTCGGAGGTGGAAGGTGGCGGTCCGGCCATCCTCGGAGACCGAAAACCGCTCGGCCAGGAAAGGCTCCACGCCGCCATCGGGGCCAATGGAGGTCAGCGCCTCGACATAGGCCTGTTGCACGGCGATCGACCCGGTGTGGCGATGCGGATCGGCGGTGTCCAGGCCCAGCGTGGCGTAGCGCAGCGTGCCCCGGCGCGGGGCCTCCTGCGCCAGGGCCGTGGCGGGGGCGGCGAGGAAGGGGAGGTTTCGGCGGGGGATCATGCGGTGTGCTCCATCACGGGACTGCCCTGCAGGGCGCGGCCATCCATCGCCGGCCCCTCCAGGCCGCGCCCGAGGAAGCGCAGGATGGAGGGCGCGATATCGATCGGCGAGGCATCGGCCGGGCTGACCCCGCATTCGAAGCCCGGGCCATCGGCCACCATCACCGGCGCCTGCTCGGCGGCACCCAGGCCGCCATGCTGGCCGCAGCCCATGCGGTCGGGCTTGCCGGTGGCGGGCTTGGCCACGAGAATCAGCCCGGGCAGGCCATGCGCATTCGGCGCTTCCCGCCGGCGCATGGCCACGATGCAGAGCAGGCCGTCGGCGCCGGGGCGCTGGCCGAGGCGGCGCAGGGCCTCGCCATGCAGCACCGCATCGGCCCAGCTCACGGCCTGAAAGAATGCCATCACCGGCGCCGGGTCGCGATGCGGCGCCAGATGCACCATCACCGAGGAGCCGTTCGAGAGGGTGACGAGGCCATGCTCGGCGCCGGGTTCGAGCCCGGCCTCGGCCAGCTCGGCCTCGACATCGATCACGCCCTCCACCGTCTCATGGCCATGGTCGGAACCGGCCATGAGCAGGACCTCCTCACCCAGGGCGCGGCGGCGGTCGGCCAGTTCCATGACCTGGCCGAGCCGCGCATCGGCGGCGGCGATGGCGGCCCAGCACGCCTCGGAGCCGGGCGTCTGCGCATGCTGCGTGGCGTCGGGCTCGCCCAGCCAGAGCACGCCGAGCGCCGGGCGGCGGCGGGTGACCTCGTCCAGGAAGCGCTCGGTGATCATCCCGTCGCCTTCGATGCTCAGCGTGATGTCGGCGAGCGGCGGCAGCGCCTGGCCGGGTTCATGGCTCACCGCCCGGTTGAAGAGGTGGCCCGCGCGGTTGGGGTCATGCGCCAGCGCGGCACCGGGCGAGACATTGGAGCAGATCACCACCCCGCCATGCACCGCCAGCCGCTCGGCCATGGTCGGGACATCGAGGGCGCGGCCATGCATGGCGCGGCGAGCGGGCAGGAACTCGGCCGAGCCCGCATCATGCGGATGCAGCCGCCCCTCCTCATCGAGCAGGGCCATGGAATTGCCCGCCAGCCCATGCGTGGCAGGCAGGCAGCCTGTGGCGGTGGAGGATGAGACCACACGCGTGGCGGAGGGAAACATCGAGCGGTATTGGCCGAAGGCCGTGCCGCGGCGCCACAGCCGCCAGAGGTTGGGAGTGCGTTCGGGCCCCACGGCATCGCGCCGCAACCCGTCCATGATTACCAGCAGCGCTGTCTTGTCGGTCAAAGGTCGAAGGTCCCTGTCTGGTCGAGGAAGTCATGGGTATGCACCACCACGCTCTCCCCGGTCACGCGCACCAGCGCATAGGCGGCGGGTTCGTGGCTGCCCGGCGCGCTTTCCCGTTCGGAGAGATCGAGCGCCACCTGATGCGCGGTGCCGCGCAGCGAGGTGAAGGGAATGCCCAGCCAGGAGCCGCCCAGCGGGCGGTGGAGATGGCCATGGAACATGTGGCGGATGCGGTCGCGATGCGGCGCCACCACATCGGCCAGGGCTGCGGAGTTCAGCAGCGGAATGCGGTCCATCCGGGCGATGCCCAGCGGCATGGGCGGGTGGTGGAGGAAGAGGAAGACAGGCTCCGTGCTCTCCTCCAGCCGGGCCTGCAGCCAGGCCAGCCGGGCCTCGCAGAGCAGACCGGCATGGGTGCCCTCGGTCTTGGTGTCGAGCAGGATGAAGCGGCCGGCATCGGTCTCGATCACCTGCTGGACGAAGCCTGAAGGGTCCACCGGCGCATCCGGGAAGGCGGCACGGAAATGCGCCCGCTCGTCATGATTGCCGAGCATGACGTGGAAGGGCATCGGCAGCCCCTCCAGAATGTCGCGCAGCACCGCATAGGCGGCGGGCTGGCCGTGATGGGTGAGGTCGCCGGTGGCGATGACGAATTCCGCTGGCGCCGGGCTTTCCGGGCCATGGCGCTCGGCGATGCTCTCGACGGCCATGCGCAGCCGCTCCGCCGGGTCGAGGCCGTAATTGGTCTCGCCCGGAGGCAGGATATGCAGGTCGGTGATGTGGATGAAGTCGAACATCAGCGGCGCGGCAACAGGGCCTGGACGTCGGCCGCCATGCGGGTGAGTGCCGCCTGCGGCTCGGCCCGCTTCGCCACCACGCTTTGCAGATGGTCGTTGATGGTGTCGGTGATGCGCAGCGCGTTCTGGCCGGGGAAGGCGTACCAGCCGGTGATCACATCCTGCTGGCGGAAGGTGACGAGGTGGTTGGGGTTCTCGCGGTAGAAGCGGCCCAGCATCTCCTCGCGCTGGGCGGGGATGGTGGAGGCCGGCATATAGCCGGTGGCGTTGACCATCATGGTGGCACCCACCGGGCCGGTGGCGAATTTGATGAATTCCCAGGCCGCGGCCTGCTTGGCCTGGTCGCGGGTGAACATCATCGCGACATTGCCGCCGGCGGGCAGGCGGGCATTGGGGGAGGAGAGCGGGAAGCGGCCGCAGACCAGCGGGAAACGCCCGCCGATCTCGCGGTTGTAGCGGCCGAGCTGCGCGGTGGACTGCATGGAGATACCCAGCCGCCCGGCGAAGAAATCGGCGATGGCGGCGGTCGGGCGCATATCGGGCATGCGGCCGTCATCGACCAGCAGGCGAAGGGCGGCGATGGCGCGCTGGCCATGCTCGTTGCCCATCGCCACCTGCCGCTCATCGGCCGAGAGCATGGTGCCGCCATGGCTGAAGACCAGCGCCTGCCAGGCCCAGTTGCCGGTGATCGTCCAGTCGAAGAACATGCCGTTCAGGTTTTCCGCCGTGCCGTGGATGGCGCGCGCGAGGGCCGCGACACCCTCCCAGGTGCTCGGCAGGTTGTCCGGGTTGCCGCCGGCGCGGCGGAGCTGCTCCACATTGTAGTAGAGGATGGGGGTGGAGAGGGCGAAGCCGATGCCGGTCTGCAGCGGGCCGACCTGGCCGAGCGAGAGCAGGCTTTCGGAATAGCCCTGCCCGGCGATGGCGGCATCGGCGGCCATGAAGGGCTTGAGGTCGACCGGGATTTCGCGCTCGACCAGGGTGCGCTGGCGGTTCAGGCCGTGGAAGGCGACATCGGGCAGCTGGCGGGTGACCGCGTCGCGCAGGTGGCGCTGGAGGATTTCCTCATAGCCCTGCTCGGGGGCGCGGATGGTCACGCGGATATTCGGGTTGGCGCGCATGAAGGCGGCGGCCACGTCCTCCATCAGCCCGCGAAACAGCTCGGGGATGGAATACTGGAAGGAGATTTCCGTGGGCGCGGTCTGCGCCAGGGCGGGCAGAGCGAGCGGGGTGGCAAGAATGGCGCGGCGTTGGATGGTCATGTCTGGTCTCCTTGGGTGGGGAAAGGGGGAAAGGGCAGGCCGTCGCCGGCGAGCGGGCCGTAGAGCCCGATACCGCCGGCGCGCATCCAGCCGCCGATATCGATGTTCAGCAGCGAGGCGGGCTCGTGCCAGGTGATCGCGGGTGCCGCGCCAAGCTCCAGCGTGGCGTGGCCGACGCGCTTGCGGCCACCCATGATGGTCCGCCATTCGCCGGGCATGTCGATGACGAAGGCGAGGCCCGGCAGCCAGAGATGCCGCGCGCCGGCAATGATCCGGTCGCGCGTCTCATGCAGATGGCCGCTGATGATCAGGGCGATACGCCCCTCGCGCGCATGGCGCTGCACCAGCTCGCGCGTGCCAGGCCGCCAGCATGCGGCGGAGGGCGCGGGCTCCGTCACGTCATGGATGCACAGCGGCTTGTGGGTGAGGATCGCCACGCGGTTGAAGCCGGCGGTGGCGATGGCGTTGTCGAGGAAGGCGGCCTGTTCGTGCTCGGCCGGTAGGTTGGAGCCGGGGATGAGGCTGTTGAGCGCGATGAGGCGCCAGCCCGGCACATCCAGCACCCAGTAATCGGCGCCGAAATGCCGGTTCCAGGCCGCCAACAGAGGCTCGCTCACCAAATGTTCGCCGGCACCCTCGGGGTGACAGGCGCCGACATCGTGATTGCCGGGCAGCGCATGCCAGGGCGCCGGCAGCCGGTCGAATTGCTGTCGGGCGAAGGCGAGGTCATCCTCGCGAACCGGGGCGTCCAGCGCGCAATCGCCGGTGATGATGAACATGTCGGGCGGCGGGGCGGCGGCCAGCTCGGCCAGCAGCAATTCCCAATTGGCGTGGAACCAGGGCCGGGCACGGGAGAGGTGGATGTCGGAGAGCAGGCCGATGCGCGGCGTGGTCATCATTTCACTCCAGTCATGGTCACGCCTTCGATGAAGGCGCGTTGGGCGAGGAGAAAGGCGAGTGCCAGCGGCGCCGTCACCACGGTGGCCGCGGCCATCAGCGGGCCGAAGGAGGTGCCGGCCTCGGCATTGGAGAAGAAGGCGATGCCGAGCGGCGGCGTCATCAGGTGTTCCTCCTGCACCGCGATCAGCGGCCAGAAGAACTCGTTCCAGTTCCAGATGAAGGACAGGCAGGCGAAGGCGGCGATGGCCGGCGCCGCGGTGGGCAGCATGATGCGCCAGACGATCGCCCATTCGGAGAGGCCGTCCATGCGAGCGGCGGCGATCAAATCATCCGGCACGGTCCGGAAGAACTGCCGCATGAGGAAAATGCCGAAGACCGAGATGGTCGAGGGCAGGATGATGGCGGCATAGGTGTTGAGCAGGCCCAACTGCCACAGCCCGATATAGAGCGGGATGGCTGGCACCTGCGGCGGGATGAGGAGCGCGAGGACCACCATGGCGAAGGCCGTCTCCCGCCCGCGCCAGCGCAGTTTCGCCAGCGCATAGGCCATGGGCAGCGCCGTCAGCGCCTGGGCGGCGAAAATGCAGAGCGTGACGAAAAGCCCGTTCAGCAGGAAGCGCAGCAGGGGAACCTTGGTGAAGGCCATGGTGTAGTTCTCCACCGCATGCCATTGCGTCGGCAACAATTGGAATTGCGGCGAGAAGACCTCGCCAGGCGGCTTCAGCGAGATCGAGAGCATGATCACGAAGGGCGCCAGCATCACCGCCGCACCCGCTAGCAGGGCGATATGGGTCAGAGCGCGCCTAACCATAATGCGCCCGCCGATCGAGAATGGTGGTCTGCGCCAGGGTGATGGCCAGCGTCAGCACCAGGAACACCATGGTGATGGCAGCCCCATAGGCCGAGCGCAGGAAGGTGAAACCCTGCTGCACCATGGTGAAGAGGAGCACCTCGGTGGATTTGCTTGGCCCGCCCTCGGTCAGCACCGCCACCGTGTCGAACACCTGAAAGCTGCGGATGGCGGTGATGGCGACGACGAAGACCAGCGCCGGGCCGAGCATGGGCCAGGTGACGCGGCGGAACCGCTCCCAGGCGCCATCGGCACCGTCCATCGCCAGCGCCTCATAAAGATCGGGCGGGATGGATTTCAGCCCGGCCATGAACAGCACCATGGCCAGGCCGAGATTCTGCCAGACGCCGATGGCGGCCAGCGCGAAAAGCGCCGTGTCAGGGTTCTGCAGCCAATCCGCCGTGGGCAGCCCCAGCAGGCGAAACACCTGGTTCACGAAGCCCACCGAGGGGTGGAACATGAATTCCCAGACCAGCGCCATGGCCAGCAGCGTGCTGGCCACCGGCAGGAAATAGGCGGCGCGGTAGAAGCCTCTCCCTCGCCCGACACCCTCGATGGCAATCGCCGCGACCAGCCCCAGGAACACCGTCGCCGGCACCGAGAAGCCGACATAGATCACCGTGTTGCGCAGGCTGATCCAGAAGACGCGGTCGCTCCACAGCTCCTCGTAATTGTCCAGCCCGGCAAAGCCGATGCGCGGCTCGCCGAAATTCCAGTCGGTCAGGGACAACAACCCCACGGCGACGGCCGGACCCAGCAGCATCAGCCACATCAGGATGAAGGCCGGCAGCGCCAGCAGGGTGCCGGCAATGGCCTCGGCGCGGTGCTGGTTAGCCAAAGGCCGGCTCCCGCCGGGCGGCGGCCAGCGGCAGCCGCAGGCCATCGGGGCCGAAGAGCACCGCGCGCTGGGGCATCAGGCACAGCCGCCGGCCCGGCGCCAAGCCGCGCGACGCCTCGGGCGAAAGCCGCAACACGGCGCCGCCGACGAGATGGCACAGCGTTTCGGCGCCGAGATGCTCGATGCGTTCCAGCAACACCGGAATGCCGTCATCGGCCGGCAGCCAGCCTTCGGGCCGCACGCCCAGCGTCACCGGGCCGCGGGCCGGGCTGTGCCAGGGCAGGCGCGCACCGGCCACGAACACGGCACCATCCGGGGCGACCTCGGCGGCCAGCGCATTCATCGGCGGCGAGCCGACGAAGCGGGCAACCTCCAGGCTGGCCGGCTCGTCATAAAGCTCCTGCGGCGCCGCCAGTTGCAGCACGCGGCCGCCCTGCATCACGGCCACGCGATCGGCCATCGCCATCGCCTCACCCTGGTCATGGGTGACGTAGAGCGCGGTGACGCCGAGGCGGCGGGTCAGCGCCACGATCTCGGCCCTGGCCTCGGCCCGCAGCCGCGCATCGAGGTTGGACAGCGGCTCGTCCATCAGGAAGGCGGCGGGGTTGCGCACCATGGCGCGCGCCAGCGCCACGCGCTGGCGTTGCCCGCCGGAAAGCTGTGATGGTTTCCGCCCGAGCAGCGGCGACAAGCCGAGAGGGGCGGCCACCGCCTCGACATCCGCGGCGATGCCCCGCCGCGCCGCACCTGAAAACAGCCGTCCCAGCAGCGGCACGCGCTGCCAGGCCGACAGCCTGCGCATCTCCAGGGGGAGAGAAACATTCTGGCCGACGGTCATGTAGGGGTAGAGCGCGTAGCTCTGGAACACCATCGCCAGGTCGCGCGCCTTGGGCGGCAGCCGGTCAACCCGCATCTCGCCGATGAACACCTCACCGGCATCGGCGGTCTCAAGCCCGGCCAGGATGCGCAGGAGGGTGGATTTGCCGCAGCCCGAAGGGCCGAGAATGGCCAGGAACTCGCCCTCGGCCACCTCCAGCGTCACGTCGCGCAACACCGGGGTCGCGCCGAAACTTTTGTGGATGCCGCGCAGTGAGACGCTTGGCATGGACCCTCGCCGGTTGGTGACTGGGAGGGCGGGTTAGGCCAGGGGCGTGTCACGCATGCTGCGAAACGGTGAAGCTTCCGCGACAGGCCAAAGGTGTTACTCCGGCGGCAGAACCTTTCCGGGATTCATCCGCAGGTCAGGGTCGAGCGTGGCCTTGATGGCCCGCATGAGTGAGAGCGCCACGGGATTCTTCAGCGCGGCCATGGTCTTCACCTTGGACTGGCCGATGCCGTGCTCGGCCGAGAAACTGCCGCCGGCCGCGACCGCGAGCGCGGCCACCGCGTCATCGAAGCCGCCGGCGCGCTGCACCCAGGCCTCGCGGGCCGTGCCCTTGGGCGCCTGCAGCGAGATGTGGATATTGCCATCGCCGAGATGGCCGATGCACATCACATGCCCCTCCGGCCAGCGCGCCGCGCTCATGGCATGGACCTGGTCGAGGAAGGCCGGCACGGCGGAGACCGGCACGGCGGTGTCCGTCGCGATGGCCGGGCCTTCCTGCTTGGTACAGTCGGGCGTGCTCTCGCGCATGCGCCAGAGCATCGCGCGGGTGTCCTCGGATTCGGCGATCATGGCGTCCACGCATTCGCCGGCTTCCAGCGCGGCGGCGAGATTGTCCTCCAGGATCGGGCGCAGCTGGGCGGCGGCATGGGCGGCGGCGATTTCGATGATGCAGTACCAGGGCGTGGTGAGCGGCACGGGCTCGCGAAAGCCATGGCCGTTCTGGATCGTCAGCGCGATGGTGCGCCGGCCGCAGAGTTCGAAACCCACCAGCTCCGCCCCGCAGCCCTGCATGCGGCCGAGCAGCGCCAGCGCCTGGGCGGGTGTCTCCACCGCGACAAAGGCGGTCTCGCGCACCCGCATCGGCGGATAGAGCTTCAGCGTGGCGGCGGTGACCAGGCCGAGCGTGCCCTCGGCGCCGATGAAGAGGTGGCGCAGCGCATAGCCGGTATTGTCCTTGCGCACCCGGCGCAGATCATCCAGCACCCGGCCATCTGGCAGCACCACCTCCAGGCCCAGCACCAGGTCGCGCACCGTGCCGTAGCGCAGCGCGCGGATGCCGCCGGCATTGGTGGAGATGACGCCGCCGATATGGGCCGACCCCTGCGCGCCAAAATTCAGCGGGAAGAGCCGGTCGGCCCCGGCCGCGGCAAGGCCCACATTTTCCACGATGCAGCCGGCATCGACCGTGATGGACATGTCCACCGGGTCGATCGCGCGGATGCGGTTCATGCGTTCCATGGAAATCGTCACGCTGGGGCCGGTGGGGACGGTGCCGCCGGCCAGGCCGGTGCGGCCGCCGGCAGGCACGACCGCCAGGCCACGCGACGCCGCCTCGGCCATGATGGCCGCGACCTGCCCGGTGCTGGAAGGGCGCAGCACCATGTCGGGTGTGGCGCGCATCACGCCACGCCAATCCTGGCCATAGGGCGCGGTGTCCTCCGGCGCCGTCAGGCAGTGCCGGGCGCCGACGATCGCTGAAAAGCCATCCATGGGCAGTCTCCTCCGCGCTGATTGCACGCCCGGCGGCGCGCGCGGTCAACTCGGCCCGGGCGAGGTTGACCGCAACGCCCCGGCGACCAAAGCTGTAGCACGGGAGAAACAGCCATGGACATGGAAGCGGATTACGTCGTGGTGGGCGCGGGCTCGGCCGGCTGCGCCGTGGCGGGGAGGTTGGCGGAGATTCCCGGCACGCGCGTGGTGCTGCTGGAGGCCGGCGGGCGGGCGACCAACCCTTGGCTGCACGTGCCCATCGGCTATGCCAAGACGATGTACCACCCCACCCTCTCCTGGAACCTCAAGACCGCGGGCGAGCCAGAGCTGAAGGGCCGCCAGATCGATTGGCCGCGCGGGCGGGTGATGGGTGGCTCCTCGGCGATCAACGGGCTGATCTATATCCGCGGCCAGGCGGCGGATTACGACCATTGGCGGCAATTGGGCTGCATCGGCTGGAGCTTTGCCGATGTGTTGCCGCATTTCCGCGCCGCCGAGGATAATGAGCGCGGCGCCGATGATCTGCATGGCAAGGGCGGGCCGCTTGGGGTCTCCGACATGCGGGACCGCAACCCGATCTCGGCCGCCTTCATCCAGGCGGCGAAGGAATTGGGCTTTCCGGAAAATCCCGATTTCAACGGCCATGACCAGGAGGGTGCCGGCTGGTACCAGGTCACCGCCCGCAACGGGCTGCGCTGTTCCTCGGCCACCGCCTATCTCAAGCCGCAGCCGGCCAATCTGGAGATCGTGACCGATGCGCCGGCCCGGCGGCTGATCATCGAAGAGGGGCGCTGCGTGGGCGTGGTGTATTCGCAGCGCGGCACCGAGAAGACGGTCCGGGCCCGGCGGGAGGTCGTGCTGAGCGGCGGCGCGATCCATTCGCCGCAGCTTCTCATGCTGTCGGGCATCGGCGATGGCGAGCATCTCCAGGAGATGGGGATCGAGACACGGCATCACCTGCCCTCGGTCGGGCGCAATCTGCAGGACCATTTCCAGGCCCGGATGGTCTTCCGCGCCAATGCCAAGGTGACGTTCAATGACGTCGCCCACTCCTTCTGGGGCAAGATCCGCACCGGGCTGGAATTCGCGCTGAAACGCTCGGGCCCGCTGACCTTTTCGGCCGGCACGGCGGGGCTCTTCGCCCGCGTCATGCCGCAATCGGAAACCCCCGATGTGCAGTTCCACTTCGTGCCCTTCAGCGCAGCCGGGCCGGGCAAGCTGCATGATTTCCCAGCGTTTACGATGAGCATGTGCCAGCTGCGGCCGGAAAGCCGCGGCACCATCACGCTCGCCAGCCCGGACCCCACCGCCCAGGCGCATATCCAGGCGAATTACCTCTCGGCGCAATACGATCGGGATTGCATCGTGGCCGGGCTGCATCTGACGCGTCGGCTGGCCGCCACCTCCGCGCTGTCGCGCTGGATCGAGAGCGAATTCGTCCCGGGCAGCCAGGCGCAGGGCGATGCGGCCATGCTGGAATTCGCGCGCGCCACAGGCATCACCATCTACCACCCCTCGGGCACCTGCCGCATGGGCGAGGATGACGCGAGCGTGGTGGACAGCCGGTTGCGGCTGCGCGGCGTGGCCGGGCTGCGGGTCGCCGATGCCTCGGTGATGCCCACCGTGGTCTCGGGTAATACCAATGCCGCTTGCATCATGATTGGCGAGAAATGCGCGGCGATGATTCGCGCCGATCACTTGGCCGACACCTCACCCCGGAGCAGTATTGCTGCATGAACATCCACGATTCCTACCCGATGCGCGACAAGACGGCGTTTGCCGGGATCGGCACCTCCGCCTTCGGCAGTTTTCCCGACAGTGATTCCTACGGGTTGGGCTGCGAGGCGCTGAACATGGCGCTCGATGATGCAGGGCTGCGACCGGGCGATATCGACGGGCTGATCGTCAATCGCATTCCCAGCTACGAGCGTTTTGCCGAGATGATGGGCATCAACCCGCAATATTGCCTGCTGACGGAAGCGCCGGGGCGGTTTTCCGGCGTGTCGCTGAGCCTGGCCATGCAGGCGGTGGCCAGTGGCGCCGCCAAGACGGTAGCGCTGGTCTATGGCAACAATGGCCGCTCCAGGCGGGTGAATTACGGCGGCGGCGACAGCCAATGGAGCCCCTGGGGCATGACCTCGCCCGGCGCCAGCCACGCCATGATGTGGCAGCGGCACATGCATGATTACGGCACCACCCATGCCGATCTCGGCTGGGTGGCGGAAGCGTTTCGCCACCACGCCTGCCTCAACCCCGATGCGGTGATGCATGGCCGCCCGATCACGCGCGACGACCACGCCACCGCGCGGCCGATCTGCGAGCCGTTGAAGCTGCTGGATTACTGCCTGATCAATGACGGCGCGGTGGCCTGGATCATCACCTCGGCCGAGCGTGCGCGGGACATGCGGCGGCCGCCCGTGCTGATCTCGGGCTACGCCCGCCAGGACAATTTCACCTATGGCAGCGCTCCGCCGACCGACTATTGGCAGGGTTCATTCGCCAAGGTTCAGGAACAGATCTACGCCCGCGCAGGCATCGCCCGCGATGAGCTGTCCGGCCTTGGCATCTACGACAATTTTTCGCCCACCGTGCTGTTCAGCCTGGAGGGCATGGGTTTTTGTCCGCCCGGCGAAGGCGGGAATTTCGTCAAGGACGGCACGCTGCGCCTGGGCACCGGCCGCTGGCCGACCAATACATCCGGCGGGCATCTCTCGGACAGCTACATGCAGGGCTGGGGCATCATCGCCGAATGCGTGCGGCAATTGCGCGGCGACTGCGGCGAGCGGCAGATCCCCAATGCCGAAGCCATGCAATACATCTGTGCCACCAACATCGCGCTCTCCGCGATTTTCCGGAAGGGCTGAGACCATGCCGCTCCCCATCGTCGATGTCTGGTCCGTGCCCTTCTGGGACGCCGCCCGGCAGGGCCGTTTGATGGTGCAGCGCTGCACCGATACCGGCCAGTGTTTCTTCCCGCCGGCGCCGGTCTCGCCCTTCACCGGCCGGCCGAACACGGAATGGGTGGAAAGCCCTGGCCGCGGCGAACTTTTCTCCTTCGTCGTCTTCCACCAGAAATATTTTTCGCAGTTTCCCACCCCCTACCCCGTGGTGATGGTGAAGCTGGATGAGGGCCCCATGCTGCTGACAAACTTGCGCGGCGCCGAACCCTCGGCGTTGAAGATCGGCCAACGCATGCATGTCGTCTTCGACCCTGAGGTCGAAGGCTTCCGCCTGCCGCAATTCGAGATCGCCGCGTGAGCCCGCTCGTCATTTCCGAGCACGAAGGCTGGGCCGAAATCCGCGTCAACCGCGAGGAAAAACGCAACGCCATGGACCGCGCCTCGCGCGTCGCCCTGCTGGAGGCTTTCGAGGCGCTGCGCGGACGCGCGAAAGCGATCATCCTCACCGGCACCGGCGGCAGTTTCTGCGCGGGGATGGATCTGAAAGAACGTTCGGCCGAAGTCGCCCAGGGGCGCGAAGACGCCGGCGAGCAATGGATCGCCGTCAACATGGCCATTCGAAAACACCCCGCCATTTTCATCGCCGCGGTCAACGGGTTGGCGCTGGGCGGCGGCTCGACCCTGATCAATGTCTGCGACCTCGCGGTGGCCAGCACAAAGGCCAGCATCGGCTGCCCGGAGATGGGGTTTTCGACCTATCCCGGCATGGCCGGCCCTGCCGCGCAGCTCTCCGGCATCACCCGCAAGCAGGCGGCCTGGCTGGTGCTCACCACCAACCGCATCTCCGGCGAGACCGCCGCGCGCTGGGGCATGGTGAATGAATGCGTGGAGCCGGAAAATCTTCTGCCCCGCGCCCGCGAAATCGCCACCCAGCTCGCACAGTTCGACGGCGTGGCGCTGGCGGAATCCAAGGCCGCGCTGGACCGCATCCCCGCCTTCATCACCGACTGGCAGCAGGCGATGGATCACGGCCAGATGGTCAATTCCACCATCCGCGGCAAATCCCGCGCCCAGGCCGAGGGCCTGGCGCGCTTCGCCAAGGGCGAGAAGAATCCAGGACAGGGAGTGTGAGACCACTCGCCGGGCGCCGCATTCTCGACCTTTCCGGCCATTGCGCGCAGCCGCCGCATGCGCTGGCCGCTGCCATGGCCGCCAAGCTCTGCGGCCTTTACGGCGCCGAGATCATCCGCCCCGCCGGGCCGATGTCACCCGTCGGCGCGCTGGGTCGTTTCCTGGGAGAACCCATCGCCGGCGAAGGCCCTTTCGATGCCGCCATCGGCGATTCGGGCGTGACCGGCGCCCCGGTACTGCTGCGCTTCTCGGTCTTCGGCCCCGGCATCGATCCGCCGATGAGCGAGCTGGGGCTGCTGGCGCTGTCCGGCCTGCTCGGCATCGTGGGCGAATCACATCGCCCGCCGGCGGCGCTGGCCGGGCACCAACCCACCTACGCCGCGGGGCTGGCGGGCTGCACGGCGCTGCTCGCAACCCTGCACGCTGGCGGGCCGGAAACGGTGGACATCTCCCTCTTCGACGTCACCTGCTGGCTGAACTGGAAGGTCGCCGCCGCCATGATGGTGATGGGCGAGGTGCCGACCCGCGGCGGCTCGCGCGCCGACTGGTTCACCCTGCCCGCCGCCGACGGCCATATCGCCCTGGTCTATATGGAGAAGGATTTTCCGCAGTTGCGCGACATGATCGGCATAGACGATCCGCGCTTCGAAACCCGCGCCGGCCGCCTGACCCACCGAGAACACTTCGAGGCGCTGATCCGCCCCTGGTTCGCGACCCGCACGCGGGAGGCCATCACGCGCGAGGCGCAATCCCGCCGCATCCCCATCGGCCCCGTCCGCGCCCCCGCCGAATTGCTGGCCGACCCGCAATACGCGGCGCGCGGTTTTGTGGGCCGCGGCGGCATGCCCGCCATGCCCTTCCGCGCCAATGGAGTGCGCCCGCATGGCTGAGGCACCGCTGAACGGCATCCGCGTCGTCGATCTGGGCTGGCTTACTGCGGGGGCCGCCACCTCCACCCTGCTGCTCGACCTCGGCGCCGAGGTGGTGAAGGTCGAAGGCCCCGGCGCGCTCGACCCCTTCCGCAACTGGGTCGGCGCCGACCCCGCGCGGGCCTGGTGGGATGAAAGCCCCTGGTTCGCCTTCACCAATCGCGGCAAGCGCTCGCTCTGCCTGGATTTGAAGGATCCGCGCGGGCAGCAGGCGATGCTGGCGCTGCTGGCCACCGCCGATGTGTTGGTGGAGAATTACCGGCGCGGCGTGCTCGACCAATGGGGCCTGGGCGCGGCGGATCTTCGGAAGAAATTCCCGCGCCTGATCATCGCCTCCATTTCGTCGCAGGGCGAGGACGGGCCGGAGCGCGACATGGTCAGCTTCGGCTCCACGCTGGAGGCGACCTCGGGCCTCGCCGCCCTGACCGGCGAGGCGGATGGCCCGCCCATCATCTCCGGCCGCGACGTGAACTACCCCGACCAGGTGGTCTGCCTCTTTGCCTCCGGCGCGGTGGTGGCGGCGCTGATGGAGCGGCAGCGCACCGGCCAGGGCTGCCACATCGACCTTTCGCAGCGCGAACTCACCTCCTTCCTCCTCGGCGAGGAATTTTTGGCCGCCGCCGAAGGCGCGCCGAGCCCGCGCCTGGGCTATGGCCCGAGTTGCTCCGTGGTGGGCGACACCGCCTTCTGGCCAGGTGGCGAGGCACCCGTGCGCGACGCCCGCGCCCTGTCCGAATCCGCCGAATTTCAGTCGGGCACCGCGGTGCTGCGCGCGCCCGATGGCACGCCGGCCAAGGGCATCCCCTTCCGCTTCGCCACAAGGCCGCTGGCGGTGCATGACAATTGCCATTCGCTCGGCGCCGACAATGCCGACGTGCTGGCCGAAGCCGGCCTTGCCGCAGCCGAGATCGCAGCGCTCGAGGCCGCCGGCGTGCTCGCCACCCGCCCCCGCAGAGGACCCACGAAATGACCCGTCGAGGATCGACCCAGTGAAGCGCCGCGCCCTCCTCGCCTCCGCCCTTGCCCTCCCTGCCCTGGCCCCCAACGCCTTCGCCTGGGTACCGGACCGGCCGCTGCGCCTGATCATCCCCTTCGCCCCGGGCGGCACCAACGACATCATCGGCCGCCAGGTGGCCGAGGGCATGGCGGCGCGGCTTGGCCAATCCATCATCGTGGAGAATCGCGGCGGCGCCGGCGGCGTGCTGGGCAGCGACATGGTCGCCAAGGCGGCACCCGATGGCTACACGCTTCTGCTCGGCGGCTCGGGCAGCCTGGTGATCAACAGCTTTGTCCATCGCCGCGTGCCCTATGACCCGGTCACCGGCTTCGCGCCGATCGGCATGATGGCCTCGGGCGCCAATATCATCACCGTGCACCCAGGGGTCCCGGCGCGCACGCTGTCGGAATTGCAGGTGGTGGCGCGGCGCGCCAACCCGCCGATCAATTATGCCTCCTCGGGCGTGGGCACCACCTCCCACCTGGCCTCGGCCATGCTGGCCCAGGCGATGGGGGTGGAAATGGAACACATCCCCTATCGCGGCACCGGGCCGCTGTTGAGCGACCTCGTGGCGGGCCGGGTGCAGATGTTCACCAATGCCCTGGCGCCGATGCAGCCGCAGGTCGAGGCCGGCACCATCCGCGCGCTCGCCATCGCCAGCCCCACCCGCAGCGCGGCCCTGCCCCATTTGCCGACCACGGCCGAGGCTGGCTTCCCCTCCGTGCTGGCGGCGACCTGGTTCGCGCTGTTTGCCACCGGCGGCACGCCGCCCGATCGGGTGGCGGCGCTGCATGCCGCGCTGAACGGCGCGATGTCCGACCCCCTGCTGCGCAGCCGGATCACCGAGGGCGGCGTGGATATCGAGATTTCCGCGTCACCCGCCGAATTCGGCCGGTTTTATCTCGATGAACGGACCCGCTGGGGCGCGGTGGTTCGCCAGGCCAATATCCAGGCGGAATAGCCGGCCGGGGATAGCCCGGCCCCCATGACGCCGCCCTTGGGGCTGCCCAAGCGCGGGCCGGGGATTGTATAGTCGGGCCATGACACGTCCGGTGGTCTTTCTCTGGCGCATGATGGGCTTCCTGGCGGCGGTGCTGCTGCTGGTGGTGCTGCTGCGTGGCGAGCTCTTCGCGGCCTTCGCCTCCAACCCCCTGCTCAACGGCGTCATCCTCTGCGTCATGGGCCTGGGCATCGCCTGGAACATCCGCCAGGTCATGATGCTCCGCCAGGAGGTGGCATGGCTGGAGGCCTTTCAGCGCCCGCGCGACGGCGCGCCGGCGCAGGCCAGCCCGAAGCTGCTCGCCCCCATGGCCAGCATGTTCGCCAGCCGGCGCTCGGAAAAATTCTCGCTCTCCGCGCCGGCCATGCGCGGCGTGCTGGATGGCATTTCGGCACGGCTGGACGAATCGCGGGAAATCTCGCGCTACGCCACCTCGCTGCTGATTTTTCTCGGCCTGCTCGGCACCTTCTGGGGGCTGATCCTGACCATCGGCGCTGTGGCCAATGTCATCGGCGAGATGAATGTCGGTACGGGCGATGTGAATGCGCTGTTCAACCAGCTCAAGGCCGGGCTTGCCCAGCCGCTGGTGGGCATGGGCATCGCCTTCTCCTCCTCCATGCTGGGCCTGGCCGGCGCGCTGGTGCTCGGCTTTCTCGACCTCACCGCGGGCCAGGCGCAAAACCGCTTCTTCAACGAGCTGGAGGAATGGCTGGCGGGCATCACCCGCATCGCCTCGGCCGGCGGCATGGAGGCCGATGGCGGCTCCATGCCGGCCTATGTCCACGCGCTTCTGGAGCAGACCGCGGAGAATCTGGAGGGCATGCAGACCGCGATGGCGCGCGGCGAGGAAGGCCGCCACGCCACCTCCGCGGCATTGGGCCAGTTGGCCGAGCGGATGGCGGTGCTGGCCGAGCAGATGCGCGCCACCCAGGTGCTGATGCAGCGCGTGGCCGACCAGAATGCCAGCCTCGCCCCCGCCATGGTCACGCTCTCCGAAGCCATGGCGCGGCCGGTGATCGATGACAGCGCGCGCAAGAGCCTGCGCAACATGGAGACCCTGCTGACCCGGATGCTGGAGGACAGCGCCCAGGGCCGGGCCCACGCCACCGCCGAATTGCGCAACGAGATCAAAATCCTGACGCGCACCATCACCGCCATCAGCGAGGCGGCGGGCCGCGGATGAGGCGCCGCGGCGGGTCCGAGGGCCTCAATCCCTGGCCCGGCTATGTCGATGCACTCTCGACGCTGCTGATGGTGATCATCTTCGTGCTGCTGGTCTTCGTGCTGGCGCAGGGGTTCTTGTCCGTCAGCCTCTCGAACCGCGACAGGGCGCTGGACCGGCTGAACCGCCAGGTCGCCGAGCTGTCGGACCTGCTGGCCACCGAACGCGGCCAGGGCCAGGAGCTGCGCGGACTTCTCGCGCAGGGCAATACATGGCTGCGTGAGGCCGTGACGGCGCGCGACACGCTGGCCGGCCAGCTTGAGGCCAGCCGCGCCGAACAGGCCCGCCTGGGCGCCGAGCGCGACAACGCGCAGGCCGAGAGCAATCGCCTCGCCGGAAGGCTGAGCGACATCGACGCCGTCAGGCGCAGTGGCGAGGCGCGCATGGCCGGGCTGGAAACCCAGCTGGCTGACGCGCTGGCCCGCGCCGAGGCCGCCACCGGCGATGCGGCCACCCAGCTGCGCCGCCTGGGCGAGAGCAACCGCGCCCGCGCCGCCGACACCGCGGCGCGCGGCGAGGCCGAGCAAGCCGCCCGGGCCGCGGCCGAGGCGCTGAACACCGAGCGCGAGCGAAACAGCCGCAGCGAGCGCGAGGCGCGCGGCGTGGCCGAAACCGCCCGGCAGGAGCTGGCCCTGTTGCGCCGCCAGCTCACGGAGGCGACGCTTGCAGGAGATGAGGCGCGACGGACTCTGACGGCCCTGCGCGCCGAGGTCGCAGCACTGGACCAGACCGTGCAGGCCGACCGCGCGACGGTCGCAGCGCGGGTGGCGGATCTTGCCCGCCTCACCGGCGAGACCGAGCGGCTGGCCGCGCTGCGCGACCAGCTCGAGCGTGAGATCCGCGCCGAACAGACCCGCCGTGGCGTGGCCGAGGCGCAAGCCGGCGAGCAGGCCCGCCTGTCGGAGGCGGCCCGCGCCCAGGTTGCGCTGCTGACCCGGCAGATCGAGGATTTGCGCGGCCAGCTCAATCGGCTGGCCAATGCGCTCGACGCCTCGGACAACCGCGACCGCGAGAGCGAGGCGCAGATCGGCCAGCTCCGCGCCCAGCTCAATGCCGCGCTGGCCGCGCGGGTCGAGGAGCTGACGCGCTACCGCAGCGACTTCTTCGGCCGGGTGCGCGAGGTGCTGGGCGACCGGCCGGACGTCCGGATCGTGGGCGACCGCTTCGTCTTCCAGTCCGAGGTGCTGTTCCCGCCGGGCAGCGCCGAGCTGAGCGGCATGGGCGAGCGGCAGATCCGCGCGCTCGCCCGGGTGCTGGTGGAGATCGCCATCCGGATCCCGCCCGAGATCGCCTGGGTGATGCGGGTGGATGGCCATGCCGACCGCACGCCCATCCGCTCGGCGCGCTTCGCCTCGAATTGGGAATTATCGGCCGCGCGGGCGATCGCGGTGGCCAATCTGCTGATCCAGGAAGGGCTGCCGGCCAACCGGGTGGCCGCCGCGGCCTTTGGTGAGAACCAGCCGCTGGATACGGCGGAGACGGCGGAGGCCTATGCGCGGAACCGGCGGATCGAGCTGCGGCTGACCGATCGGTGAGGGCGGCGCGGGTGGCCGCTAGACCATGCTGCGTTCACATGCGTTCACTGCGCATGGTCCAGTCGTTGCTGAGAGGATGATTCAGCGTTTTCGGCGTTTCCGCCCCAACGCATCATGCTCTACCCCTGCACCACAGGCGCCGCCAGACCCGCCTGTGCCGCCGGGTTGCGGCCATGCAGCGCCATCGCGCGCCGCTCGAAGGCGCGGACCATCAGCTGCACCGCCTCGTTGAACACGAGGCCGATGGCGCCCTGCAGGATGGCGCTGCGAAACTCGAAATCGACGAAGAAATCCACCTCGCAGCCATTGGGGTGCGGCAGGAACTTCCAGGTGTTGTTGAGGTAGCGAAAGGGGCCGTTGAGGTATTTCACCCGCACCTCGGCCGGCCGTTCCAGCGCCACCTCGCTGCGGAAGGTTTCGCGGAACATCTTGAAGCCGATGGTCATGTCGGCGATGAGCTGTTCCTCGCTCTGCTCGATCACCCTGGCCATGGTGCACCAGGGCAGAAATTCGGGGTAGCGGCGCACATCGGCGACGAGGGCGTACATCTGCTCCGGGCTGTAGCGAAGCACCTTGCGTTGGGCGTGGGTGGGCATGTCTAGGCACGGGCCTTTCGTGCGGCCTGGAGGCGGGCGAAATCCGCGTCGGCATGGTAGGAGCTGCGGGTCAGCGGCGTGGCGGAGACGAGCAGGAAGCCCTTGCCGCGGGCGGCGCTGGCGTAATCCTCGAATTCGGTGGGCTCGACGAAGCGGGCAACGGCGGCGTGCTTCACGCTGGGCTGCAGGTATTGGCCGATGGTGAGGAAATCCACCTCGGCCGAGCGAAGATCGTCCATCACCTGGGATACCTCCATGCGATCCTCGCCCAGCCCCACCATGATGCCGGATTTGGTGAAGATGCCGGGGTCAAGCCGCTTCACCTCATCGAGCAGGCGGAGGGAATGAAAGTACCGCGCGCCCGGCCGGATGGTGGGGTATAGCCGGGGAACCGTTTCCAGATTGTGATTGAAGACGTCCGGCCGGGCAGCCACCACCACCTCCAGCGCGCCGTCCTTGCGCAGGAAATCGGGGGTGAGGATCTCGATCGTGGTGCCCGGCGCGGCGGCGCGGATGGCCGAAATGGTGGCGGCGAAATGCGCGGCCCCGCCATCGGCCAGGTCGTCACGATCCACGCTGGTGATGACGACATGGCGTAGGCCGAGCTTGGCCACGGCATCGCCGACGCGGCGGGGCTCATCTGCATCCAGCGCATAGGGCATGCCGGTCGTGACGTTGCAGAAGGCGCAGGCGCGGGTGCAGATCTGGCCCATGATCATCATGGTGGCGTGGCGCTGCGACCAGCATTCGCCGATATTCGGGCAGGCCGCCTCCTCGCACACCGTCACCAGCTTGTTGGCGCGCATGAGGTCGCGGGTTTCGGCGTAGATGGGGTGGTTGGGCGCCTTCACCCGGATCCAGCTGGGCTTGCGCTGGATCGGATTGTCCGGCCGCGCGGCTTTTTCCGGATGGCGCTCGGCGCCGAGCCGGTTCGCGGGGCTGGGGGTGCGGTGATCGATCTCGGTGCGCATGACCATCGGCGGGATATAGGGCTGGTGTGACGAAACCGCTACCGCGCTTTACCCCTCATTGAGGTTGAGATTGGCCCGCCGCGCCACATCGGCCCAGCGCTGGACATCGGCCTCGATATGGCGGGCGAGTTCGGGGTTGATCGCGTAGTCCGGCTCGAAGCCGCGGCTGCGGAGTTCGCCCACGATCGTCTCATTCTCCAGCACCTGGCGCACGCTCTGCTCCAGCCGCCGCTTGATGGCCTCCGCCGTGCCGGTGGGGGCGGAAAAACTGTAGGTCAGCTCGGCCGCATAGCCGGGCACGATCTCGCCCACCGTGGGCAGGCTGGGCAGCATGGCGGAGCGACGGCCCGAGGCGGTGGCGAGCGGGCGCAGCCGCCCGGCCTCGATCAGCGGCAGCACTGCCGACATCGAACCGAACATCACCTGCACCTCATTGGCCAGGATGGCGGCGACCGAGGGGCCGGTGCCGCGATAGTGGATATTCTCCATCCGCGTGCCCGCCAGCAGGTCGAACATCACCGCGGCGAGGTGTTGCGAGGCGAGCGGGCCGGATGTGCCATGGTTCACCTGCCCGGGGCGCGCCTTGAGATAGGCGATGAATTCGACCAGGCTTGTCACCGGCACATGCTCGTTCACCACGACGATGTTGTGGGTGACGGTGGCGCGCACGATGTGATCGGTGACGTGGCGGGGGTCGAAGCCATCGCGCAGGATGGAGAGCGTGCCGTTGAACAGCAGGTTGTAGCCATCGGGCGCCGAGGCGCCGATGGCGCGGGTGCCGATCATGCCACCGGCGCCGCCACGGTTCTCGACCACCACCGGCTGGCCCCAGAGCTCGGACAGGCGTTGGCACAGGATGCGGCCGCCGATATCGGTCCCACCGCCAGGCGCGAAGGGGATGACCATGCGCACCGGCCGGTTCGGCCAGGGGCTTTGCGCCAGGGCTGGGTTGGCGAGTGCGGAGGCGACGAGGGCGGGGGCGGCGGCGAGGAGGGTGCGGCGATGCATGGCTCAGCTCCGGGTCAGGGTTGCAAGGCGGTGGCGGGCGGCGGCGGCCTCTTCCATCAGGCGCGCCATGATGGCGGCGATGGGCTCGACCTGGTCGATGAAGGCGACGGCGGGGCCCATCGAGAGCATGCCGGCTTCGACATCGCCCTGCTCATAGGCGGCGTGTTTCTGCAGCGTGCCGCGGGTGAGTTCGGCGAAATCGGCATGCCCGGTGCGGCCGGCCGCTTCGCGGCTGCGGACCTCCCGGGCGGTGGCGTTGTTCAGCACCCGCCAGGCGCCGCCCAGTGCCGGGTTGCCGGCGAAGCACAGGGTGTGGTCGTCCTCGCCGGCCTCGACCATGCGGGCCTTGTAGTTGGGGTGGGCGGAGATTTCCGCCCCGGCCAGGAAGCGCGTGCCGATGACCACGGCGTCGGCGCCGACCGCGAGCGCGGCCAAGATCTGCGCGCCATGGCCGATGCCCCCGCCAATGGCATAGGGGATGGTCAGGCGCGACGCCGCCAGCGCGCCGCCCAGCATGGCCGGCATGTCGGTATTGGCGCCGGGATGGCCGCCGCATTCCATGCCCACGATGGCCACCGCATCGACGCCCAATCGCTCGGCCGTCAGGGCATGGCGCAGCAGCGGCACCTTGTGGATGACCACGCCGCCGGCATCCCTGATGCGGCGGATCAGGTCATCGGCGGGCGCGCGGCCGGCAGTCTCGAAATGCCGCACGCCGGCGGCGAGTGCGGCGTCGAGGTAATCCATCAGGGGCACGGCGGTATGGCGGGATGTCGAGAGATTCACGCCGAAGGGCTTGCCGGCCGTCAGCGCTGCGCATCGGGAGAGCTGCGCCTCGAATTCCGCCGGGCTGGCGGAGGAGCGCGAGGTGATGAACCCCATCCCGCCCGCATTCACCACCGCCGCGACATAGGGCGCGTCGGACAGCCACATCAGCCCGCCGGCCAGGACCGGGTGGCGAATACCGAAAAGCCGCGTGATCCGCGTGCAAAAGTCTTTTTCGGGCATGGGCGCCCTCCCCCGGCCATGTTTGGCCAGGCGAGCGCGGACGTCCACTGGGCGAAGCCGGAAAAACCTGCCGGAAGACCTGGGGCTGGTGGCTAAACCCGGCCCAGCGCGTAGCCGCGGCCGATGACATAGGCCTGCAGCGATTCCACATCGGATTGCTGGGCATGGATCCGGTAGCGCACCAGGTCGCGGATGCTGACGATGCCGCAGAGCTTGCCATCGCCCCCCCGCACCGGGAGGTGGCGGAAATAGCCCTCATCCATGATCTCGGTGGCCTCCGCGACGGAGGTCTGCGGCGTGACGGTCTTCACCGCATGGGTCATCAGGCCGGAAACCGCCATGTCCATCAGCGCTGCGCCGAATTCGGTCAGGCCGCGCACCACGTCGCGCTCGCTGACGATGCCGACGAGGTTGCCCTGGCCATCCTCGACCACCACGGCGCCAATGCGCCGCTTGGTGATGATGTCCGCCACCTCGGCCACCCGCGCATCGGGGCCCACGGCGATCACGGCGGCGCCTTTTCCACGCAACACGGCTGCTACGGTCATTCGGACTGTCCCTTGGTTGTAACCTCGCCCGATCGATATATCCGAGTCCGGCAGTCCGTCATCGCAACACATGCGTTCATGGATTCGAATTCACCCGCACCTGCCCGATTCCGGATCAATCAGCGCGCCGCCGCCGGGCCTGGCCGCCATCGCAGGGCTTGAACACCCAACCGGGACGGCCGAGCATGATCACGCCCTGTCAGGAGAGCCCGCATGCACCCCACCCGCCGCAGCCTTGGCCTCGTCTTGCCGGCGCTGGCCAGCCCTGCCCTGGCGCAAGCCCCGTGGGCACCGAGCCAGAGCATGCGCGTCATCATCCCCTTTACCCCGGGTGGGACGATGGACCCGGTGGTGAACGTGGTCCGTCTGGTGCTGCAGCAGGAACTCGGCCAGCCCGTGGTGCTGGACCACCGGCCGGGGGGCGCCACGGTCGTCGGCACGCAGGAGCTGATGCGCGCCCCCGCCGATGGCCACACGCTGATCATGATCGCCAACAGCTTTGCCGCAAACATCACCCTGCGGCCCTCCATGCCCTACAATCCGCTGCGCGATTTCGCCCCCATCGTGATGGCGACGGTGGTACCGCATGTGCTGGCCATCCACCCCTCGGTCGCGCCGAATTTCGCCGGGTTTCTGGAGGTTGCGCGAAGGCCGGGGCCGGGCGTCTCCTTCGGCAGCTACGGCATCGGCACCTCCAACCACCTGGGCGGCGAGCAATTCGCCCGCGCCGCGGGGCTGAACGCCACCCATGTGCCCTATAACGGCGCGCCGCAGGCCGGCACCGACCTGATGGGCAACCGCATCCAGTTCATGTTCGCCAACCTGCCCGACATGATCCAGCCCGTGCAGACCGGCCAGCTGCGCGCCATCGCCGTCTCGGCCGAGGCGCGGCTGCCGCAAATGCCCGATGTGCCGACCATGGCGGAGCTGGGTTTCCCCCTCGTGCTCTCCGACAGCTGGTTCGGCCTGATCGCCCGCGCCGATGTGCCGGCCGCGGCCCGGACCAGGCTGGAAAGCGCCTGGATCGCGGCGCTGACACGCCCGGAGGTCAAGGCCCGGCTGGAGGAGACCGGCTTCACCGTCCTCGCCCATGGCAGCGAGCGCTTTGCCGCCGAAATCCGGCGCTACACCGAGACCTATGCCGGGGTGATCCGGGCCGCGAATATCCGGGTCGAATAGGCGCACGCCTGGCCCGCTTGCTGTAGAGTGCAACGCAGCGAATCGCGGGAGAGTGCATTCAATGGCCTTCGTCATCGCCATCGCGCAGCAGAAGGGCGGCGCCGGAAAATCCACGGTGGCCGCAAACCTGGCCGCGGCGCTGGCCGGCGGCCGCCAAAAAATTGCGCTGCTGGACACCGACCCGCAGGCCTCGCTGAGCCGCTGGGCGGAGCTGCGCGCTGGGCGCGAGGGTGCAGCACCCATCAGTTTCGAGGCACCTTCGGGCTGGCGCGTCACAGGGGCGATCGAACGGCTGAAGAAGACCCATGACGTGGTGATCATGGACACCGCCCCGCATGCCGATACCGACAGCAAGGTCGCCATCCGCGCGGCCGATCTGGTGATCATCCCCATGCAGCCGGCGGGGCCCGATCTCTGGGCCAGCGAGGCGACGCTGAAGCTGGCGGCGGCCGAGAAAAAACCGGCCCGAATCCTGCTCAACCGGGTGCCGGCGCAGGGGCGGCTGAAGGATGTGATCCTGGCCGAACTGGCCTCGCGCAAACTGGAACTGCTCGGCCCCGGTCTTGGCAACCGCACCGCCTATGCCACAGCCTTCATGCTGGGGCTGGGCGTGGGCGAGACGGCGCCGCGCAGCGCTGCCGCCGAGGAGATCGCCGCCACCATCGTGGCGTTGCGCGCATTGATGAAGGGCTGACGAATGGCGAGTGTATGGTTGCTGCTGCACCTCCTGGGTGTGGTGCTTTGGGTGGGTGGCATGGGGTTCGGGGTGATGGTGCTTCGGCCATCGCTGGGCGCGCTGGATGCCAATGCCAGGCTGCCGTTGATGGGCACGGTGCACGGGAAATTCTTCCGGATGGTCTGGGTGCTGATGCCGCTGGTGGTGCTGTCGGGCTATATGCTGATGTTCGGCGTCTATGGCGGGTTCGGCGGCGTGCGCTGGCCCATTCATGTCATGCATCTCGTCGGGCTGATCATGGCGGGCATTTTCGTCACCATCTGGTTCGGTCCCTATACCGCGCTGATGCGGGCCCTGGCGCAGGGCGACATGGCCACCGCCGCGGGCTGCAATGAGCGCATCCGCAAGCTGGTGGGCATCAATGTCAGCCTTGGCGTGCTCGCCATCGTGATGGGCGCCGTGGCACGATACGGCGCATGAGCGCACTTGAGATTTCCGAGGATGACTACCCCGAAATGGCGGCCGTCGAGGCCATCCAGCGGGGGCTGCACAGCTACAACCAGGAGCTGGGCGGGCCTTATGACCGCGAGCCCGTCACCGTGCTGGCGCGCGACGAGGCAGCCGTGGTGCAGGGCGGCCTGCTGGGGCTGACCTACTGGAACTGGCTGTTCATCGACTGGCTGTGGCTCTCGCGCGAGCAGCGTGGCCGCGGCACAGGCTCCCTGCTTCTGGCGCGCGCCGAGGCGATCGCCCGCAAGCGCGGCTGCACCCATGCCTATACCGACACATTCAGCTTTCACGGGCCGCAATTCTGGGTGCGCAATGGCTGGGCGGAGGCGGGGCGGCTGGATGGCATGCCCGCCGGGCATTCGCGGATTTGGTTTCAGAAGACGCTGTAGACGGGCTCGTTCTGCGCAGCCCATGTCCGGCCAGGACGAGCGCTGGTTTGTTCTGCCCGCCAATCATCGTCATCGATGACGCCACCCAAGGCGGTGGCGGGCTAGAGCATGATGCGTTGAGGCGGAATCGCCGAACACGCTGAATCATCTCTCAGCAACGGCTAGACCATGCGCAGTGAACGCATGTGAACGC
>LNFM01003948.1_pt1 | contig 29521 bp, 29 predicted proteins | sample 596031 | NCBI WGS metagenome assembly LNFM01 (sample SAMN04254537, study PRJNA301005) | activated carbon metagenome | isolation source: dual media filters at the Ann Arbor, Michigan drinking water treatment plant | place: USA: Ann Arbor
AACCGCCAGGAGCCCTTGATACGCCTTGATCGCAGCCGGCATATCGCGCTGCGACGCATAGAGCTTCGCCAGATCCAGATACGACTCCGCATGCTTGGGATCGGCTTCAATCGCCTTCGTCAGCGCCTGCTGCGCCTCCGCCGACTTGCCCTGCGCGGCATAGACTTCGGCGAGATCGTTGAGCGCCTCGGCAAACGCCGGTTTCACTTTGAGCGCGCGCACAAACTCCTCCGCCGCTTCAGTCGGCTTCCGGCCTTTCAATAAGACAAGTCCATGGAGATGGAGTGCCTGGGGGGACGCGGGATTGAGATGCAGCGCCTTCTGCACCGCCTCGTCAGCCACTTTGAGATCGCCGCGCGCCAGCGCCGCGCGCGTCAGGTCCAGCTCATGCTGGACCGATTCCTGAAGAGCAGCGGCATGAACAGAATGAAAGGAGGAGAGAACGAGGAGGGCGCAACAGAATCCGAGGACGGTCGCAACCTGAATTCGGCGGTCTGAAATCAAGGCGTGCCCTCCTTCCACAGAAACCAGTGTGGTCGGACTATAAACGGGCCGCAGGAGGGAAATCAACGTGCCGCGGCACAACCAGCAAGGCATGGGGGGCGACGCCGAGACGGCATCGCCCCCGCATCGAAGATTTGACTACTTGAGCAACATCAGCTTCCCGCCGGCATCTTTGGGATTGAGCTGATCCCGATACACGAATGTGCTGCCCGCTGCATACAGCAGATCGCTCGTCGGAATGCCGATATACTTCGTCTCTCCCGGCTTGAGGACGATCTTCACGTTCAACACGGTCGGCGCCGATTGATTCTCCGCCGCCGTCATATGAAACCCGCGCTCGACGGCGGACTTGTTGGTCACCCGCACCAAGACCGGAGTCCCGGGCCGGTTCTTCAGGTCCAGCACCGACGTCGGCGGATACAGAATCTTCAGCGCCCCCACCTCGGTCGCATAGATATCCAGATCGACCGGCAACTCTTTGAACGACTGGCCGACCACCGATCCGGTCTCCAGATCGCCGACTTCCACACCCGGAAACCATCATCAACACCGCGGCACAACTGACAAGGCCCACACCTAACTTCCGTACCATACGCAACCTCCTCCTGAGTTAAAAACGATTAGGACGTACGAGGCTCTTCGAACCCGTGACACGGAGGCAACCCCGCCTCTTCCAGCACTTGCCCCCCGATGACATGATTGCCGACCAGCAGAAACAGAATCTTCAATCGTTTGGTATTCTCAAGGAACCGCCCGCTGGCGACCGCGGTCACTTCCCGCGAACCGTCTGCCTGCGGTCGGTCCTCTTCAATGGTCACTGAATAGGAGTCGAAGCCTTCGAAGGCGTGATTGAAGGTATGCCCGCGAAGCAACTGCTCCAGCGACTGGTCAGAAGCTGCAATGGACAGCCCTGGGTGCAGAATCATGCAGGTGAGCATCGTGGCGAGCCAAAGTCGCACAACACATTCTCCGAGGAGGGGCTACTGTAGCCACCCTCTTAAACCCTGTCCACCGACGCCTGCTAACCGATGCACATCGATGCAACAGAAGATCGGAACGACCCGAAGCGGAGCCGACTTGAAACCTTGCGGGAAGAACAGGGGACGAACAGAGAGGGGGAGAGTGAGAACTGGCACGGCCCTATCAGAAGAGCCGTGCCTGAGAAATCGATCAAAAAGCGGACCTGCGCGTCGACTACTTGCTCTTCTTCCCCTTGGCCGGCTTCTCCGCCTGCTCGGCATGCGCCAACGCTTCTTCCGCATGCTTCACGGCTTCCTTTGCATGCTCCAGCGCTTCCTTGGCGTGGGCATCGGTGCTGCTCTTCACGGCTTCTTCCAAATGCGTAATCGCTTCCTTCTCATGCGCGACCGCTTCCTTGGCATGCGCGATCGTTTCCTTCACATGCGCATTCCCGGCGAGCGCCGTTCCGACCGGCCCGGCCACCATCAACGCACCACACGCCACCACGGCCAACAGCACGCGAGCTTTCAACATAAGAGATCCTCCTTTGCAATATGGATAGACTGAAGAGACGGACCGAATTGTACCGAGATATTGAGAAATTAGAAAGCGTCGGACAGCGCCGTCACACCGTCCGTTCGCCGAGCGCCTGAACCACTTCGAGTCGGGCCGCGCGCGTCGCCGGGATCAGCCCGCCGACCATGCTCATGAGCACGGCGAAGAGCAGGGCGAGCCCAACCATGACGGGGGAGAGGTAGAACCCGAATGCGATCTCGGATCCCGTGTCCCAATTCACAGTCGAGATCGTCACCGACTGGAGGAAGGACGCCCCGGCTATGCCGAGCAGCCCCGCGCTCGCTCCCAGGGCCATCGACTCGATCAGGAAGGTCTGAAGAATCGCGAGACGAGTGAAACCGAGGGTCCGGAGTGTGCCGATCTCCGTCGTACGCTGAGCCACGGCCGCGGACATGGTCATCGTCGCGCCCATAATCGCCCCGATGCTGAAGACCGCCGTGAGAAAGAGCCCCGTCACACGGATCATTTTCGCCAGGCTCTCGGCTTTGCCTTCGTAATAGTCCGGTTCGCGCCTCACCGAAAGATTGAACCGCGGATCTCGCTCCAACTGCTCCTTCACCTGAACCAAGGCATCGGGCCGCGCAAGCCCAACAGTCATCGAAGAAAAGGCTGTACGATGAAACGTCGCCATAAATTGTTCCGCATCGCCCCAGACCTCGGAATCGAATCCGCTGCCGTCCGCGTCGAACACACCCACCACCGTCCATTCCCGATTGCCAAAGTGCAGCACGCGATGAAGCCCGGCTTCGGGAAACTGTTTGGCCACTTGCGCCCCCACCATGATCTCCGTCGTGCCAGGCTCCCACAAGCGGCCCTGCGCCAGCCGGACCTTCGGTCGAACGGCAAAGGCATCGTGAGAAGTCCCGCGCAGGCTGAGGCTCGCAAGACTTCTTTCCTTCGCCTTCCGGAGTGTGAGTTGCAGCCCGATCTCGCTGACCGCCACAGGCCGGCCCTCGAGCGTCTGCTTGATCCCCGACTGTAGCGCAATGATCTTGGCGTGATCGCGGGAAATGCTGCTGTCGATTTCCGAGAGGGCGCCCTTGCGCAGCAGGATCGCATTTGCCGGATCGCCGGTCTTCCCCAGCGTCCGCTCCAATCCATGCGCCAGCATCAGCACGGCCAGGAAGACGAACACCACCAGGCCCATCCCCGCCACCGTGAATGCCGTGGTCACACGGCGGGCCCAGAGATTTCTCAGACTGTAGGCGCCCCACAGCAACATCCGATTACTCCCGCCGAATCAACAGCCTGCTATCCGGCATGCCGCAATCCCTCCAACGTCGTCATCCGAATCAGCCGAATGGCGGGCCAGACCGCAGCCAACAGGCCCACGAGGAGCATCACCGAGAGACAGGCACCGATGGTCTCTGCTGTGATGAGATACGACGAAACGTAGCCCCGGTCTTGCGTCATCACCGCGTAGAGTTGCGCGGCGGGGAACAGGAGAACAAGCCCGAGGCCGCCGCCCAACAGTGCCAACAGCAGCGACTCTCCCAGCACCAACGATACCAGGTGACGCGGTTGAAAACCCAGCGTCTTGATCACGGCATATTCCCTGGTCCGCTCCCGAACGGCCATCGCCAGCGCATTGACCAACACCAGCAACGCGATACCGTTGATGATTCCGGACATCCATTCCAAGCCCCGCAGCAACGCGCCGGAACGCGCCACCCATCCTGCAAAATACGCCTGCTCGGACTCCGTCCTCGTTTCGGCGGAAGAATTGGCAAAACTCGCATCGATCGCCTCCGCCACCGTCTGTCCATTGATCCCGTCGGCAGCACGGACGACAAACCAGCCGACCTGATCGGCCCGATCCGGTTCTGTCGTCTTCAGCCGCTCGTTGGCATAGGCCCAATGCAGATACAGTTCTCCCTCCCCCATGACATTCGGACTGGTGCTCCGGAAGATCCCGCGCACGACGAGTTCCCAATCCCCTGAATACACCGTGCCCTTGAGCGTAATCGCCTCGCCGACCTTCCACCCGAACCGCGCCGCCAACCGGTGGCCGATGATGCAGCCTCGGCGATCCTGCTGGAAGGCCAGCCGCTCCGCGTCGCTCAAGACAACCTCGGGATAGGTCTCGAAAAACGTGGCGGCCTGTTCGGCGAACGAACCGAACGACTGTTTCGGATCTTGATAGACGCCACCAAAGACCGACCCAAAGTGGACGGTCCGCACGCCGGGAATCACCGCCAACCGGTCTTTGTACGCCAACGGCAGACGCAGCTCGTCCGACATGGCATGCACGGTGATCAACCGGTTCTTCAATGCCGCCCGCGACCCCGCCTGCCATTGATCGAGCGTCAGGCGAATCAGTCCAAACGCGAGCACCACCATCGCCAGCCCGCCGATCGTCAACAACAACCGGACAGGACGCCGCACCGTGTTGCGAAAGATGAGCCGACCCAATGTCATGGAGGAGTCTCCAGCACGCCCTTTTCGAGATGCCGGATCAGCTGCGCTCGCTCGGCAGCGCGCGGATCGTGCGTGACCATCACGATGGTCTTCCCCAATTCCCGATTCAGCCGTCCGAATAGGGTCAGAATGTCTTCGGCCGATTCACGGTCCAGATTACCGGTCGGCTCGTCCGCGAGAATCATGGTGGGATCGCTCACGATCGCGCGGGCAAGACCGACCCGTTGTTCCTGTCCACCTGACAGCTGGCGAGGATAGTGGTCCATGCGGTCGCCGAGGCCCACGAGCCGCAGCGCCGTCTTTACGTGGTCGGTCCGCTCGGAGCGCGAGAGATGCGTGAGCAGAAGCGGCAGCTCGACATTTTCGGCAGCGGTCAGGACGGGGATGAGGTTGTAGGATTGAAAGACATAGCCGATATGCCTGGCGCGCCAGCGCGCCATATCCCCTTCGGACAGTTCGTGCAAACGCGTGCCGGCCACGACCACCACCCCGCTGGTCGGACGATCGATCCCGGCCATCAAGTTGAGCAAGGTGCTCTTGCCGGACCCGGATGGCCCCATAATCGCGAGGAAGGTTCCCGCAGGAATCAAAAAGGAGAGATCCCGCAGCACAGACACCTCCGTACCGGCGCGGGAGTAGACTTTCGAGATACGCTGCAGTGTGACAACCGGATCGTACACGTGGGCAGGCCTTATGACGGACGCCGGAGGACCGTGACCGACGTGCCTGAGCGGAGACTATCGGAGGGCTCCGTCACGACCTCATCGCTCTGCGTGAGTGTGCCGCGTACCGGCGTGAGGGACCCCACCGGGGAACCTGGCTGAATGTCCGTCTCGACGATCGCGCCGTTCCTCACCAGAAGCACCACCGGACGACCGGCACGCGTCACAACGGCCGTCGACGGCACGCCCCAGGATTCTCCTCCGTCATCGGCCGATCCGGGCTTAGCCCCGAACGTCACTTTCGCGCTGAGTTCCGGCCGCACCCGCTCGTCGAGATCGAGAAACCGCACGCGGGTGAGAATCGTCGCTTTGGCGCGGTCGGCAATCGGCATGACTTGCGCGACTTCGCCTCGATAGCGATGGTCGGGCACGGAGTCCAATTGGATCTCGGCCGGCTGCCCGGCTTGCACGCGGTTGATCATGGATTCCGACACCTCGGCATCCACCATCACGGAACTCATGTCCGCAATGGCCACGACCGACCCGCGCGAAAGGGTGGAAGCAGCCATCGGCGCCACCACTTCGCCGACTTCGGCAAATTTCTTCACCACCGTGCCATCGAACGGCGCACGCACGATCGTACTCTCAACTTGCACCTCAGCGGACCGCCGTTCCGCTTCGGCCGCCCTGATCGCCGCTTCAGCCGATTTCACCGCGCCGGCGGCGCGCCGGAGCCGCGCGCCGGCCATATCGAACTCGGATTGTGTCGCGAACGATTGCTCGATGAGAGTTTTCATCCGGTCGAAATTGAGCGTCGCTTCTTGCAGCTCCGGCCTGGCCGTGGCCAGTTGCGCGCGGGCCACCTCCAGTCTCGCCAGGGCCTGCTGCAGCAACGCATCCATATCCGTGTGCTCCAACCGCGCGATGACGTCACCTTCTTTGACCCGATCCCCGACCTTCACACCGAGATACTCCATCCGGCCTGTGCCTTTCGACGCGATCGACGCCTGCCGCTGCGCCACCACATAGCCCGTGGCGGCTAACCCCGACGAGCCACTAGCAGGCATGCGCACCACCGCCGTCACTTCAACCGAGGGTGTCTGGTCGATCAGTCCGGTTCTCCAAGCGCCCACAGCTCCGGCAAACAAAAGGATCAGGAGCAACCAGCGCCACTGTCCGGACCGAGCCGGCGAGCGCTTCGCGAAATGCTCCTCGCGTTGAATGGTCAGTCCGTCTAAATCGGCATCATGGATGCCGATTTTCAATGGATCGGGACGTTCCGGCGTTGATTGAGCAGACACAAGACCTCCGTTGTCATGAGAGCCGCAAAGCTTACCATAGATGTTCTTACCTGCTACAGAGCCGCCTGTGGCGAGAGCATCGCCCAGCGTGAGGTACTCAGTTCGAAGCCGCTCTGGGTTTCCGTTTCCGCCACCACATAAGAAAGCCGGTGGCGTAGATAACCGGACAGGCCAGGCCGCTCAGAAACACCAGCAACCGCCCGGTCATACCGAAGACCTGGCCCGAATGCAACGGCCATTGCCAATCCAGAAACGTTTCTCCGGCACTCCGCCTGGTCGTCGGATCGCGCACGTCGAGAATGGCGCCGCTGTATTGATCGATCGCCACCTGTCGCTCCGACCAGAACGCGCTCAGCCCCGGCACATGGCGTCGGCCCACCAGGTAGACCCCCCTCTCGCCGTCCGGCATGCCGACCGCGCTCAGCTCTCCTTCCGGGTATGTCGCTGCGGCGATCGCCACGGCCCGCTCCGCTCCGATGGGCACCAGACCAGGCACCGGTGTCGACATGGGTGCTTGCGCTGGACCACGGGTGGCCGGAGAAAAGAGTTGCACCATCCACACGTACGGGCCATTGAGGTTCATGTCGACCCCTGACAGCAGCACGGCGCCCAAAGCCACACAGAGATACAGCGAGACCGTCTTGTGCAGATCGAACCAGAACCGGAACGGCGTCATCGGCCGCCGGATGACAAAGGCCTGACGCCACTGCCCCGCACGCGGCCACCAGACGAGAATCCCGGTGAGCAGTGACAGGAGCAACAGCACGGCCGCAACGCCGGCCGCCGTCACGCCGATCTCGCCCAGGAACAATGTGTAGTGCAGGGCGAAGACCACATCCATGAACGAGGAAGGCACCCACTCGACTGCGCCATAGCCGCGCACCCCTCTTACCCTGGCGCGATACGGATCGACGAAGATCCGCGCCCAGGCCTTCGACGGCTGCTCGGCATAGACGGCGAAAACACCTTCCGTGCTCCCAGGCCCATAGATCTGCGTCACACGACTGCCAGGCGGAACAGCCTGCAACGCGACAGCCACCATCTCTCCTAATGGCCGGTAGGCCTCTTGCCCCGGTGGAGGCGCCTCCACCGTCAAAAGCGCCGGATTGAGCCACTCATCGATCTCCTGCCAGAACACCAGGATGCTGCCGGTCAATCCGAAGACGACCAGCAGCGCCCCGATAAACAAACCCAGATACAGATGCATCTGCACCCACAGGCTGCGCCACGTTCGCATGCGATTCGCACGCGACGCCGCCAGGCCCGCCGAATCGGCAAGGCCATGACTCGCTGCCTGCCTGGATGCTTCCCGCGCCATGACCTTAGAACTCCATCCGGATCGAGCCCATGAAAAACCGCGGCATGCCGGGCTGGATGAAATAGTTCCCCCCATTGCTGCCCGCATAATAGGTTCTATCGAACAGATTGCTCACATTGAGCTGGGCGGTCATTTTGGTCATCCCCATCCGCCATTCATAGCTGGCCATCGCATTGGCAATGACGTAGCCGGGCATTTGAAAGGTATTGGCGGCATCGCCCTGCCGCTCTCCAGCCGCCGACAGACCGGCACCGATCTTCAATCCCTCCAGCTTCACCCCATGGAGTTCTTGATCCTGGAAGGCATAGGTGCTCCAAAGGCTGCCCATGTCCTTCGCCGCATTGAACAAGCGATTGCCGGTGTTTCCGAGAGTGACCCCTCCTCCGCCATCGTCGACAAAGTCTTTGGTGACCTTCGCAAAAGGCATGTAGGTATAGGAGGCGATCACACTCCAGCCCGGCAGAAGCTCGCCGCTCACATCCAATTCGATCCCGCGCGTTTGCGCCTCTCCAAGCGCCTTGGAAAACTGCGGATTCGCAGGATCAGGCACAGCAACATTCTGTTTGGTCAGATCGAAATAGGCGACGGTCGTTCGGAGTCGCCCGTCGAAGAATTCCGTCTTGACGCCCGCTTCAAATTGCTGCGCCGTCTGCGGAGGCAGCGGCTGGCGCCTGATATCGAATACATTCTGAAGACCGAAGTTCTCCGTGTAGCTGCCATAGAGCGAAAGCCACGACATCGGTTGCCACACCAAGCCAACCCGTGGAGAAAGACGATGGTCCTTTCCCGTCCTTTCATTCAAAACGGTATTGTTCGAGACCGCGTCGTCGTACCGCAACCCCGCCAGCAGATGCAGATTGAGCGGCAGCTTGACCTGATCCTGCAGATAGAAGCCGTGCCAGGACCGCGACGAGCCGAACGGACCATTGTCGGGAACCTGATCGAGGGTGGGAATCCCCACCCCATACACGGGATTGAACACGTTGATTGGGAGGAAGGGCGGACCACCGGCGTCGCAGCATTTTGACACGACATTTTTGTCGGTCTGATACAGATAGTCGTACCCGAACAGCAGCGTATGTTTGAGTATCCCGGTATCGACGTGGCCAGTCAGATTCAACGAGCTCTGATAGCGGTTTTCCTGGTTCCCGCGTGGGGTACTGACCAAGAAACGATCAACGTTGCCGCTCGCCGGATCGACCGCGCTGAACGGCACGATCATTCGGGTGCCCAGGCCATGGATGAACTCACCGGAGATCCGGTGGGTGATCTTCCAGTCCGAATTGAGTTCGTGCGACCAGTTGATGCCCGTGAAGAACCGCTCGTTCCCGCTCTTGCTGAACGACGGTTCATCCAAATACCGGCTGATCGGCACCGGGGCCGGCCGGTTTCCAAGAGCCGGAAGCAAACCATCTGATTTCGTGTTGATATTCTGATACTCCAGCTCGGCGGTAATCTGTGTGCGCGAATTGACCTTCCATTGCACCACCGGCGCAAAAAACATGGTTTTGCGATCGACAAAATCGCGAAAGGACTCCGAGTTCTCATAGGCGAAATTGAATCGATACAACACGCGCTTATCGTGACTCAACGGACCGGTGGCATCGCCAGTCGTGCGGAAGAAGTTATACGAGCCGAATTGCTGTTGCAGCGAATAGGCGGAAGTCTCCTGCGGTTGCTTCGTGACCACGTTGATGATGCCTCCGGGGTCGGCGCGTCCATAGAGAATCGAGGCCGGCCCCTTCAACACTTCAAGCTGCTCGATATTCGAGGTATCGACCAGATTATTCGTCGGCCTCAGCACGCCGTTGCGGTAATGGGCCGTGCTCTCGAACCCGCGGATCATGTATCCATCCCCACTCTCGATCGCGTTGGGGAACGGCGAGACGCCGCTCACGTTTTGCAAAGCCGTCCCCAATCGCACCGCCTGCTGATCCTTCAGCACCTGCTGCGGCACCACCTGGATGGAGAAGGGCGTTTCCATAATCGGCGTATCGGTTCTCGTCGCCGTGGTGGCCTGATCCACCTTGTACGATTCCCGCTGAGCCATGACGTGGACCGGCTTCGCTTCCAACACCGGCACATCGCCCTCGGTGGGAATGGGCGTGTCGGCCTGCGACGGCAAAGGCAGCGGGACGGGAGGAACAACCGGCCGCGGCGCCTCAGAGGAATCCGGTTCAGGAGACTTCCGGGCATCGGCGGTCTCTGCTGAAGAAAGCGGCGCCTCGTGACTCTTCTGCGTCGGCACCGGCTTAATCGGGCCGATACAGGCCGTGAACGCAGTCAGGCACAGCACGACCCCGAGCAATCGATTGATGACGGTTCCATAGGGACGAGATAACTTAGGATGAAGACGGACATGAATAGACCGGCCTGATTGCAATGATGATAACGACATAACTCCCTCTCCCGCACACACCTGCCTCATGGCGTGCACAGTGTCTCTGAGAGCCGGCACCTCGCAAGCAGGCCACCACCCCTCCTGCGGCAAAGCAATACGGAGTCTGTCTCCAGACCGTATGCTCCCGGGCACAGAACGATACCGAGGCGGCACGCAAGCGAGATCGGACCGTACGAACGTCCGGCTCGTGAATATTTACTAGCGTTGGATCGTTGGCGTTAAGAGTGGAAAGCGGGAGGACCGCGGCCATGGGCCGCAATCAGGGGAAGCGTTCGATAAGAAACGAGCAGAAGCACCAAGGGCACGAAGACGGATACCACGACCGGCAGGCGAGGAATGTCCGGCAATACAAAAGCCGATTCATCTTCATTGACGGAGCAGGCCCAGATGATCCAGGGGTTGGCGGGGGCCAGGCCATGGTGACACCGGTCGCGATCTATCCCGGCATGGAGATAAAACGCCCGTGATTGTTCCTTCTCCCAGTCGGTGAAGCATGTGGCGCAGACCATCGCCGCCGCGAGACGGATCCCGACAAGCAGACAAGCCAGCAGGGCAACGAGTCGGGACACCTGCCCGGATCGGCGACTGTCATGCATAAGACGAAACAGATTCGGCACAGCCCCCACCTTTCACACAAGAAGGTCGTTACTCTACAAAACCGCCATACCGTCCGTCTACCGGCTTCTGCTCACGGATGCTACAGAAACCCATGGGATCATGGGATATTAAGAGGCAAGATCACGGGGATCAGCGGGAGAAGCGGTCGGCGAATCCGCTACTTTATTCCAACCGAGGAGCATATCAGCACCTGAGACCACAGAAAGGGAACAGCTCGAACTCCCCTTCATTCAAATAGGACAGGGGGGAGTGCATGGGCATACACTCCCCCCTGTATGTGGGACCCTTTGGATGGTCAGTGCGGTCCAGCCATCAAGTCCCAATAAACCGTCTACCTATCCGCGACATCCAGACATCTCTCACACGCGTCGAGTGCCGAAGCGCACCGCACCTGGAATGCGCTCGTACAAGCCGCAACCGTCAGACTGCCACGCGCACAGGCACTGCTCCCATAACAGCCCTCTTCACAGGGCGCTTCGAAACGCGACACGTGGCTCTGTGAACCCTCTTTACCGGTCGCGAATCACCACCTTTGAGAGTGCTGTGCGGCTTCTCACGGTTGATCACAAATTTGATACCAACCCCACGGACCGTGACGATCGCTTGGCGACCCTGTGGATCGCGACCGAGCAGCCGGCGAAGCCAGAACATATGGACATCGAGCGTATGCTCTTCGACGACATAATCTTGTCCCCAGATAAGATCGATGAGTTCCCGGCGGCGAAAGACGATATCGGGAGATTCCATCAAGAGTCTCAGCAGTTTGAATTGTACCGGCGGAAGATGATGGGCCTGCCCGGCGACCCGCACTTCACAACCAGCCGCATCCAGTTCAATGTTCCCGACACGCACGACCGGATGTGTCTCGGTCATCCACGCCGACCGCCTGAGCAAAGCCCGAACCTTTGCGGCCAGCAGGCGGAACCCTTCGTCACAGAAATGGGTGCTATCTATCCCTTGCTCCAGGTCGTTGACACAAGCATCTTCAGCCAAATCCGACCCAGTTAACGCCACCGTCATCATGGGAACAGATCGACACGCCCCGGTGTGTCGCAATTTTTCCCACTCCGGCAACGACCGATCGACCAAGACGAGCGCGGGCACTTGCCTCAGAAACAGGTCGCCGGCGTCCAACACGGTCGGCACACAATGAACGTCAAAACCGTATCGCCCAAGACCAGCGGTCACGCTCTCGATCAGCCGCGCATCACGAGAGAGCAGTACTAAAAAGCCGGGAGGGGAACCATAGGCGGAACCCGTCCGGAGGGCCGCACATGACGAGAGCGGCGATCCGTTGTGTTGGAGGCGCGCGACGCCTGCCACAGTCACGAGGCCGGTCATGAACAGAAACATAGCCGCCGGCGCCGCCGGCGCCGGGAGCACCGGTGCGTGGCTTCCGGTCGAAATGGGATTGGAGAACTCGACCAGCTGGCGCAGCCCCGAGCAGAGACAAGAACGCATGTGGAGGATCGCTCGCATAATGGCGCTTGACCCATCGGCCTCCCATTGAAGGAAGGAGGAAGCTTCCGAAGCCGACAGCATCGACCCACCCGGAGATGCCGACACCGACGCTTCATTTGCCAAGACTGTCCGATCTTCGTCGTAGCCGAATATGGCCGGCAGCGGTGAGGCGAGCGCATTTGGCGCAACGGCCTCCATGGGGTTGATCGTCGTTGCATGGGAAAGGCCGGCCAGTCCGATACTCAGCGCCCCCCAAACGAGCAGACCCATGATGATTCGACGGTTCAGCATCTTTGTGAAACTAATCATGTGATATCCCCAGCTGCATCCTTCCCGGAAACACTCGCAAGACTTCTTCTGGAATCGCACGCAGAAGCCACTACGCAGCCGCTTTCATCTTGCGCCGGGCCAGGCTGCCCAGCCCGATCAACCCGCTGCCGAACAACCAGGCCGCCGCCGGCAATGGAACGGCCGCCAATTGGGCAGTGCCTTGAAGCGAAAATGTTCCCGACGTCAGAAACGGCACGCCTGCGAACGGACGCGTCCACGACACATTAAACGCGTTCGTGAGTTCGTTGAACGATCCGGTGGCAATCCCGCCGACGTTCAAGGAGGCCGTCACCGGACTCGGAGGACTCGTCAACAACCCCGACCACCCGGTGCTCGTCACACCGGCGAACAGGGATTGGAGGTCCGCCGTCAGGGTAGCCCCGGCGATCTGCGCCGTGGGGAACGGAAGATTGAGCGGCCCCCCACTGCCTGTAAACAGAGAAAAGGACAGGTGTCCGACCGTAATCGGAGTGAAAATATTGGGCGCCGGCTGAAACTGATTCATCATAAGCTGCCCATTTTCCGTGAGCGAGCCCGTGAGATTCCCCAGCGGCCCAAAGTTCAAGGTGATCGATCCACCGGAAATATCCAATTGCGACACGGTCGCCGCCGAAGACACCGCGGGGAAGCTCCAGCTGGCGGCCATCAGCGACAGTCCCATGAGACACGTTGTAATCGCCTTGTTTGTAATCCGCATCAGATTCCTCGTGTTGCGTGAGATGGAATCCCCTGCCCCGTCACGACAGGCTCATGCGCCTGGTCGAGCTGGTTCTTTCCGATAATGTTAGACCGCGCTCATCTTGCGGCGCGCAAGCCCGACGACGCCGGCCAAGCCGCTCCCGAAAAGCCAGACCGCGGCAGGAACCGGCACAGGCGCGGGCGATCCCCACAATGCAAGCTGATAGCTCCCGCCTCCGCCATTCAAACCTTGCGGATGCAGGTGATAGTCGCGAGGCAACCCGAGATCGGCAAGGAACACCGAGAAATGCGATGAGGCTTGCGGGACGACTTCCGTATCCCCAATGTTTTCAAAAATAGGGACGCCAAAAAACTGGATATTGTTGGTTGTCGACGTCATGTTGAAATGAGTGAATGAACCCAAATCGAAGTTGATCGTATCCAGAAAGAGCCCTGGATTACCCGTACCGGGCGCAGGCACATTGATGATGACAGGATTCCCGACATGTCCGAGCGTGTTGTCGAAGATACCCGCATCGAGGGTAACGGCCTGGGCGTTGACGCTCATCGCGAGCGCGCCCGCGGCGACTACACCAAAGACGGTGCGCTTGATTGTTCGAGTGATGGTCATAATGCAACTCCTTCCTATGTTGATGCTGTCGACAATGAATGATGGCTCCGTGTCACGGTCTCTCTCCGGCTTGCGCGCGCCGTCCTATGAGTACCGATCACTCCCAATCCTCTCCGGGCGGCAATTGCGCCGCCATGCAAGCTATAAGAAATAGGACTGGCAAGCTCACGACGAAGAGAACCATGACAGACACGGGAGCCGCGACGTTCAGCAGGCTCGTCTTCCACACACCTAACCGGGCAGCGTCTTTGCCCTTTCCGGCCTCGCTCGCAATCACTCCATCAAGCCCCATCTCAACTGCTCCATCGCCGCGACCCAAACAGACGCTGCCTCAGCACCTGACTTTTACTCGTTGGACTCACGGACTGACTACCGCTCGATACACACCGATGCTACAGATGAGACGAAAAATTCGCTCAGACAATACCTCGCCGACCGAACGGCCGACCAACCACATAGTCGTCGGACCACGTTGCCACAAGACTCGGACGCGGAGAACTCGGTCGAGTGCGGGCGCTGCTCATCCTCTCTCTAGGTCTGGGGATGCTTGGTTGCGGCGCGGTGTTGACGGGCATTCCGGATCTGGATACGCCCGACGGCCAGGTATTCGCCAAGTACTGCGCGAGCTGCCATGGGAAATTTCCTGTCTCCCATGGCGTGCCGGATCCTCGGTTCCGGACGCTGCAGGAATGGGAAGAGCAGATCCTGCCCAAAATGGACCGTTTGGCGCGCGACAAGGGGCACCCACCCTCCGCTGCGAGATGCGGATCGAGATGCCGTCCTTCGCTATCTCCAGCGTCACGCGAAATCATCAGAAGCTACTCCTCCGACATCCTCGCCGTCACCGCGGCCGTCAAGGTCGAGGCGCGCTCTTTTCGCGCGATGTTATTCTGTCACATCTGTTGCAGCCGATGGAGTACATCGGTAGTCTGCTACGCCCGTCCGTGCTATCTCACCGCACACGAGGAATCATCCTCGAATGATATTTTTTTCATCAAAGGAGGAGTACCGTGACACGACACACACTTCAAGGTTTTGCCGCGATCGCGGCGGTGGGGTTGTGGCTGGCCGGCGCCGCCCCGTCGCAGGCCGCTACAATCGTCACAAACCCGGGCTATGCGCCGGGGATCGGCTATGAGTGGGGCATCACCATGGGTGCGAACGATACCGCGGTCTTTGACAGTAGCCAGCACCCCAATGCGCCGCATAACACCGGCGTCGGAGCGAAGAGCTGGGCGGAACCGGCCAATCCGGTAGGCGGAAAAGGATGGACCCACACCTCACAGTGGGTAGCGCTGGATCTCAGCGGCTTGACTGAGAACACCCTGTTGACCGTCAGTCATTCACGCGGTACGACCGGCAGTCTTTTCCCCGCCTTCAGCCTTTATCAAGGGTGGGAGCAAGTCGGCCCTGAAACGCACCAGTTCAATAATATCGGCAACACCAGCTGGGCCGCAAACCTTACGTATATCGACCATGTCGCCAATGCCGGAGGACCGGACGGAACCGCCAACGGGGTTGGCACCACTTCCGTCTCCAAGACTTTCAACCTGGCACCTGGGCTCTACTCGATTGCGCTCGGCGGCAATCCGTCGTTTGATCTGGCACAAACCGGTCGACATGCGTTCGCCGCTGATCTGACGACAGCGCCGGTGCCGGTCCCGGCCGCCTTGTGGCTCTTCGGCAGCGGGATCGCGGCGATGGCCGGACTCGCGAGACGCACGTTTTCGGCTTAGGTTCTTGGAACCTCGCCCCGCGGGCTGAGTCTTCCGGCTCAGCCCGCAGCGGTTCTCCTCTCCGCGGTTTCCCACATACCCTCTCACCCGTTTCCCGATGTTCTGGTGCAGGTATCGGTAGCGATCGGTAGTGCCCCGTTCTGCGGTTTGGTATAGCCCTTCGCTCGGAGAATCCTCTTCAACACATTTATCAAAAGGAGTACCGACATGAAGCGCATGTTTCTATCGACCGCAGTCGTATCACTCATCCTGTGCAGCCAGGCGCAGGCGTTCTGGGAACAGGAGGGCGCGTGCCAGAGGAGAGACCTGAAAGGCCAGTGGGTGTCCTATCAAAATGAAGTGCTCAAGAACCCCCATACCGGTGTCTGCAAATTCGACGTCGAGCGGGGAGAGGTCAAGGGCTCGTGCGATTTTTCGCTCACCGACGATCAAGGCAAGCCGCTGACCGGCCTTCAGTTTACCGGCGAAACCACGATCAAGGACGACTGCTCGGTGGAATTGACGATGGACTTCCGGCCCTTCGGCCGGCCGTTCGTCTCCACCTTTCATCTGCAGCTCCACCGCAACAAAAAGTCCTTCGTCGGCCGCTGGGAAAACACCTTCGGCGCCCTTGGTACGGCGAACGGGGTGAAACTCTAACGAACAGACGCGCGTCACGCTGGGCAAGGCAATCAAATTGATTGCCTTGCTCAGCCGTGCCGTTTCAATCCACAAATCATTCATCCTCCCCCAACTTTCCATCACATCTGTAGCAAGTATCGGCGTCCTTCTGTAGCCCACTGCTCCCGCCCGTGCTATTTCACCGCCTATCGAGGAATCGTCCTCGCAATCCATTTCGACGGAGGGAATTATGAGCAGAAGTTCAGTGTTGTTTGCCGTCGCCGCTGTGGGGCTCTGGCTGGCCGGCGCCGCCCCGTCACAGGCCGCCACCGTCACCCAACCCGGGCCTGAAACCGGGATCGGATACGAATGGCAAGTGGTCATGGGCGATCTGGATCTCGCGCACTACCACGGGAGTGTTGGCGCCAAGAGCTGGGCGGAACCGGGCAATCCGGCCGGCGCGAAGGGCTGGACCCATACCACGGACTGGACCGCGCTGGATTTGACCGGGCTGAGCGGACAAACGACCTTGACCCTGGAGTTGGAGCGCGGCCATACCGGAGGCAGCCTGTTCCCCGCCTTCACTCTCTTTTCGGGGTGGGAACTCGCCGCTGACGATACGAACAATCACACGTTTAACAACACCGGCAACGTCAGTTGGGCCACAAACCTGACCTATATCGACCATGTAGCCAACATCGGAGGGCCGAACGGGACAGGTAGCGGAACAGGGGCAGACCATGTCTCAAAGTCATGGGTGCTCAGCCCCGGTTTGTACTCTCTGGTCTATGGAGGGAACCCGTCATTCGACCTCGGCCAGACGGGAAGTCATTCGTTCTCCGCAAATTTGACCACGGCGCCGGTGCCGGTGCCGGCGGCCTTGTGGCTCTTCGGCAGCGGGATCGCAGCGATGGCTGGAATGGCTCGACGGAAGATGACGGTTTAACGGAACAGGGACGGGCACCGGCCATTGCCGGAGCCCGTCCCCATTCGTTGTGGCAAGAGGTATCGGGTCGAACAGGCAGAACATCGCGGTTCGACCCGATGCTCGTTTTCACAAGACTGAACGCGGGTCTCACGGAGAGGAGAACATGCCATGAACATTCCACACATGGTCAGTGCAATGTGTTTCGCCGTCTGCGCCGGGATCGCCTGCGCATCTCAGCCGGTACAGGCCGCCGCGATCGATTTGACTCAGATCGATTTTGAATACGACGCCTCGCCCTGGACGCTCGGCTGGAAATTTTCCGTCACGACTCAGGCATCGATCGAAGCGCTGGGCGTGTACGATTCCGGCCAAGACGGCCTCGCCGGTTCCGCGCAAGTCGGTCTCTGGCTGGCGACAGGAGGCGATCCCATCGCGCAGGCGACCGTCCCATCAGGAACCGCCGGCACCCTCGACGGGCACTTCCGCTTCACGCCGATCGCGCCGACGCTCCTCACGCCAGGCACCGAATACATCGTCGGGGCCTATCTCGGCGGAGATCTCGCTACCGCCCTCTTCGGCGGCAACGGCCTCGTCGATCCGCGCGTCAACGTCATCGACGCGCGCTACTCCGCCGCAGGCAGCGCGGTGTTCGGCTTTCCCGGTCTCACCGATCCGGGCACGGACGGCGCCGCCTTCCTGGGAGGCAATTTCCAACTGACCCCGGTCCCTCTCCCAGCCGCCGCCTGGCTGTTCGGCAGCGGGGTCGCGGGCGTGATGGGCCTCGCGCGGCGCCGGATGACGGGCCCTTCTCGGCATTGAGGAACCATTCAGCTCCACAAGAAACACCAAGGAACACCCATGACTCGCACATCGTTCGTCGGCACGCTCGTGGTTTTTACCATCCTTTCGGCATCGGCCATCCAGGCGCTGACCGGCGACGGAACGATTCCCCGCGTTCTGAATCCGCCGGCCACAAGCGACCTCATCAATCTGCCGGGAGACCTTCGCAACGTGCCGGTGCCGGGCCCGAGCGACGAAGCGCTCATGGAGTACGTCAAGAACAAGCCGGCAGCGATCGCGTTGGGCAAGGCGCTGTTCTGGGATATGCAGGTCGGGAGCGACGGAATCCAAGCCTGCGCAAGCTGCCATTTTCGCGCGGGTGCCGATCCCCGCTCGAAGAATCAGCTCTCGCCGGGGCTCAGACACGCCCCGCAACCGGATCTGACCTTCCAACTCGGCAGTCCCAACTATCAGCTCACCGAGCTGGACTTTCCATTGACCCGCCTGGCCATTGCCGGACAGCGTGGCGCCCTCGACCAGGCCACCGACCGGAACGACGTCGTCAGCTCGCAGGGTGTGCCGTTTCTCGATCGAGGCTCCGACCCCTTGGGCTTCCAAGTCGGCCGGCTCAAGACACGCCGGGTCGAACCGCGGAATACACCTACGGTCATCAATGCCGTGTTCTATCACCGCCAGCTCTGGGACGGCCGCGGGGAAAACATCTTCAACGGTGTGAATCCCTTTGGCGCCCGCGATCCTGAGGCCCGCGTGATGGCCTCGGTAGGCGGCACGCTGACCGAGGTTCAGGTGGCCCTCGTGAACTCCAGCCTCGCGTCGCAAGCGGTGGGCCCGATCGTCAGCGAGATTGAAATGGCCGCCCCAGGGCGCACCGCGCAGGACATCGCGCGCGATCTGCGCAAAGGCAAGCGCAGCCGACAACTCGGCAGACGCGTCCACGGCTCTCGCCCGCTTCAGCAACAGCTGGTCGAGCCATCGGACAGCGTCTTGGGGCCGCTCAGCCGTTACCCTGAGCGAGGCCTCCGCGTGAAGTCGTACAACGAGATGATTCGCGCCGCCTTCCAGGAGAAGTACTGGCAGAGCGATCTCTTCATTCAGGTGGCCGAGGACGGGACCGTCTCGATCACTGATCGCCGCGACAGAAATCGAGAGACCGACGAATATCGGTTGATCGAGTACAACTTCGCTTTGTTCTTCGGCCTGGCCGTGCAACTCTACGAAGCAACGCTCGTCTCCGACGATACGCCCTGGGACCGCTTCCGCCGCGATCATCCGAGTCCCTCCGATCCGGCGCTGAATCCCTGGACCAACGCCACTCCCAATCACATCAGCCGATTCGCGCTCTTCGGCGCGCACCTGTTCAACGACCGGACCCGCGGCCCGAACAATCTGCGTTGCAGCAACTGCCACGAGAGCGCCGAGCTTACCGACGCCTCAGTCCGGCGCATCGCCCTGGCGGCCAACGGCCCGGTGCGCAACCGCGACGGGAACGTGATCGACAAAGGCTTCAACAACATCGGCCTGCGGCCCACTAGCGACGACTTGGGCGTCGGTGCAAGCGACGCCTTCGGCCCGCTGTCGCACAGCAAGCGTCTCTTTCCTGACGGCCCACCGGCCAGTTTCGACGGCGCAACAGTCACCAAGGGCTTCGGCCTCGAAGGCGCCTTCAAGGTGCCCTCGCTCCGTAATGTCGCGCTGACCGCGCCGTATTTTCACAACGGCGACACCCATTCGCTGCGCGAGGCCGTGCTGCTCTATAGCCGCGGCGGCAACGTGGCGCCGATCACGCAAACCGACGGGACGCCGATCGAGCCCCTTGGAATCGCGAACATGACGTCCGACGAGGCCGATGCCATCGTGGCGTGGCTCGAATCGCTCACGGACGAGCGCGTGCGCATCGCCAGTGCCCCGTTCGATCACCCGCAACTCTTCGTGCCCAACGGACACGAGGGGAACCAATATCGCGTCGATCGCGCCGGGCAGGGATTCGCCAAGGATGACATGCTGGAAATTCCGATGACGGGCGCCGCGGGCGGTCCGCCGTTGCCCGGCTTTCTGGAAGGAGTCTTCGGACCCCACTAAGTGAATGCAGAACCGCTGTCTGGCTGCTTGAGAGCGGGCTGATCGAATTACCGGGGCTACTGCGACGGCGCCCGAGAGAGTGAAGCGTATCTCGTGAAGCGTGTTCCGCCGGATCCGAGCGCTTCACGAACGGCGAGGGATAAGGAGCGAATAATGAAGATTAGCAGGTTCTCTTCTCGTGTCGGTATCGGTGTGATCATCGGCATGATTGCGGCCACCGGCTCGGTGCTCTCGCAGGTGCCCGCCCCCGGCGATCCGGATCGCCCGCCGTCGCTCAAGACCGTGCCTGTGCCGGAACCGGCGAATCTCGGCGACTTTGTGAAGGACCGGCAGGCTGCGATTCGTCTCGGCAAAGCCCTCTTCTGGGACATGCAAGTCGGCAGCGACGGCATGACCGCCTGCGCCACCTGCCACTTCAGTTCCGGCATGGCCGACACCCGCTCGAAGAATCAGCTCTCCCCTGGATTGAAACGTATCGCGCCGACCGGCGCGCCGAATCCCGACATCGCCTTTTACAAGAACCTGGGTCCTAGCGGTCAGATTACGGCCGCGAACTTTCCGTTTTTCCCGTTCAGCAACGACATCCTGTCGTCACAAGGCGTTCGGAATTCCGTATTTCTTGGGGTCTCGAACGGCCCGGCCGATCTCACGCGCCCGGAGCCGGACCCCGACGGATTCCGCGTCGGATCCATCAATACCCGCCGGGTGGAGCCGCGCAACACGCCGACCGTGATCAACGCCGTTTTCAACCACCGCCAATTCTGGGACGGTCGGGCGGACAATGTGTTCAACGGCGTGAACGGCCTGGGCGACCGCGATCCGAACGCCCGCGTGTACCGCGCCGACGATCCCAGAAACCCGGTGCCGGTGCCGATTCGTCTGGAAGATTCCAGCCTGGCATCGCAAGCCGTCGGCCCGCCGGTCAATGAGTTCGAAATGTCCGCCCGCGGCCGGACGATGCGGGATATTGGGAAGAAACTTGCGCGCTGGGGCATTCGTCCCGGACAGCCCGCGTTCAACCTGCGCCCGTTGGCATTGCAGCTCGTCCATCCGGACGACAGTGTGCTCGGCCCATTGAGCCAGTCTCCACAGAAAGGGTTGAGGATCGGGAGCTACACAGAAATGATTCGGCTGGCCTTCCATCGCCAGTGGTGGCAATCGCCCAAACTCCTCCGTGTGGATGCGCAAGGCCAGACCACGGTAGTGGATCGCGAAGACGAGGACCCGACGACGAACGAGTACACCCTCATGCAGTATAACTTCGCGCTCTTCTTCGGACTCGCAATCCAGCTGTACGAAGCGACGCTGGTCGCCGACGATTCGCCCTACGATCAGTTCATGGACGGCAACCCCAACGCCATCAGCCCGGAGGCCATCCTCGGCGTGGATCTCTTCCGCAGCCAAGCCCGCGGTCAATGCATCACCTGTCACGAAGGAGCCGAACTGACCGGCGCGTCGGTCCGCCAGGTGCGCGCCAGCCCGACCCGCATTCGCGACGGGCAGGCGATAGATCGGGGCTTCAATAACATCGGGGTGCTGGGCACGATTCAAGATTTGAGCCTTGGCGCGCAGGACGAACTGGGAAACTGGCTCTCGACCGTGAAGCGATTGACGCCACCGCCCCCGGAGCCCATCGTTGTTGACGGCGCGTTCAAAGTACCGGGCCTGCGCAATGTCGAGCTGACGGCGCCCTACTTCCACAACGGCGGCCAGGTCGATCTACCGGCCGTCATCGAGTTCTACAACCGGGCCGGCGACGCCCACAATGGAATGGTGACGCTCGACGGCACCCACGTCGAGCTGATGTCGATCCTCGGGCTTTCATCGGAGGAGAAGACGGCACTGTTGGCGTTTCTCGTGTCCCTCACCGACGAGCGCGTGCGTTTTCAGCGAGCACCGTTCGATCATCCGCAACTGTTCGTTCCGAACGGCCCCGGCGCGCCACGCAGCATCGCTCCAGGAGACCAATTGACCGAAATCCCGGCCATCGGCCGCACCGGCGGCCCGCCGCAGAAGAAGTTCTTGGAACCGTAAGCCATTGCGAAGAAAGAACCGACAACTTTCTATCAGAAGGAGTGAACTCATGATCACACGTGCTTTCGCATCAACCGCCTGTATTGCTTTGCTCTGCCTCCTCTCTCCCTCGATTGCACCGGCCTCATCGGTGACCAGCGGGACGTTCACTATGAATCTTGATCGAGACGCCCTCGCCCAAATGGTACTCAACCCTTCCGGTACTCCGGCGACGCTCTACCTGGAAGAGCTCTGGAACGCGAGCGCCTCGGCGTCGCTGACGGCCACGCAGATCAACACGCCGGGAGCCGCGGATCTCGTGCCGGGTACCGGCGAGATTCCGGCGACGAATCTCGTCTATGGCGTGACGGGAGCGACCGTGACAAACCCGGCAGGTCGCGCCATTCAAACCACCAACTTCACCTATGATTCAAGCAACCTGACCGGCACGGCCAGCGGACAGATCGGATTAGGCGGGGTCATGCGCTTCATGGGAAATTTTCCCGGGATTCTTGTGAACGGCGATTTTGCGCTGAAATACGATGCGACCAGAGTCGGCAATGCGGCCGGCGGCTCCGGATGGCATCTTCTCAATAACTACGGGTTCCCGATCCCGGCCTGGGATCTCACGAATGTCACGGCCACCAGTGACCCCCTGTCCCTGTTTCTCTCGGGCACGTTGAAATGGAGTCCAGAAGTCGCCTCGGCCTTCTTCACCACGTCAGACATCGGCACATCGATGGGTACCTTCACGTTCGCCGCACCGGTGCCGCTGCCGGCTGCTGCATGGCTATTCGGCAGCGGAGTGGCGGGCGTGATCGGATTGGCCCGGCACCGGACAGGGCTGCGCGGCTAGATCATGGGACGGCGCGGCTGGATCATCGTGGCGGCGGCGATCGCCGCCGCCACGTGCCCCTTACCACACGTCGAGGCGGCTCTCTTCAGTCTCGACACGGTGCTCGTCGGGCATGCGGGGAATGCTCCGGATCCGCTTACCGGACTGGGCACCGTCTCCTATCAGTACCACATCGGCGCGACCGAAGTGACCAATGCGCAATACGCCGCGTTCTTGAACGCCGTCGATCCCGGTGGAAGCAATCCTCATGACGTGTACAACCCCAACATGACGAATGCGACCGGATTCGCCGTGGTCAAAGGAGGCATCGACTATATTCCGGCGGCAGCGGACGGGAGTAAGTATGCCGCCAAACCCAACTATGGCGACAAGCCGGTGAACTATGTCACCTTCAACGATGCCGCGCGCTTTGCGAATTGGGTCATGACGGGTGATACCGAGAACGGCTTCTACACATTCAGCGACACACACACGATCACCAGCCAGGGCATTCACGGACCGGATCAGCATAGCAGCATGAATTGGGTGGCCATTCCCACCGAACAGGAATGGTACAAGGCGGCCTATCACGCCAACGACGGGCCGACGGGAAACTACTTTCAGTATCCGACGAAGAGCAATACCGCCCCGACTGTGGCCACCGCGACGCCGACCGGCAATATTGCCAACCCGGGCCGGAACATCGCCAACTACAACTTCGGCGCCAACTGGGACGGCACCGGAAACCTCGGACACGTCACCACGGTCGGTAGTGCGGGACCTGAAAGCGCGAGTCCCTACGGGACATTCGACCAGGGCGGGAATGTGTACGAGTGGACCGAAACACCGAGCGGCACCAATCGCGTGATTCGCGGCGGGTCGCTGTGGCTCGATGAGGAAAGCCTGCGCTCGACATCCGGCAGCGTCCACAACCCACTGACGCAGGGCAGCAGCATCGGTTTCCGGCTCTCCAGCCTTGGACCGATCAGCGCAGTACCGCTTCCAGCGACGATGTGGCTGTTCGGCAGTGGGGTGGCAGGGCTGGCGATTTTTCGCCACAGACCGTTTCGCAAACGAGACCACCCAGTCTCGGCTGAACGCCCTGCCGCTTCGTCAGACGCCAGCCCATGACCTTTTGCCAGTCCCCGCATCTTCCTCGGCGCAAGTGCGAGAGCGCACGCTGTCTGCCCCTACCATCGCGGCGTCGCCTGATTGTCGCTGGCTGCCAGCCCGACATAGTAGACCGTCACCTGCTTGGGGTTTCTCCCGACAGGAATAGGGGCGGCAATGGCAAGGCTGGCGGCATCGACCAGCGACACGGTGCCGGCAGCTCCGGGCGTCGCGTTCGTGATCACAATCCCTTTGGCTGAACCGGCGCCGGCCGGACCGGTGATCCAGAGATCCAGGCCGTGGGTAGCCGCCGCGGGCAACGTCACTTCGGACACGAGCGCGATCGAGGAAGGATCGAAGACCAGCAGCAAATCTTTTCTCAGATTCTGGGCTTGCGCCGGGTTCAGGCCGCCTGCGTCGTTCGACTGCGTCATATAGAACTTCGTCCCATCGGGCGTGAACTGAAACCGCGCGGGTCTGATATTGCTCAAGAGAGGGAATGAGAGTTCCGTTGCCGTGAGCGCCGGCGCGGTGAGATCGACGGATCCCAAACGCCCGACGACTTTCGTTGGATCAGTGGTCTTGTCCTCTCCGACCAGCAGCAACGTTCGCCCGTTCGGCGTGATCCCGACGGAATGAAAGACGGTCTGACTCGGCGGGGGCGGCGTGATATTCACTGTCCTGGTAATGCTGAAAGCATCAGGATCAATTTCCACCACGCTGCCGTAGCCTGAGAGATAGACATAGATCTTTTCTGTCGCCTGCGACCAGAACAGACCCGCCGGGGCGGCATGATTCGGCGTCGCCACACTCCCGTCACAGGCTGGGAATAGCAGCGCTTGCTCTTTGGCGCTGTCGCAGAGGTCGATCTTCGCGATGAACTCGCTCCATCGAACAGCGTCATAGCTTGGATCGGCGAGCAGCAGGCTGATCATCCCCGTCGTCTTGCTCGACACGAACGCGAGCTCGGTCCGGTTCGGGGCAGCAGCCGTAGGCCCGGTGGAGAAAGCGGCCAGATGCTCCCCTGTCCCGGAGAGACAGACAGTGGTCGTGACACGGGGTTTCTCTCCGCCGGCACTCAGATGCGAATTGTGAAGGACCGTGACCGATCCTCCATTGGGACAGCCCCTGATCGTATCGTGGCCGGTAAGCGGGTCGCCCTCGTTCATCGTTAAGAGCACTTCCTTGTCGCCCGGATACCGATAGATGCGAGTCGGACGCTGGCCAAGTCTGACCAAAGAGTTCTGGGGATTCACGTCCAAGAAATCCTCCAGAATTGGCGCCAGGCCTGCGATCGGGTCGATGGCGGCGACCTTGTTCGTGGCGGCATTCGTGACGAAGATCCATTCCCCGAGCGAGAACGTCACGCCGCCGATCGCATCGGCCTGCGCCGGACCAAGCGACAGCGTGCTGATGACCGGCGATCCCTGGCCGTCGAGCCGAAGTGTGGTCATCGTCGTATCGTCCTGATTCACCACCAGCGCCATCGGAATCGAGAGCGGCGTATTGGGGGCTTGTTCGCTGTCTCCGCCGGTGCCGCAGGCGGCCAGGAACAACCCGATTGCCAGAAGGGCGTGGCGGCTGACGGAGCCCGGGCGCCAGAATGGTTTCTTGGCAAGATCCGTGGAACCCGTTGCGGTGCTCATTTGGAACCTCCGTCTAAAAAACAGCTACGCCCGCTAAAACAACGGCGTCGTCGCAAAGGACTTGGTCATGCCGAGGACGAAGCCAGCTTCCTGTTGCAAATTCCCATTGAATTCCCGGTAGACCGGTAACTGCCCGATCAAATACACTTGGGCATAATCAAACACGTTGACGACAACACCCGGTGAAAAGGCCAGATAGGTGCTGTTCGTCGTCGGAACCGACCGCCCGACAATGTTGCCGTCGAGCAATACCGCCCGGTCGAACGGCGCAGGCCTGAATTCATACAGCGCCGCTTCTATGTTATCTTTGGTCTTATATCGAAAATTCAATTGTCCGGTGAAGGTCAGCCACGGGAATGTGACGAGGTTCAATCCGGCATTCAGGGCAAGCTCCTGCCCGAATCGATAGCCGTCAGAATTCCGCATGGTGTACCGGTACGATCCGGCAAGAAATTGATTCAATCGATGGGGCAGTATTTCGTAGGTCTGGTAAAAGCCCGGCTGAAGTCCCACCGCACCGCGGCCCACTTGGAGCGTGGACTCGGCCAATTGTCCCGGGGCTCCTTGGTGGCCGTAGTCTCCGGTCGGAAAATAGACGCCCATTTCAAACACCAGCATACTGCGCAGCGTCGGCAGCATGTTGTACTTCATCTTGACCAGCACATCGCCGATACCTTTGTCGTTGGTATTGGTGAGGGCGCCCGCGCCGATCTGCCCGAAGGCATTGATCTGCCGGTAGGGAACCGAGAGTTGGAGTCCGAGCTGCTCGGTAAGTCCGTAGTTGAGATCCAGCGTCGTCGTCCTGACCAACGTGGCCAACTGATTGACTTGCGAATTGGCCAGGATCAACTGTTTCGTTTGCTGGTTGGCAAACGGAATGCTGCTGGCCCCATCCTGGGGTATTCCGTTATTCGTATAGGTGTAAGTTACGTTCGCCGTGAGCACGCCGGCGGGCGAGACCTGCTGTTGCGACCCGATCACGACAAAACAGCTTGCCGAGCCGCACGAGGCCTCCGCAGGCCAGAGCCCTACTCCCAGGCTTTGCGCAAGCCAGAGCGCACAGACGATGGGCACCCGCCATAAACGTGCCACCTGATCTTTATTCCCTCACGTGTTCCTGAGGTCTCACTCTTCCATGACTGGGACTCTGTCGGCCTGCCAACCCCTGTGCCTTCTGGTCAATCTGGGTTTTCCTGGATACCTTCTCCTGGGTCAGGACGCCGACACCGTTCAGTTCGATCAGGGCAGCGACCGTTTCGCTGTATATCCGGAGGCTGCCCACGCCGATACGGGAACCTCCGAGGCGGCCCGCTTCCACCCACCGATACACCGTCCAGCGACTGACGTTCAGAATCTTGGCGGCTTCATCGACACGAAGCAGCCGCTTATCCTGTAATGCATTCATCAAGTCCATAGACCATTCCCCTTATCCCTATCGTAAAAGCTGCCAGAAGCTTGACCATCCCGGACGACCTCGCGTGAGCATCAGACCGCCGCGGAAGAGAACACCTGAGCACGCTCCCTCCTCTATGACATGAAGCTCCCTGCGCGGTTAGCCCAATCCAACCGCTGTGAGGCCTGCCCGTTCGATGGTGGCCCGGGTTGCGCGCGCCCGCCTGGCAGATGGCAGCGCCATGACCCGTCCCGTTCCGGAAACCGGTGCGCCATAGGTCGGGATGCGGCCATCGGCGGCGTACGTCGCATAGGACCAGGCCCCCTGTTCGCCACGGCCCTTGCAGCAGGCTTGCAGACTGGCGAATTTTTCCAGGACGAAGATCGACTCCAGCCCGCAAGGAGCGCCCGTTCCCGTACCGAGCGATCCCTCAACACCACCCGAACCGTAGGTCTCCACGACCAGCGCTGTGCCGACGGGAAAGGCCTCGTCATCAACGGTGCCTGCGCCCTTGGGACAGACGTAGAATCGCCGGAACGGGCCGGACCCCGGCGAGCCTGCGCCGGAATCGAGCACCGGCCAGGCACGATACCCCTTAGGCAACCCCTTGCCGATGCCGTTGGACAGGCGGGGCCGGCGACGCGTCATCGTCAAAGACACGGCCAGAAGCCGCACGACCACCACCTGCAACCAGGCATTGGAGCACAAGGTCTCCATCGTGGCCGACCGGGAAAGGGGCAAAACTGCAGACATCATGACCGCCATACATCACCTCGTTGTTCCCCCAAAGAGCCGGGGACTTGGAAGAAACTCACCCGCGCGTGCCCGCGCAGGTTACGCGCGCCTCGCCGCAATCATCGCTAATGTTTCCCCGAAGGGCCGGGACTCGGAGGGAGGCCATCCCCCGAGTGCCCGGGCAGGTCTGGAAGAAGGGTGCACAACTACCAGACCCGTTTCCGCATCATGTTCGCCGCTTGCTCGCGCGCAGACTCGATCGCACGCGCACTACCTTGCTTCGCCCGTTCGATTCCCGGATCGCCTGATCGGTACACTGGCCCTCGATGAGTCCGTTCAACGACGCGCGAAAGATGCGCAGGCTCCCGCGGCCGATCTTCGTCGCGCGCAAGCGGCCTTCCTCGATCCATCGATAGATCGTCCACTTACTGACCCGGAGCAGCGCGGCCGCCTCTTGGACTCGCAATAACGGTGGCTCCATCCTGTCCTCTCGAACGGCGCGTATGGCGGGGGAGCGCCCAACCCGCGCTCCCCCGGATGAAACCCGCGTCAGGAGGTCAGTCCAACCGCAGGTCTCAATGTCTCATCCCATACCAACACCCAGCTAGCGCGCCATGCGCTTATCGAAATACTCGTCATACCGGTGCACGAAGTCTTTGGCCGCCAGCGGCGCGTGGCAGGCGCGGCACTTCGTGAAATCTTCGGCCAACGGTTTGCCGTCGGGGCCGAAGGCGGAAAATACCCAGTTCCCATTCTTCAGATTGTCGGGCACGTCCTGCCCCCAGCCGTCGCCTTTGGCCATGACGAACACTTTGGCGAGATCGCCCTTGAGAAGCTTCCCGTCTGCCCCGGTTTCCGGCACGTCCCCGTTCATCTTGGCCTTGTGCAACTCCATGACCATCACGGTGCCAGCGGGAAACATCTGTCCCTGGTTCGTTCGCACGCCGACCTGATTCACAAAGAGCTCGCGTATCTGTTTCGCATCCGGCCGCTGCACTTCAGAGAGAAACTTCGGCCAGGTTCTATAATCCGCCGGATACGCCAATTCGCCGTCTTTCGGCTTCGCCGGTGCCTTCGCCGCCGGGGCCGTCCCCATTTCGCTGCATCCCCACAGCATGCACACCGCCGCCAACATGAGTCCGCACTTTTTCATCCTCAGCCTCCTTATGATTTAGCTTGCCCTGAACCGCCGCGATCTACCCAAGCTTTGCAGCCGATCCCCGACGCAAGCGCCTGCTCAACCGACGCTGCCAATTGCACCGGCGGCACTCCGTCCGGCTGATACCGGACCAACACCGTACCGTGATCGTTCAAGAACTCGACGACTCGAACCGTGGGGAAGCGCCGCAACGCCCCTTCGACCTCCTCGCGATGGTATTCACAGAACTGACGGACGCCTCTTCCGGCATCGGCACGGACTGCGGCGCCTCCTCTGCCTGAACCGAGTCGCAGAGGCTCAAACTCACCGCCAATCCAAATCCCATGAGACCAAGCTTCATAGATCCCTCTCCTCTTGGTTGATGCCGACACACTCGTTCAAAAGTAGCGTGACTCACAGGATGCTCAAACAGACTGTCCAGCAAGACCGCAGCGAGCGAAGAGACGAGGAGGTACACACCAAGCTTCGCTTGATCCGCTCGCTTCGATCACATGCGAGCGGAGAGTTACTTTTCCTCAAGTGACTTCCCTCCATTACGTTGAGTCTCTACGCGATGCGAGAACGCCGCTGGCGGGCTGTTTCAGCATCCTGACCAAAGGCCGGAGCGGAGACTCCGTGGAGAGAGTCT
>LNFM01003716.1_pt1 | contig 29511 bp, 27 predicted proteins | sample 596031 | NCBI WGS metagenome assembly LNFM01 (sample SAMN04254537, study PRJNA301005) | activated carbon metagenome | isolation source: dual media filters at the Ann Arbor, Michigan drinking water treatment plant | place: USA: Ann Arbor
GCGAGATGGTCAGCAGGTCGCAACCGGAAAGCCCGGTGATCTGCTCGACTTTGCGGAAGCTGGCGCCCATGACTTCGGTCTTGTAGCCGAACTTCTTGTAGTAGTGATAGGTCGCGGTCACCGACGCGACGCCGGGATCATCCTCGGGCGGGATGTCCGCTACGTTCCGTGCCGCCTTGTGCCAGTCGTAGATGCGTCCCACGAAGGGCGAGATCAATGTCACGCCGGCATCGGCGCAGGCCACTGCCTGCGCAAAGCTGAACAAAAGCGTCAGGTTGCAATGGATGCCCTCGCGCTCCAGCTTTTCCGCTGCCTTGATGCCTTCCCAGGTGCTGGCCACCTTGATCAGCACCCGCTCAGGTCCGATGCCGGCCTCCGAGTAGAGCGCGATCAGGCGCCGCGCCTTTGCCAGCGTGCCGTCCAGATCGAAGGACAGGCTGGCATCGACTTCGGTGGAGACGCGGCCCTCGACATGCTTGAGAATCTCGCAACCGAAATTGATCGCCAGCTTTTCCATCAGCGCCTCGGCCTTGGCGCTGCGGCTGCCTGTGGCTTTTGTCCCGTGGGCGATCGCGTCGTCCACCAGCGCCCGGTAGCCCGGTACTTGCGCCGCTTTGTATAGCAGCGACGGATTGGTGGTCGCATCCCGCGGCTTGAGCCGGGCGATGGCATCGATGTCGCCGGTATCCGCAACGATCACGGAATGCTGTTTCAGCGAGGCGAGCAGGCTCATGACATTACTCCTTTGCGCAGGTCTTCAAAGACTATCACCGCGGAGGACGCGGAGGACGCAGAGGGAAGGCAAAACGAGGAAAAGGAATCTGGGATCGGCGATGGCAGAAAGTTCCGGGCTCTCTCTGCAATTATCAGATCCTGATCCGACGCATGGATCGCCAGCTGCCTGTTCCGCCTATCGTAAGCATATTCTCGCTTGCCTTTCCTCCGCGTCCTCCGCGTCCTCCGCGGTGAATGCTTTTGTCTACACCATCAAGTATCAGTGCGGCCACTTCCAATCGCGGATTTCCGGCATGTCTTCACCGTGGCGGTTGATGTATTCCGTGTGTTCGACCAGTTTGTCGCGCATTGCCTGTTTGACGTGCCCGGCGCGGTGGGCGAGCTTGCCGATGCGTTCAACCGCATCGGACACCAGGTGAAAGCGATCCAGATCGTTCATCACCACCATGTCGAAGGGTGTGGAAGTCGTGCCCTCCTCCTTGTAACCGCGCACGTGCAGGTTGTGATGATTGGTGCGGCGGTAGGTCAGCCGGTGAATCAGCCACGGGTAGCCGTGGTAGGCAAAGATGATCGGCTTGTCAGTGGTGAAAATGGCGTCGAAGTCGTTATCTTCGAGGCCGTGCGGATGCTCGGCCGCCGACTGCAGCGTCATCAGGTCCACCACATTCACTACCCGTACCCTGATCTCCGGGAGGTTGCTGCGCATCCAGTCCACCGCCGCCAGAGTCTCCAGCGTCGGCACGTCGCCGGCGCAGGCCATCACCACGTCCGGCTCCGCGCCCTGATCGTTGCCGGCCCATTCCCAGATGCCGATGCCGGCGGTGCAGTGCTTGATCGCCGCATCCAGGTCCAGGTACTGCAGCGCCGGCTGTTTGCCGGCGACGATGACGTTTACCAGGTTGCGGCTGCGCAGGCAGGTGTCGGTGACGTGCAGCAACGTATTGGCGTCCGGCGGCAGGTACACCCGGATCACGTCGGCTTTCTTGTTCACCACGTGGTCGATGAAGCCCGGATCCTGGTGCGAAAAGCCGTTGTGGTCCTGGCGCCAGACGTGCGAGGTCAGCAGGTAATTCAACGACGCGATCGGCCGCCGCCACGGCACTTCCCTGGCGCTGACCTTGAGCCACTTGGCATGCTGGTTGAACATTGAATCGACGATGTGGATGAAGGCTTCGTAGCAGGAGAACAACCCGTGCCGCCCGGTCAGCAGGTAGCCCTCGAGCCAGCCCTGGCAGGTGTGCTCGGAGAGGATCTCCATGACGCGGCCTTCTGCACTGAGCAGGTCGTCCTCCGGCAGGGTTTCCGCAAGCCAGGTCTTGGTGGTGGCCTCGAACAGCGCACCGAGCCGGTTCGAGGCGGTTTCGTCCGGGCCGAAGACGCGGAAGTTACGCTCCTTGGCGTTGAGCTTCATCACGTCGCGCAGGAGCGCACCCATGGTGCGCGTGGCTTCGCCGACCACCTGCCCGGGTTTGGGTACATGCAGCGCGTACTCGCGATAGTCCGGCATGCGCAGATCTTTCAGCAACGCACCGCCATTGGCATGCGGGTTGGCGCCGATGCGGCGTGTGCCCCTTGGGATCAACGTCTTGAAATCCAGGCGTGGATGGCCGTTTTCCTCGAACAGTTCCTGGGGCCGGTAGCTCTTCATCCATTTTTCCAGGACGGCAATATGGGCCTTGGTCATGTCGCTCATCGGCACCTGGTGCGAACGCCACGAGCCCTCGGTTTTCTTGCCGTCCACTTCCTTTGGCCCGGTCCAGCCCTTGGGGGTGCGCAGCACAATCACCGGCCAGCGCGGCCGTTGCCCGCCGCCGCCGCTGCGCGCAGCTACCTGTATTGCGCGGATTTCCAGGATCGACGCCTCCAGTTCCGCCGCCATCAGACGGTGAACCTTGGCCGGATCGTCGCCTTCGACGAACCGCGGCGCGTAGCCGTAACCCGACAGCAGGGCTTCCAGTTCTTCACGCGGAATGCGCGCCAGGATGGTCGGGTTGGCGATCTTGTAGCCGTTCAAGTGCAGGATCGGCAGCACTGCACCGTCGTGCACCGGATTGAGGAATTTGTTCGAATGCCAGCTGGCGGCAAGCGGCCCGGTTTCAGCCTCGCCGTCGCCGATCACGCAAGCAACGATCAGGTCGGGATTGTCGAATGCGGCGCCGTAGGCATGTGACAGCGCGTAGCCCAGTTCGCCTCCCTCATGAATCGATCCGGGCGTTTCGGGGGCGACATGACTGGGAATGCCGCCCGGAAAGGAAAACTGACGAAACAACCGCTTCATGCCTTCCTCGTCCTGGCCGATCTGGGTGTAGAACTCGCTGTAGGTGCCTTCGAGCCAGTTGTTGGCCACCAGCGCCGGGCCGCCGTGACCGGGGCCGGTGATGTAGATCACGTTCAGGTCGTGCTTGCGGATCAGGCGGTTGAGGTGAGCGTAGATCAGGTTCAGGCCGGGGCAGGTGCCCCAGTGGCCGAGCAGGCGCGGCTTGATGTGCTCGGGCTTGAGCGGCTGGCGCAGCAACGGGTTGTCGAGCAGGTAGATTTGGCCGACCGAGAGGTAATTGGCGGCGCGCCAGTAGGCATCGAGGATGCCCAGCTCTTCGTCGGAAAGCGCCGGAATGTTTGCGGAACTCGTCATGGGGCTTGGATGATGGGGCGGCTCGATGGGGCGGCTCGATGGAGCCGCTCGTTGGGATTGCGGGCGCGCCAGAGGGCGCGGAGGCACTGCACCAGCAGTTTAGATAAGCCCACGCCATCGGTCTACCCGGTTGTCGCCGTATGGCGCCATACATGCACGCGGTGCCGCCACCTATAATGAAGCCTGCAACTCGCCACAACGGAGTCCCGCCATGCTGCGCAACCTGTTCCAGGCCATCGAGCAGTCGCTCGGCGCCACGCTCGCACCCTTTGCCTCAGTGGTTTACTGGGGCGCGCTGATCCTGCTCGCGCATCGGATCCTCGCACCGGTGGTCAGTCTGCGGATGGAAATGCTGGGGGCGCGCATCAAGCTCGAAGAGAGCATGGTGATGGAGTGCCCCTTCTGCCATCGCGAAACCGTGGTCCACGACAACCAGTGCGCGTTCTGCCGCCAGAGCATCGGGCTGCCGCCGAGCTTGCGGATCTGGCATTTCATGCGCCTGCAGCGCCAGCCGAAGTGGCTGCGTTACTTCCGCTGGGGATGGGACGTCGCCGGACTGGTGCTCTTCATTGCGCTGACGATCGCCGGCTTCGTCATGCTGCGCGCGTGGAACTGGTCCGGACCGGTGCAGCAGCTGTTCTTCGGCGTGGCGCTGCTGTGCTGGGTGGCGATCGGCTGGCTGGCCGCCCGGGTGCTGAACATCGGCGCCGGCGGGCCGGTGGCGCGGCTGCGCGACATCGTGTTCTCTTTTGCCATTGCCGGCGTGCTGGCCTTGACCCTGTTCCTGGGCAGCGAGGCGCAACCGGCCGAAGAGGCGGTGCTGTGGCGGATACCGGTAGGCGAAGGCGGCATCGCGAAAATCGACGGCCAGGCCCTGCTGCTGCCGCAGGGCATGATCGGCTTCGAGTACCTGCAGGTGGACCACGAACTGCTCGGCTACCACCACGTGATTCCGCTCGCCTTCCTCGGCAACGAGCGGCTGGAGATCAAGCACGGCGGCATGGAGAAATGGTTCCTCGACAACCTGTGGAAGCATATGCACGGCTACTCCGAGCGCGGGCTGTCGGTGCGCAGCCGGGTGGAGCAGTTCCTGGTGGTGCCGAACCAGGAATACGAAGTGGTGGAGCGGGAACGGCAGATCTATTTCCGGCCGGCCAGTTCCTGATTACCCGTTCCGCCGCACATGGAGGGCGTGCGAAGCAAGGTAAGGTCGGAGGCAGCGCAGTGCCTCCCGCCCATGCGCCTGAGCAGGGCCAAAGCCGCAGCAGATTAGTTCTGATGCGCCAGTCATTATCCGCATTCGCCCATTGACTGCCATCATGGGCATATTCGCATCCAGGGAGGCGCCGGTGACCGAACGTTCACCAAAGATTGTTCGCACGATGTGCCCGATGAATTGCCATCCAACGCTTTGCGGCATGCTGGCCGAGGTGCGTGACGGCAAGCTTGTCGGCGTCACGGGGGACGAAGCCAATCCGGACAGCCGGGGGTTCCTCTGTATCCGCGGACAGGCATCGCGGGAGGTCATCGACAACCCTGCGCGCCTCCTTTACCCGCTGATCCGGCATCGGCGCAGCGACGAGTTCCGGCGCGCCACCTGGGACGAGGCTCTCGACAGGATCGTCGCGGGAATGGATGAGCCGGCGGCCGTGGGGATCTGGCCGGGGCACGGCACCTTCACCAGCAACTACGGCACCCGCATCAACGCGCAGCTCCTGGCCCGTTTCGCGAATTTCCATGGCAGCCAGTTCTGGAGTCCGAGCATGGTCTGCTGGGGCCTGGGCGCGTTCGGCCTCGGGCTCACCGGGCTGCTCGAAACCAACACCAAGGAGGACATGGGCGAGCACTCCCGGCTCATCATCCTCTGGGCCGCCAATCTCGCCAGCCAGCCGAATACCGCGCGTCATCTGCTGGCGGCGAAACGGCGCGGCGCGTACATCGTGACGATCGATGTGCGCAGAACCGAAGCAGCCGCCAAATCGGACGAAGTGCTGATCATCCGGCCCGGCACCGACGGCGCGCTGGCACTGGCGATAATGCAGGTCATCTGCTCTGAACTGCGCCACGACGCGGCGTTCGTCGCGAAACATACCGTCGGGTTCGATCAACTCGTTGCCCATCTTCAGGCGTACCCGCCGGCGTGGGCCGCCGAAATCACGGGCATTGCGGCCGAACGGATTGTGGCGCTGGCCCGGCGCTACGCGGATACCCGGCCCGCGATGATCGTGCTGGGCGGCAGTTCAATGCACAAGGGCGCCAACGGCTGGCTGGCCGGGCGCGCGATCGCCTGCCTGCCGGCGCTGACCGGAAATGTCGGCATCCCGGGTGGCGGATTCGGCCCGCGGCATGGCAGCGCAGCCCACGGCCGCGGCCTGGGCAGCATCATCGAACCCGGGCGCAGGACGCCCGGGCCGGTAGTCCCCAACCAGATGTCCGCGATGACCGCCGCGCTGCGCGAAGGACGCATCCGGACCCTGCTGCTGATGGGCACGAACATGCTGTCGTCGTTCGCCGATGCCGGCGAGGTAGCGGCCGGCCTGCGGAAGACCCCGCTGGTCGTCAGCTACGACCTGTTCCTGAACGAGACGGCGCGCGCCTTTGCGGACGTGGTGCTGCCGGGTACCGCCTGGCTGGAGGAACTGGGGTGCAAGATGACGCATACGCACCTGTACCTGATGGAACCGGCGCTCGCCCCGGCCGGAGAGACGCGTTCGCTCTACGCGATCGTCAAGGAACTGGCCGGGCGGCTCGGCCTGGAGGGCTTTCATCCCTGGGCGTCGGAAGAGGCGATGGTGGATGCCATCCTGGATCATCCGTGTACCGGTCATGCGACTGTCGCGGCATTGCGCTCTGAGGGCGGTATCCGCGCGCTCAACGTGTCGCACGTCGCCAACCCGACGCTCGACTTCGACACTCCGTCGCGGAAGATCGAGTTCTACTCGGAGCAGGCGGCCGGTCTCGGCCTGCCCCCGCTTCCGTCTCACGACGAGTCCATCGGACGGCCATCGCATGCCTACCCGCTCGCGCTCGCCCAGGGGCGCACGATGACCCACTTCCACAGCTTCTATAACAGCGGCCGCGAACTGCCGACCCTGGCACGACGCGATGCGGAACCGGCATTGTGGATTTCACCGGCGGACGCGGCCATGCGTCAGCTCGCAGATGGTGCGGCGATCTGCATCTTCAACGAACGCGGGGAAATGGCGGCGCGAGCGCATGTCACCGACCGCATGCCAGCCGGAACCGTCTGGATGCGCGACGGATGGAGCGGCCTGAACCGGCTCACCGAAGGAACGGCGGTATTGCCAGACACTGCCGTCGACCTGTTCACGTTTTCTGCGGGGCAGGCGTCATTCGACGCACGTGTGGAAGTGGCGCCGGCCAGCCCGCCGAATTCGAACCGTGCCGGCGTCTAGAGGGCCGGCATCCGCCCGCTGAGCAGATACTCGATCAGTTCCCGCACCGGCCGGATTGCCGCACCGAAGGGCAGCGGTTCGGAGCCGCGAAAGAACAAGCCTTTCTTGACGTCTCCCTTCAGGGCATCGGCCAACCGCATCTCGATGCAGAACTGCCCGATTTTGGCGATGCCGTTGCGCAGGCCGCATACGGTCAGACATTCGAAACCGGGAACACAGCGCCTGGGATCCGCCTTGGCGTGGGACTGGAGTTTGGCTTCGCGCTTGAGATAGCTTTTCAGCCATGGCGTCAGCACGGCACGGGCCGGCAATCCCGCCACACTCATGAAAGTCACGATGTCCTCGGATTTCGCCTCGGCGAGGACTTTCTTGAAGTTCACGTGGGCGTCGCCCTCCTCGGTCACGGCGAAAGCGGTGCCGACCTGCACTGCCGCCGCACCCATGCCCAGCAACTCCACGACCTGGTCGTGGGTATGAATGCCTCCGGCGGCAATCAGGGGAATACGCTCGCGCTCGATCTGCATCTCCTTGAGCAACTGCCGGGTCGCCTCGATCACCGGCGCAAAGTCGAAACGCGGATCCTGCAATTCCTCGAACTTCGTCGCCCCGAGATGGCCGCCCGCATAACGCGGATGTTCAATGACGATCGCATCCGGCAGGTGGTTTTTGCGCATCCATTTCTTCAGCACCACCTGGATGCCGCGCGCATCCGAAAGTATCGGTATCAATGCCACGTTCGGAAATCCGGCAGCAAGCTCCGGAAGGTCAAGCGGCAGCCCGGCACCCATCACGATGGCATGGGCGCCGCTTTCGCAGGCCTGGCGCACGTAGGCGGCCTGCTCGCTCACCGCTTTCATTACGTTCACGGCAACCGCACCGTGACCTCCGGACAAGGCCAGCGCCATCCTGATTTCCCGGTCCAGGGCTACGAGATTGAGGCGATTGATGAGGGCCTTGTCGCGCGTACCCTCGGATTGCGCCAACAGATCCGGGTGATGGTGCCGCAGGTCGATACTTGAAACCGTGCCCATCGCTCCGGCAGCGGCAACTGTACCCGCAAGCCGGTGTGCCGACACGCCGACCCCCATGCCGCCCTGGACGATGGGCTTGAGCGCACGTCCCCGGAGGTGCCACATGGGCAATTCGCCAACCGCCATACTGGAACTCCTGTTCCATTGACTAAAGTTTTCAGCCTATAGAACAAGGCAATGGCTGGCCTTGAGCCAGATCAAAGCACACGAGGAAAAAGTCGTTAAGCCGCCCGGGAGGGGTGGACGCTTCAGGTCTGGTGGGCGATCAGTTTCTCGATATCGAGGATACTGACACTGCGCCCGTTTACCTCGATCAGACCCGCCTGGCTGAGCTCATGCAGGATCCGGGAGAAGTGCTCCGGCGTAATGTTGAGGCGAGAGGCGATGACCGACTTGGTCGCAGGCAGGGTGACCGTCATCAGCCCGTGGGTCTGGTCGTGATCGTGATCCGGGCGCATCAGGTAACCGATCACGCGTTGCGTGGCCGAGCGCAACGAATACGACTCGACGTCACTGACCAGTTGATGCAGCCGGCGGCTCAAGCCCGCGATCATGCGCCGGGCAAACTGCGGATCGCGCTCGATTTCCTCGAACACCACTTCCTTGGCCACATGCAGCAGCATCGAGTCGGCAAGCGCGTGGGCGGTGACCACATAAGGCTTTTCCATGAACATCAGGGCTTCGCCGAAACTCTGTCCCGGGCCCATGATCTCGATGACTTTCTCTTCGCCCTGGGAGGTAATGAACAGCAGCTTCACCTGCCCATAGACCACAATGTAGAAGCCGCGGGTCGGATCGCCCTTCTGGAACAGGATGTCGCCGCGCTGGACGCGCACCTCACGGGTGCCGGCGGCAACGCGGTCGATCTCTTCGGCCACCAGCTCGCGAAACAGCGGCAGGTTACGCAGAAAAGCCTGGGTCTTGAGCGGGGCAGAAAGCAAGGCGAGAGTCCGGCCGCTGCAGGCGGGCGCAGTTGTTTGGTCGCCATTATCTGCCTTAAACCGACCTTTGAGAATTCCCCCGGAGCGGAACGCCGCCCGCGATCAGGCGGCGAACTCCTCGGATCGCCGGTTTGCGCCGGTCGCTAGCGATGCGCCATCCGCGCCAAACCAGGCCAGACGCTCGCGCAACTGCACCACTTCGCCGACGATGACCAGCGCGGGAGGCTTCAGGCCGGATTCTGTGACCCGCTGCGGCAGGTTCGCCAGGTCGCCGATGACGACGCGCTGGTGCTCGGTCGTGCCCTGCTGCACCACAGCCGCCGGCATGGTCGGGCGCGCGCCATGGCGGATCATCCCGGCGCAGATCTGCCCCAGCGTTCCGAGCCCCATGTAGATCACCACGGTCTGCTGCGGGCGGGTCAGCGCCTGCCAGTCCAGATCCACGACGCCGTCCTTGCGATGACCGGTGACGAACAGACAGGACTGCGCGTAATCGCGATGCGTGAGCGGTATGCCGGCATAGCAGGAAACGCCGGAGGCCGAAGTAATCCCCGGTACCACCTGGAACGGCACGCCTTGGGCGGCGAGCGCCTCGATCTCTTCCCCACCGCGGCCGAAAATGAACGGGTCGCCGCCCTTGAGGCGTACCACGCATTTGCCCTCGCGCGCCAGGCTCACCAGCAACTGGTTGAGGTCTTCCTGCGGCAGCGCGTGATTGCCCGATTCCTTGCCGACATAGACGCGCTGAGCGTCGCGGCGCGCCAGACCGACGATCTCGGACGCCGCCAGATGGTCGTAAAGCACCACATCGGCCTGCTGGATCAGGCGCAGCGCGCGCAGGGTGAGCAGATCCGGATTTCCGGGTCCGGCCCCGATCAGGTATACCGGCCCGATGCGGGCCGCACCGCCGAAACTTTCCGAGAGCGCCGATTCGACTTCGCGCTCGGCCGCCGCTTCCTGTCCGGCAAAGACCATCTCCGCCGCCGGGCCCGACAGCACCTTCTCCCAGAAAACGCGGCGCTGCGCACCGTCAGAAAAATGCGCCTTGACCCGCTCCCGAAAGCGCGAAGCCAGCACGGCCAGCCTTCCGAACGCGGGCGGGACCAGCTTCTCCAGCCGGGCCCGCAGCATGCGCGAGAGCACCGGCGAGGCGCCACCGGTGGACACCGCCACCAGCACCGGAGAACGATCAACCACCGCCGGCAGGATAAAGCTGCACAGCGCCGGATCGTCCACCACATTTACAGGAATCGTGCATGCGCTCGCCGCCTCGAACACGCTGCGGTTGACTTCGCGGTCGTCGGTCGCGGCAATCACCACCACCGCGCCATCAAGGTGATGCGGAGCGAAACGCGCTGCAATGTACTCGATTTCGCCTCGGAATAAACGCTGCGCCAGGGTTTCGCCCAGCGCCGGCGCAACGACGACGACCCGCGCGCCGCATTCCCGCAGCATGTCGGCCTTGCGTGCACCGACTGCTCCGGCACCCACCACCAGACACTTGCGACCACGCACCGCCATGAATATCGGCAAGTAATCCATCACTTTTCCTCCCGCTTGGAAATATACCGTGCGGGCAGCGGCGCAGAGCTTGATGTGAATCAAGGATAACCATGCTGCCATTGGGCCATTCTGCGTATCGGGAAAACACAGCTCATCAACGGCAATCAGGGAGGTCAGGACAATGAAACGCAACGGCTTCAGATCATTGGTGGGCGGCACATGCGCGCTCGCCTTGTTTCTCGCGGCGGCGAGCAGTTTTGCCGAAGACAAGGAAAAAGACAACAAGGACGGCCGGGACCACGGCATGTCGCAAGAGGAGTTGAAGTATCAGGCCGGCGGATCGCCGCTGGCATCCGAGGAGATGCATCAAGACATCAATCCAAAGGCGCCAAAGATGTCCGCAGAGGAGTTCGATCGCAGTCGCCAGATCTACTTCGAACGCTGCGCCGGCTGCCACGGCGTGCTGCGCAAAGGCGCCACCGGCAAGGCGCTCACGCCCGACATCACGCTCGAGCGCGGCACCGAGTATCTGAAAGTATTCATCGGCTATGGCTCCCCGGCCGGCATGCCGAACTGGGGCACCTCCGGCGATCTCACGGAGGCGGAAGTGGACATGATGGCACGATACGTTCAGCAAACGCCGCCGACACCACCCGAGTTCGGCATGAAGGATATGAAGGCAACCTGGAAAGTCGTGGTGCCACCGGCGCAACGTCCGAACAGGAAGATGAACAACATCGACATCACCAACATCTTCTCGACCACCCTGCGCGACAGCGGCGAGATCGCGCTGATCGACGGCCAGAGCAAGAAGATCATCAACATCGTCAAGACCGGCTATGCGGTACACATCTCGCGTCTGTCCGCATCCGGCCGCTACCTCTATGTCATAGGCCGCGACGCGAGGGTCAATCTGATCGATCTGTGGATGGAGAGGCCAGACACGGTCGCGGAGATCAAGATCGGGCTTGAGGCGCGCTCGGTGGACACCTCCAAGTACAAGGGTTACGAGGACAAATACGCAATCGCCGGTTCCTACTGGCCTCCGCAATTCACGATCATGGATGGCGATACGCTCGAACCCCTGAAGATCGTTTCCACACGGGGAATGACGGTCGACACGCAGGAATACCACCCCGAACCGCGGGTGGCCGCGATCGTGGCATCGCATTTCCATCCCGAGTTCGTGGTCAACGTCAAGGAGACCGGCAAGATCCTGATGGTGAACTACAAGGACATCAATAACCTGTCGGTCACGGAAATCGGCGCCGCACTCTACCTGCACGACGGCGGCTGGGACGCCTCCAAGCGCTACTTCCTGGTGGCGGCCAACCAGTCGAACAAGATCGCGGTGGTGGACGCGAAGGACAACAAGCTTACTGCCCTGATTGATGTCGGCAAGATTCCGCACCCGGGTCGCGGCGCCAACTTCGTCGATCCAAAGTTCGGCCCGGTCTGGGCCACCGGACACCTTGGCGACGAAACCATATCGCTGATCGGAACGGACCCGAAGAAACACCCGAAACAGGCATGGAAAGTCGTGCGCACGTTGACCGGTCAGGGCGGCGGATCGCTGTTCATCAAGACCCACCCGAACTCCCGCAACCTGTGGGTGGATACACCGCTCAATCCCGATCCGAAGATCAGCCAGTCGATTGCGGTCTACAGCATCGACAAACTGGACAAGCCGCCGGTGATTCTGCCGATCGCGGAGTGGGCCGGTGTCGGCGAGGGGGCCAAGCGCGTGGTCCAGCCGGAATACAACAAGGCCGGCGACGAAGTCTGGTTCTCGGTATGGAACGCGAAGAACCAGGAGTCGGCAATCGTCGTGGTGGACGACAAGACCCGCAAGCTCAAGACGGTGATCAAGGACAAGCGGCTGATCACGCCCACCGGCAAGTTCAACGTCCACAACACCCAGCACGACGTTTACTGAAACATGCGGGTGATGAATGCCAGAGTCCGGGCGGTCCGGGTCACTGTACAAAGGAGAACCCGGCGCTGCTGAAATTGCCGCTGTGACGAGATGGATGCCGGTTCGCAAGAGGCGGCATCCGCATCCCGGGATAAGACAGAAAGGAGGCTCTATCGAACCAGGCCAACTGAAAACACATGGTTGCACCATCAACGCAAATTTTCAGGGGGACCTCCAGTCCCCCGTTTTTTTGGCAGAGCCGCTGTTTGATGTCCATCAAATGCACGGCGTACGGCGGGCGCAGAATGTTCATCAAGCCGCAGACAAAAGTGATCATGAAACCAACCGAGCGCATGCACTTGCAGGTGAAGAACCTGATCGCCGCTGCGGTCGCTGCCGCGATGCTTCCGCTCGCGGGGGCTGTCGCGGGCGAGGCTTTGGTGCCGGACGCGGCGCGAAGCGCCGAGCTCCTCCATCTGCTGCGTCATGACTGCGGCTCCTGCCACGGTCTGACTCTTGCCGGGGGGTTGGGGCCGCCGTTGCGCGCGGCGGACCTGCGCGACAAGCCGGCGCAGAACATTCAGCACGTGATTCTTTTTGGCCGGCCCGGCAGCGCGATGCCCGGATGGCAGGCATTCCTGAGCGAAAGCGAGGCAGCCTGGCTGGTGCAGGTTCTGATGAAAGGTCTCGCAGATGAAAACTAGGCTCGCGTTCGCGGCAGGCGCGATGCTGCTCGCAGCAGCAGCCGGCGCGCAGTCACCCCTGCGCGGAACCGGGGATCTGGGCATCGTCATCGAACGCGCCGCGGGCTCGCTGCAGATCGTCGACACCAGTGCGCGGGCCGCCATCGCCAGGGTCACCGGGCTGGGAGATCTGTCGCACGCGTCGGCGGTGTACTCGCGCGATGCGCGCTTCGCTTACGTGTTCGGGCGCGACGGCGGGCTGAGCAAGGTGGACCTGCTGAGCGCAAGCGTCGAGCGGCGCATCATGCAGGCCGGCAACAGCATAGGCGGCGCAATCTCGCAGGATGGACGCCTGGTGGCGGCGCAAAACTACGCGCCCGGCGGGGTCAAGGTGTTCGCCGCCGATACGCTGGAACTGGTCGCCGACATTCCAGCGACGTTTGGGGACGGCAGCCAGCGCTCCAAGGTCGTCGGACTCGCAGACGCTCCGGGCAACCGGTTGGTGTTCAGCCTGTTCGACGCGGGGGAGATCTGGATCGCGGATCTCTCCGACCCGCGCAATCCGAAACTGCAGAAGTTCAAAGCGGGCGTACAACCCTACGACGGGCTGGTCACGCCGGACGGGCGCTGGTACATCGCCGGGCTGTTTGGCGAGGATGGCCTGGCTTTGCTCGACCTCTGGCATCCGGAGAAGGGTGTGCGCCGCATTCTGGACGGCTACGGCAAAGGGGACGAAAAGCTGCCGGTGTACAAGATGCCGCACCTGCGCGGCTGGGCGCTCGCGGGACGACAAGCGTTCCTCCCGGCAATCGGCCGCCACGAAGTCCTGGTGGCGGACACCTCGAACTGGCAGGAAGCCGGCCGGATCGCGGTCGCCGGCCAGCCGGTGTTCGTGATGGCGCGGCCCGACGGTCGCCATGTCTGGGTGAATTTCGCTTATCCCGACAACGGCAAGGTACAGGTCATCGACACCGAAACGCTGGCGGTGGTGCGCACCCTGGAGCCCGGGCGGGCGGTGCTGCACATGGAATTCACTCCGCGCGGCGAGGCAGTGTGGGTGTCCGCGCGCGACGACGACCGCGTGGTGGTATACGACACCGCGACCTTCGAGCGCCTCGCCGAGATCGCCGCCGACAAGCCCAGCGGGATTCTGTTCAGCGCGCGGGCTGCGCGCACCGGCTTCTAGCGCTCACCGATGGACGCCTTCGACCGCACCCTGCTCAACGACTTTCAGCGCGGCTTTCCGCTCTGCCCGCAACCTTTTCGTGTGCTCGCACGGGCGCTGCGCACAAGCGAAAACAGCGTACTCGATGCCCTTGCGCGGTTGCAGCGCGAGGGCAAGGTCAGCCGCGTCGGCGCCATATTCCGGCCGCGCACCATTGGCGCCAGCATGCTCGCGGCGATGGCCGTGCCCGAGTCGCAACTTGCAGAAGTCGCCGCGCTGGTCAATGCTCATCTGGAAGTCAATCACAATTACTCTCGCAGCCACGAATGGAACCTTTGGTTCGTGGTCACGGCGCCGGATTCGGCGCAGCTTGCGCGCACGCTCGACCGTATCGAAAGCGAATGCGGTTATCCGATGATCCGGCTGCCGCTGATCGAGGACTACCACATCGACCTGGGGTTCGATCTCAACGGCGCAGCCACCCCGAGGATGGCGGCGCGGACACCGCCTGCCGCCGGTCCGCTCGCGCTTGGCCGGAAAGTCCCGGCTCTGGTGGCCGCACTCGAAGCCGGATTGCCGCTGGTGCCGCAGCCTTACGCGGATCTTGGTGCGCGCGCCGGCATGAACGAAGCCGCGGTGATTGCCACGCTCAGGACCTGGGTCGACGCAGGCATCGTCGCGCGCCTGGGTGTGATCGTCCGCCACCACGAACTCGGGTTCACGGCCAACGCCATGACGGTCTGGGATGTGCCTGACGACCTCGCCGGCGTACTGGGCCGCCGCCTCGCCGCAGCCGACTGCGTGACGCTGTGCTACCGCCGCGCCCGCGATCTGCCGCGCTGGCGCTACAACCTGTATTGCATGATTCACGGGCGCAGCCACGAACGCGTTCTGGCGCAGATCGAATGGCTGCGCGAAAGCTGCGGGATGCTGGAACTTCCGTTTGCTGTGCTGTTTTCCCGCCAGCGCTTCAAGCAGCGCGGCGCCCGCTATACGCCGCAGCCGGAGCCGGCCCATGGATGACCTGGACCGCGCCATCGTCAACGTCCTGCAAGGCGGCTTTGCGCTGAGCGAACGGCCGTTCCTGGACACCGCGAATGCACTGGGCACCAGCGAGAACGACTTGATCGCCCGAATCGACCGCATGCTCGGCGACGGTACGCTGACGCGCTTCGGCCCGCTTTATCACGTCGAGCGCGTCGGCGGCGCATTCACGCTCGCGGCGATGCAGGTCCCGGAGGACGAGTTCGGGCGGATTGCGGAAATCGTCAACCGCCATCCGGAGGTGGCGCACAACTACCGGCGCGAGCACCGGCTCAACATGTGGTTCGTGATCGCCACCGAACGTCCCGATGAGATCGCCGGCGTGATCGCGCAAATTCAACACGAAACCGGGCTTGCCGTTCTCGATTTCCCCAAGCGCCGCGAGTATTTCGTCGGCCTGAGGCTGGCGGTGTAAAGCCTTGGACACTGAGCGCCCCACTCTCGACGCCGCTGACCGCCGGCTTATCCTCGCCACGCAAGCCGGGTTGCCCCTGGTGCCGCAGCCCTACCATGCGCTCGCCGATCAGCTTGGCATGAGCCCCGCGGAGGTCATGCAGCGCCTGTCGCGGATGACCGACAGCGGCGTCATCCGGCGTATCGGCGCGGTGCCGAACCATTACCGCCTTGGCTACGCCGCCAACGGCATGAGCGTCTGGGACGTCGATGACAAGGAAGTCGACACCCTCGGCGCCCGGGTCGGCGCGCTCGACTGCGTCAGTCACTGTTATCTGCGCGAGCGGCGCCTGCCGGCGTGGCGCTACAACCTGTTCGCGATGGTGCACGGGCGCGACCGGGCCGAAGTCGAAGCCAAGGTCGGCCGCATCGCCGCAATTCTGGGCGAAGCCTGCAGCGCCCATGAAGTGCTCTATAGCAGCCGGATACTGAAGAAATCCGGCTTGCGGCTGATTTGATAACCATGCTTAACCACCAAGGCACAAAGGCACCAGGAAAAGCGAATGAAATTCGGCTCGGGAGTGGCTTATCAGTTCGAACTTGTCCGACTTCGCCTTTCTTGGTGCCTTTGTGCCTTGGTGGTGAGTTCTTCTTTCTGGAGTAGGCCATGTTCCGCATCTCGCAATTCATGAAAGAAATCGCCAGCCCGACTCCGGCCGGTCCGCGGCACGACCCGCCCGGCCCGGTGGTGATCTGGAACCTGGTGCGCCGCTGCAACCTCACCTGCCGGCACTGCTACTCGATCTCCACCGACCGTGACTTTCCCGGTGAACTGGGCACGCAGGAGGTGTACACGGTGATGGACGACCTGAAGCACTTCGGCGTGCCGGTGCTGATCCTTTCGGGGGGCGAACCGCTGTTGCGCCCCGATCTCTTCGAGATCGGGCGCCGCGCCAAGGACATGGGTTTCTACGTCGGCCTTTCCACCAATGGCACCCTGATCGACGCCGCGAATATCGGCCACATCGCGGCTACCGGTTTCGACTATGTGGGCGTCAGTCTCGATGGCATCGAGGACACCCACGACCGCTTCCGACGCAAGGCGGGCGCGTATCGTGCGTCACTTGACGGCATCCGGCTGGCGCGCGATGCCGGCATCAAGGTCGGCGTGCGCTTCACGCTCACCCAGGACAACGCCCACGACCTTCCGGCGTTGCTCAAGCTTCTGGAACAGGAGCGCATCGACAAGTTCTATCTCTCTCACCTGAACTACGCCGGGCGCGGCAACAACAACCGCGCGCGCGATGCCATTCGCGAGACCACCCGGCGGACCATGGACCTGCTGTTCGATACTTGCTGGGATTACCAGCGGCGCGGCCTGTCCCGGGAATTCGTCACCGGCAACAACGACGCCGACGGCGCATACCTGCTGTTCTGGGTGCGGCAACACTTTCCGCAGATGGAAACGCACCTGCGTGCCAGGTTGGCGCAGTGGGGCGGCAATTCATCGGGCGTGAATGTCGCCAACATCGACAATCTCGGCAACGTCCATCCGGACACGATGTGGTGGCATTACACGCTCGGCAATGTGCGCGAGCGGCCGTTTTCCGAGATCTGGGCAGACACTTCGGACCCGCTGATGGCCGGACTCAAGGCGCGGCCGCGGCAGGTCAAGGGCCGCTGCGGTGCGTGCACCTTTTTCGACGTCTGCGGCGGCAACACCCGGGTACGGGCACAGCAGCTCACCGGCGATCCCTGGCAGGAAGACCCCGCCTGTTATCTGACTGACGCGGAAATCGGCGCCGCCGGTGCCGGCGAGCGGTTGCAGGTCACGCCGTATTCACGCCGACGGCAGGAGGTGCAACAGCCATGACTGGAGCGATCCGGGACGCGCTTCCCGCTAACAACCTCCCGCGTCGCTCATCCGATCGGGGCTTTTCTTTATTTTCTTTTGCGCGTTTGTTTGTCTGCGGCGAGAAATCCGGCTATTGCATCGCTTTGCTGGGATTTTGCTGTGCCGGTGGCTTGCTTCTGCTCCTTGTGTCGGTTGACGCCAAAGCCCAAGACGCGGCCGCGCAGTATCAGCAACATTGCGCGAGCTGCCACGGCGCCGATCGGCTCGGCGGCATGGGACCGGCGCTGCTGCCGGAGAACCTGGCACGGCTCAAGCGCACCGAGGCGCTGAAGGTCATCTCCGCCGGGCGCATCGCCACGCAGATGCCAGGATTCACGAACAGCCTCACAGCCGCCGACATCGACGCGCTGGCGCAATGGATCTACACGCCGCTGGCGCAGTTGCCGGTGTGGGGACAGGAGCAGATCGAAGCCTCGCGCGTTAGCCACCGTGCTTCCGGCTCGCTGCCGGCCCGCCCGGTCTTCAGCGCCGACCCGCTCAACCTGTTCGTCGTGGTCGAAGCGGGCGACCATCACGCCACCATTCTCGATGGCGACCGCTTCGAGCCGCTGGCGCGCTTTGCCACCCGCTACGCGCTGCACGGCGGGCCGAAATTTTCCCCGGACGGACGTTATGTCTATTTCGCTTCGCGCGACGGCTGGATCTCGAAATACGATCTCTGGAACTTGATCATGGTCGCGGAGGTGCGCGCCGGGATCAACACACGCAATGCCGCGGTCTCCGGCGATGGCCGATACGTGGCGGTCGGCAACTATCTTCCGCACACCCTGGTGATCCTCGATGCCGAGGACCTCTCGCTTGTGCGGGTGATCCCGGTACAGGACATCCACGGCAAGACCTCGCGGGTGAGCGCGGTTTACGACGCGAAGCCGCGCAAGAGTTTCGTCGTGGCACTCAAGGACATTCCCGAGCTCTGGGAAATTTCCTACGATCCGGATGCCGAACCGGTGTACGAGGGACTGGTCCACGATTACCGCATGAACGAAGGGCTCGGCGCGCCGGGAAAGTTCACGCCGCGCCGCGCGCCGCTCGAAGAGATCCTCGACGATTTCTTCTTCGATCCGAGCTACGCCTACGTGATCGGTGCTGCGCGCGATTCGGGAAAAGGGCAGGTGGTGAACCTGGACGTGCGCCGCAGGATAGCCGATGTCGAGCTTCCGGGACTGCCGCATCTGGGGTCCGGCATCAGCTGGAAGCTCGACGGCCGGATGGTGATGGCGACCCCCAACCTCAAAGCCGGCGTGGTCAGCGTGATCGACATGAAGACGTGGAAGACGGTGAAGCAGATTCAGACGCTCGGGCCGGGCTTCTTTCTGCGCAGCCATGAGAACACGCCCTACGCCTGGACCGACGCCTTCAACAGCGCGGACCGGGACGCGTTGCAGGTGATCGACAAGCGCACCCTGGACGTGGTGAAGACCCTGCGTCCGGTGCCGGGCAGCACCACGGCGCATGTGGAATTCGACCGCTACGGACGTCATGCGCTGGCCAGCGTATGGGAGGACGACGGTGCGCTGGTCGTGTATGACGCGGCCACGTTCGAAGAGGTCAAGCGCCTGCCGATGCGCAAGCCGGTCGGCAAGTACAACGTCTACAACAAGATCACCCGCTCGAGCGGGACCAGTCACTGAGCCCGGGGCGCATCCGCTGAAGCGCACGCGCTATTGCGGCGGCAGGACCGAGGACGCAGACAGGCGCCGCGAACTTGATGCGTATCAAGGACAGGGAGATCGGCGGAGAGGTAGTTTCCATGCTGAGGATGTCTGATCCATGGATGTCCGTTCCGGAGTGTCTGATCCGAACCCTCGTTCGCCAGGAGGCAGCCAGATGAACCCACGCATTGGCCCTTCCTTTCTGCTGCTGGCATTCGCCTTCTCGTCGCCGGCCGGCGCACAGGATGGCGAGTTGGAGGAGAGCGCAGCATTGTTCAAAAAGGAGTGCATGGTCTGCCACGGCAGCGCGGCGCGCGAGGTTCGCGAGCGCGTGCCGGCGCCTTTGCGGCAGGCGTGGCTGTATGCCGCTCTGCAGGCCGACCAGGCAACGCTTGCCGATATCCCCGCAGCCGCGCTGCCTGCGCCGGCTGCGGGAGACGGGAACGCGGAGTTGCGCCTCGCCGTTTCGCCACCCTACGGGCCGAGTCTGCGCGGCGTTTATGGGCGGCTGGCGGGAAGCGTGGAAGGTTTCAGCTATTCCAATACCTTCCAGCAGACGCTCAAGGGCTTGGAGTGGAACGAGGCCACGCTCGATGTCTTCCTCACCAATACACAGTCCTGGGTACCGGGCATTTACATGTTCTACAAACAGAAGAACCCGGACGTCAGGCGCAAGATCATTCAGTACTTAAAGACCAATCGATAAAACGTCGGCCACCCGGTCGCGGACTCGGGAGCCGGGCGCAGCCTCCGCCCGGTCTGCAGAGGTAACCATGCTCGCCTTTCTGCCCTCCCCGGTTCGAGGAATCGTCGCTGCTCTGCTCCTTGGCATCAACACCTGCTTCTGGTGCGTGCCGCTGTTTGCCGTTTCGCTGCTCAAGCTGGGGTTGCCGGCAAAGCGCGTGCGCGCCTTGACCAACCGGATTCTCAATGGAATTGCCGGAGGATGGATCGCCTGCAACAGCGGCTGGATGCGTCTGACCCAGCGCACGACATGGGATGTCCGCGGACTTGAGGAACTCGACCGCCGGAACTGGTACATGGTCAACTGCAATCACCAGTCCGCGGTGGACATTTTCGTGCTCCAGCATCTGCTGAACAACCGCATCCCGCTGCTCAAGTTTTTCCTCAAACGGCAGCTTCTGTATGTGCCAATCATGGGCCTCGCCTGGTGGGCGCTGGACTTCCCGTTCATGCGACGCCACTCCGGCGCCTACCTGCGCAAGCACCGTGAAAAACGCTTCGACGATCTTGAAACGACCCGGCGCGCCTGCGAGAAGTTCGCTTTGGTACCGACCAGCGTCATGAACTTCCCGGAGGGCACCCGGTTCAGCGCCGACAAGCACCGGGTCGAGCACTCGCCCTACCGGCACCTGTTGAAGCCGAAAGCCGGCGCGCTGGCGCAGTCGTTAAGCGTGTTGGGCGGGAAATTTCACTGGCTTCTCGACGTTACCATCGTCTACCCGAATGGCGCGCCAAGCTTCTGGCAGTTCCTGTGTGGCAACGTGCCGAAAATCGCCGTGCGTGCACGCCGGATGGAGATACCGCCGGAATTTCGCACCGGCAATTATGCCGGCGACCCGCAGTTCCGCAAGCGCATCGAGCATTGGCTTCAGGATCTGTGGCACCAGAAAGACCGGCAGATTGCGGCGCTGCTCGCCCAGGGCCACCTGGTACCTGACGGGCAAGACCGGGCCTGAAGCGGTAACAACAGGGGTGGGCAGTTGCCAGGAGAAGCCTGCGGATCTCAGCCGGCGTAGAGCAGCACGGCGACGAAGTGACACGAAGTGCCGGCAATAACGAACAGGTGCCAGACGAAGTGGTGGTAGCGGATTCGTTCGTCGCTGGCAAAAAAAACAACACCCAACGTGTATGCGATTCCACCGGCCAGCAACCAGAACAGCCCCCACGCCGGAAGACGGGTCCACAGCGGCTCGATCGCGATCAGCGCGAGCCAGCCCATGGCCAGGTACAGAACCGTCGAGAGCCTGGGATAACGCATCCCGCCGACCATCTTCAGCACGACGCCCGCCAGCGCGAGGCCCCACACCAGGCCGAACAGGGTCCAGCCCCAGGGCCCGCGGAGCACGCCAAGGGTGAATGGCGTGTAGGTGCCGGCGATCAGCAGAAAAATCGCGCCATGGTCGAGTGTGCGGAACACCTGCTTGGCATTGCCGCCCGGCAACACATGATAGAGCGCAGAGGTGAGGTACAACAGCAGCATCGTCGCCGCGAATACGCTCGCACCCACCACCGCGGCCGCGTCGCCCCGCCCTGCCGCCATGACGATCAGAATCGGGGCGGCAGCGAGCGCAGCCAGAAAACCAACCCCGTGACTGACGCTGTTCGCAATTTCCTCGCCCAGAGACTGGGTGCGAGCCCTGCATGAACGCGACTCACTCAAAATAGGGCGCCACCCAGCGCCTTGAACATTGCGCGGAATCTAAACCATGATCGCCAGTGGTGCAGCCGCCTGGCCGGATCGAGGTGTTGAACGCCGCTCCTGAACTTGCCCCTCGCATTAAACCCCTGTAGATGTGTAGATCGCTCAAAAAGGCAATCGTTCCAGTGTGACGCCTGAGCCCAGTTTATGCAGAACCAGCGTCGCGCCGCCAGGAATCTGCCGATTTCTTGATGACGATCAAGAAAGTCTCTCTTGAGATCGAACAATGTGCCTCGCAATTCCTGCTAGTAAAGTACGCTGACCTGCCCTCGGGGGCGATTATTGATTCAATCCACAAGGAGAGTTTTTCATGACAAGCCGTATCACCGCCATTGCAGCGGCCGCCTTTCTCGGCGCCCTGCTGGTCAACACGCATGCCCTTCCCGCGGAACCTGCTGATCACCATCATTCGGCCGGAATGCATGAACTCACGCTGGATGGCGGCAAGAAATGGGCGACCGATGACCCGCTGCGCCAGGGCATGGCCGCGGTCCGCAACGCCGTTGCCGCCGACATGAAGGCAATCCACACCGGCAAGCAGAGCGACGCCGGCTATGAAGCGCTCGCTGGCAAGGTCGAAGCGCAGGTGAGCTACATCGTGGACAACTGCAAGCTCAAGCCCGAAGCCGATGCGCAGTTGCATGTGCTGATAGGAGAAATGATGCAGGGATTGGACATCATGCGCGGAAAGGATACGCAAGCGCCGCGCCGCCAGGGCGCCGAGAAAATCGTCGGCACGCTCGATACCTATCCGAAGTTTTTCGACCATCCGGGCTGGCGTCCGCTGCACTGAAGGCGGACGGCTGTCCTCCGGGGCCGAGGCGCTCCCGAAACCGCCGGGAAGCGCCGACCACCCGGCCGGTCAGGGCTGAAGGTGCATACGCGTCGGCCCCGAGCGAATGAGGCTGTTGATTGCGCACGCCAGCGCCGGCCGCAGCAGCAATCCACGGTGGACTTGTACCAGCGAAGCGCCGGCGCCGATACGCGCGAGCGCGTCCCGCGGCGAACGGATTTCGCCCACCGAGATGATGGCCGTGCGGTCTCCAGCGATGACGGTGATCTTTCGCAACAGGTCAAGTAAAGGGACTTGACCGCCCTGTTCCGGCGCGCTGACAACGACCATTCCCTCGAAGCCTGCAGCGGCAATGCTGGCGGCGATCCGCAGCGTTTCCTCGGGCGCCGCCACCGACAGTCGCAGCTTCACCGCCAGCGGCACCCGTCTGCCGGTCTCGCCGGCGATGCGAAGCTGCTCGATTCTCACTTTTGCCAGCATGTCCGCAAAGCCTCGGGGGTCGCCGGCGAGCGCGTCCAGAGCGGTACCCAGATTGAGCGTGAAGTAATCGGCATAAGGCCAGCCGCGCCGCAGGCACTCGCCGTAATCGCGCCACGCTTGTTCGGGCGGCGTGAACGAATTCCTGCCGATGCTGATCCCGAGCCGTGCGCCCGCGGCGCCCAGATCGCGCGCCTCCCAGCCGTAGCGATCGAGATTGACGAGCAGCGCGCCGATACCGCGATTCGCACCCGGCTCGGGCAGGGGGGTCACGGTTCCGGTTTCGACAAAGCCCAGACCCAGGCGATGCGCCAGGTGCGCGAGCCTGCCGTACCGGTCCAGCCCGGCCGCCATGCCGACTGGCGACAACAGGTCCATCCCCATCGCGCGCACCCGACTCGCGGCGAGGACCGCTGATGAGGACAGCCTGGCTATTGCCCCGAGCCGCAGGACGGCTCCACGGTGCAGCGCGCGCGACAGGAGCGGTAGAGCGGGCAACGGTAGTTTCGTGCTCAGCCGTTGCGTCGGGCGAACGCCGTCATGAACTGCGCCAGTGCTTCCGCGCCCGCCTCCGGCATGGCGTTGTAAAGGCTTGCGCGTACCCCGCCGACGCTCGGGTGGCCGGCCAGATGAAACAGACCCTGGCACTGCGCGGCGGCCAGAAACATCGGGGTCAAGGTGTCGTCGGCAAGGCGGAAGCACGGATTCACCCGCGAACGCGCCGAAGGCAGAACCGGGCAGCAGTAGAAGCCAGCGCTGTCCTCGATCGCGGCGTACACACGATCGCTTTTGTAACGGCCGGCCGCTTCCATGGCCGGTAGTCCGCCCTGGTCTATCAGCCACCTGAAAACCAGACCGGCCAGACAAATGGCGAACGTGGGCGGCGTGTTGTAGCGCGATGCATGTTGGGCCTGCAGCCCGTAATCCAGAATCGCCGGTGTCAGCGGATTTGCCGCGCCGATCAGGTCTTCCCTGACCACGACCACTGCCAGCCCGGCGATGCCGAGATTCTTCTGCGCCCCGGCGTAGATCGCGCCGAAGCGCGAGACGTCCAGCGGTCGGGTAAGGAAATCGGACGTCATGTCGGCTACCAGCGGCAACTCGGCGCTGGTTGGGAACGCCCGATACTGAACGCCGCCGGCAGTCTCGTTGGCGACGATGTGGCAGTACGCGGCGTCGGACTGAAGGGGCGGCAAAACCGGAGTCCGGTCGTAGCCGGTTGCCGCGCTGCTCGCCGCCACTTCGACCGCGCAGTAACGCCGCGCCTCCGCCATCGCCCTGCCAGACCAGTAGCCGGAATCGATATAGCAGGCGCGGCCCCAGCCGCGCAGCAGATTGAGCGGGACTGCGGCAAATTGCGCCGTTGCCCCGCCATGCATGAACAATACGCGGTAGTTGTCGGGAATCGCCAGCAGCACTCGCAGGTCGGCCTCGGCCTGTTCGATCACGTCGCGGAATGCATTGCCGTTGAATGGCAGCGACAATGCCGGTGTGCCGCTGCGGCGCCAGTCGTGCAGTCCGCTTCCCACCCGCCCGATCACTTCATCGGCAATCGGGCCGGCGGCAGCAGAAAAATCGAATCCACTGCGCACCCTGCGGGTCAACTCCAGCGCCGCGCCGCCTTCAGGCATACAGGAATCCGCCGTGCTGTGCCGAGGCCATGAACAACAGCAGCGGGATCGACAGCATGGTATTGACCCGCGCCGAGAGGAAAGTCAGCCGCGAGGCGCGCAGCCGCTCCTCGACGGTTGCCGGTACGAAGCCCAGCACTTTTTTCTGGTTCGGCCAGAGTACCAGCCATACGTTGAGCATCATCAGGGTACCGATCCACATTCCCAGCCCGATCACGGCGTGATAGCCGGCCAGCGAAACGGCATCGAACAGCCACCCGCGGCTCCACAGCATCAGGATGCCGCTGGCCCAGGTCACCACCGAGGCCCAGCGAAAGACGCCGTGCTCGCGCGCCAGCAGCGCCATGAGGCGCGGGCTACCGGCATCGGCCAGGTCGGTCGCCGCAAGCGGGACAAAGCCGGGCCGCTGGATCAGCGTGGAGTAGTTATGCCCGAGCCAGACCACACCGGCAAAAAAATGTAGCCAGCGAAGCAGCAGATCGAAAGCCGGCGCGATTGTTTCCATGCCAGATTTTCCTTCTCAGCCCATCAGGACGTTACGCTCGTTCGTCACCCGCCATTTTCGACTCCCTGCGGCGCTACCCGGCGCCGACCAGCCAGCGCGCGATCAGCCACAGCACCAGCGTCAGGACCAGGCCGGCGAGTATGGTGCCGCGCGCGGTATCCAGCAGCGTCTTCATCCGAGCGCGATGTCCAACTCATCCCGGATCGCCCGCCGCATCACCAGAGCCTTGTGCGGCCTTGACGGATCCGCCGCGCGCGCCACCGCCTCCTCAATCAGGTGATGGTGCGGCGAGCGGGCGCATGCCGGGTCGGTGTTCGCGGCATCGCCGGTAAGCAGCAGAGCCTGACAGCGGCAACCGCCGAAGTCTCTTTCCTTTTCGTCGCAACTCGCGCACGGCTCCTTCATCCAGTCCGTCCCTCTGAATTTGCGGAAGGTGGGCGACTCGTTCCACAGCCAGGCGAGGCTTTTCTCGCGCACGGTAGGGAACGTCAGGCCTTCGATCATCCGTGATTCCTGGCACGGCAGCGCCGCGCCATCGGGTGCGACAGTGAGATGAATCGAACCCCAGCCGTTCATGCAGGCCTTCGGGCGCTCTTCGTAGTAGTCGGGAATCACGAAATAGATGGTCATCTTCCCGTCGAGGCGCTTGCGCGCCTCCCGCACCACGGCCTCCGCGCGCTGCAACTGGTCGAGCGAGGGCAGCAATTCGTTGCGATTGACCATAGCCCAGTTGTAATACTGGATGTTGGCGAACTCGAGATAGTCCACGCCGATGTCCTCCGCCATGGCAAGGATGTCGGCGGTCAGGTCGATGTTCTGGCGGAACACCGGGACATTGAGCACCATGGGAAAGCCGTAGGCTTTTATCAGCCGCGCCACTTTGAGCTTGTGATCGAAGGCGCGCGCACCAACCAGCGCATCGGTCAACGCCCGGTCGCTGGACTGGATCGAAAGCTGGATCTGGTTGAGCCCGGCCTGCTTGAGGGCCTTGAGCCGCGATTCCGACAGCCCGATGCCGGAGGTAATGAGATTGGTGTAGTAACCGAGGCGGTGCGCTTCGGCGACCAGTTCCTCGAGGTCCTTGCGCAGCATCGGCTCTCCGCCGGTGAATCCCAGCTGCAACGCCCCCAGTTCGCGGCCCTCCCTCAGTACACGCATCCATTCTTCTGTTGTCAGCTCGCTGCCGTAGCGCGCGAAGTCCACCGGGTTGCTGCACCAGGGACAGGCGAGCGGGCAACGATAAGTGAGTTCGAGAACCAGCCAGAGCGGCTTGCCCTGTCCGTCAAGCCTGACGACGGATCCATCCTTTGGCATGGGATTCCTCCAGAAATTTTTGTACACCGCGCTCTACCTGATGCGCGTCGGCGTCGAATTCTTGCCGCAGATCCGCGGTCAGTTCGGCCAGCGTGCGGCCGTCGCAACGTCTGAGGATGGCGCCGGCGCTGTCATTGAGCTTCACCACGCCCTCCGGATAGAGCAGCACGTACGCCTGCTGTGAATCCTCCCATCGAAAGAGATACAGGGGATTGATCACCGGCCGATCTTGGGGCAAGAACGTTGCCAGGTCGTCGCTCATTGGGTTGCCTCCTCCTCTAAAAGTTGCGCGGGAGCGGACAGGGCCGCCCCCACGCACCCCTTCTCAGCGAACGTACACGTAGGCGGTTACTTCGAAGCCCAGGCGGATATCGCAGTAGGCAGGATCGGACCACTTCTTCATCATTGTCTCCTTGGTTGACGATGCATCTCGAATCAACGCGGCGACGGCATCAGACCGTATCCGCTTCCGCGAAACGGGCTTGCCGGCGCAATCGCTGTGGAGCAGACGCATGCGCCGGCATGCGGGTTTCGTTACAGAGTGTGGGCGCCGGGAGGCGGCACGAGAGAGGCCCTTTTGCTGATATTCCGCTAGTCATTTGCCTCACAAACGGCTCATGACTTTCATGGTTTTGTGCCTGGCGCGGTATCGCTGCGGTTTTTCTTGACCGGTATCAAGGAAGCGCCTTCATTCGCCGCGCGCCCGGGCACCAGCCCAACCCGCCGGCGGCGGTTCTGCCGGCGCACCGGAAAAGACTGAAGCTCAATCAGCCACCGGGTTTGCGCCTGAAGACGGCAACACCAATTAACCTAGTGCGGCCTGCCGCCGGATTCGGACCAGGCTAACATCGGCCAATACACGATCAGATAAATGAGGAAGGCGGCGCTCCATGACACCGCTGCGGCGACGAGCAGGGCACCGTAATGCCCTGGCGCGAAGAGAGGTCCGAAAACCCGCAGCAGCGCGCCGACATGGACCAGCACGTAAGCCGCCAGTTCGGCGCGGCCGATCTGCAGCGGTCGACCTGAGTGGCCACGCGCCGTACGCGTGATCATGCCGATGATTGTGCCGCCGACCGCGCCGGCACCCAGGGCGTGCACCGCTTGCACCGCCGCAACGCCGATGTCCAACGCCGACAATGCCAGCAACAGCAAGCCAATCGGTATCCATGCATACGAAAGATGCAGGATCCACAGGATCGGGCTGCGGCGTGTGGACAGCGGATCCCATAACGCCAGCCGGGTGGCGTGAAGCGCCGCGGCAACCAGCGCGAGCGGGCCCAGGAGCCATGCCGGAGCGCCCGACAGTTGCGCGACCAGCGCCGCCGCCAGAGCCACGATTGCGGCCGTATCCAGGCCCGCCACGCGGCGTATCCGCGCACTGCGTATCGCGTTTTCGGTGAAAGCCGGCGTCACCCGGCCCGACATCACGGCAACGATGACCACCACCAGGTAAAGCGCGCCACGGGCCGGCACCGTGGGCAGCAACGCAATCACCCGGAGTTGCGCGAGGTGGAACAGCAGGTTCGCCAGCGCAAACAGAAGCAGCAATCCGACGAAGAACAGATTACGGTTGCCGCTGCGCTTGAGCGGAAACCACAAGCTCAACGCGACCAGCGGCAGGAATGCGCAGTCCACTGCCGCCGCGAGCGGCCCGGGACCGGTGAAAACAGCCACGCGCCCCGCCACCCACAGGAGCGCAAGTGCAGCCAGCTTGCCACCGGTGGGCGTCGGCAGGCCGGTCCAGTTTCTGCCGGCCGTGAACAGGAATCCGGTAATCACTGCCGCGGCGAAACCGAATACCATCTCGTGCGCGTGCCAGGCCATGCCCGCGAGCGGGCCCGCCTGCGGCAGGACGCCGTACCATTGCGCCACCCATACCGGCACGCTCAGCGTCGCCAGCAGGGCGGCGAGGAGATAGAACGGACGAAATCCAAGGTCGAAGAGGGCAAATCGATTCGATGGCGATTGAGCGTTGGATGTTTGCATGTGTGAGAGGATAACCGCAGCGAAGCGCATCACAGGCGGGAAAAGTGTCCCGTCTATTCTGCGCAACGGGATGTCGGCACCGCATTGATCTTCCTCAAGACATCCGGGGTCACGCCTTACCGCCGACCCGCACCCCAGGGACGCGAGTCAGCTTCGTCGCAGTTCGAAGAACTCGAACAGGCGTTGGAAGGTGCGGCAGTACTCGTCGTCGAGATAACCCGCCGTGGGCGACGCGCGCAGAGTTCTGTCCGTACAACCCCGGGCGCGAAATTCCTGCACCACATAGCGCCTTACGCCAAGGCCGGCGAGTGTCCGTGCCAGGTCCGTCAGCGTTTCCGGCGCAATCAGGTCCGGTTGCACAGTAGTGCGAACCTCGTACTCCACCCCGCTTTCCAGTACCGCCTGCAGGCTCTGGCGCGCACCCGCGGCACCCGTCGCCACGCCGGTGACCGACGCGTAATCCGCAAACGAGGTCTTGATGTCGAATCCGACCCAGTCCAGAAGCGGAAGCAGGCGCTTCAGCCGTCTGGGGTAGATGCCGGCGGTATGCAGACCAATGCGGAATCCCATGGCGCGCGCGTCATCGATTGCAGCGTAAAGCGCAGCCTGTGCAGTGGGCTCCCCTCCGCTGAACACCACTGCGTCGAGCAGGCCGCGACGCCGCAGCAGCTTTTCGCGCAGCAGGCGCCAGCCAACCGCCTGATCGGACCTTGACGCCTGCAGGTGAGGGTTGTGGCAATAATGGCAACGCCACGGGCAACCCTGGCAAAACACCACTGCGGCGAGTTCTCCCGGAAAGTCGGTGGTGGACAACGGAACGTAGCCGCCGACCTCGATTTCCCGTGCAAGCGACCGGCGGCGAGGCACTGGCACCGGTGCCGCTTCACCGTATGGCTGGAAATGCATGCGCGCGAATCACGCTCCCCGGGACAGTCCAGACCTCGCCGGCGGCCTCAGCTCTGCCCGGCGCAGGTTTCCTGGAAAAACCGACGCTCCTGGTGCTCGCCCTTCTTGCCGATGTTGAACGACGCCACCGGCCGGTGATATCCCATAACCCGCGTCCACACTTCACAGGGTTGGCGCTCCGCATCGAACAGGGTGATGTCAGTTACGGTCATCTGCTTTTCAACTTTCATTCCTTACTCCTTTGAGAATTGCCCAGGTCAAATACTTCGTCGTTACCACGTCACCATCAAAGAACATCAGGGGATTCAAAGCGACAACCCAGGAAAGCCCTATACCTCAGGCCGCCTCCCCGTCGAGCACCAGGTTGAACACCGATGAATCTATACGTACCAGCGTGCGCAGCTTTCTGTCGATGACGATGGAAATCC